>Ga0187851_10001038_pt1 | contig 27196 bp, 22 predicted proteins | sample June2016WEW_6_10_FD_132997 | JGI IMG/M metagenome (GOLD analysis project Ga0187851, IMG submission 132997) | Peatland microbial communities from SPRUCE experiment site at the Marcell Experimental Forest, Minnesota, USA - June2016WEW_6_10 | ecosystem: Environmental > Terrestrial > Soil >...
CACGATAGGGGGCGATGGTCGCGATCTTACGGTAGATCCGCAGCGCGCCGTGGTTGTCCCCGCGCAGCCGGGTGAGACGTGCGATGCGTTCCAGGTATGAAACTGCCAGGTCGATGTCCTGGTCATCGATGCAGATGTCGGCCAGGCGCGCCAGGGGCGGCTCGTAGATCGGGTCGGAGCGCGATGCGGCCAGGTAGCAGTTGAGCGCCGCATTGCGCTTGCCGAGGCTCCGGCACCGATCGCCCGCGTCGAGGGCGAGCTCGGCGACGGCCTGACCTCCGAGCTCCTGGGCGGCCTGCTGCAGCACCGCGGCGACATCGTCGCACCGCTTCTTGCGCAGCTTCTCACCCACCCTGGCGCGGAGCGCGGCGAGATCGCGCTCTGGGATGTCATCGACCGGTGGCGCGGGTGCTCTAGTGCTCGCTGGAGGCGCCATGTGCAGTTCCACCGCGTCCGGCTGCCGCACCGACCAGCCGGCCGCGAGCTCCGGAGGGGTGGCTCCAGCGGCCGTTGCGGGGCTTGCGGGGAGCCATCCCTCGGCCACGACCCGCCAGTCCTCGGGCACGTCCTGGTGAGCGGGGCCGGTCGCCGGCTCGAAGTCTGCGATGCCGGGGGCGGGCGTCGGGTTGGTCATCGGAGCCTCGCGCCTGACGGCGGCGGGCGGTTCGGCGGCCGGCCACGGAGACGACCATCGGGCCAGGTCGGGCGGCCCGCTCCGGTGAGGTGGATCAGCGGCCGGAGCCGCGGGCCAGGGCCCCACATCCTGGAAGCGGGTTCCGTCGGGGGCGGGCGATACCGGAAGGTCGTCGGGCGAGAGGAGCTCGTCGCGAAGCCCCTCGGCGAGCGGATCGCGCACCCCTCTCAGCGTGGGCGTCACCGGCTTTGGCCACGTCGAGGGGTCGGAGAAGGAGGCCCGGCGGCGGGTCGGCGTGGGAGCCTCGGTCGGCGTTTCGACCTCGCGGTCGGCGAACGCACCGGAGGGCTCCGCCGCCGTTTCCGCCACGGTCCCCCGTTCCGGTTGCGGCGCCCGGCTCGTCAGCAGGTCGTCCGGGTCGCCGATGTGGAAGCTGAACTGAGGGGGCGACGATCCGGAGCCGTCCTCCTCCCCGCCGCTGGCCCCGTCCTCCTCCGGTGGGGGGGAGGGGAACTCCGCCAGCAGATACGGCGAATCGGGAAGGGGGTACGGCGACTCCGGTTGTGGGTAGCTGAACTCCGGCGCGACGTACATGGACTCCGGGTGGGCGTACGCGGAATCGGAATCTGGATACGTGGCATCCCTGATAGGCTGGTTCGGTTCAGCATGGGGGTAAAAGGGCGGGAAATGGTGCGACCCGCCGCCGTTGGAGGCGGGCGTCGAGGAGCCGACCTCAGCCAGCCGCACCTCGGCAAACCCGGCAGCCAGGCCGGCGCCGTCCAACCTCTCGTCGTCCGGGGGAGGAGCCTGTCCCGCCGCCTCGTTCCGATCGGAACTGCTCAGCGCGTCGAGGGAGAGGAGGTATTCGTAGACATGGCGGCGCAGCCGCTTGCTGAGCGCCGGGGCGATGTCGACGGCGCCCATGTCGGCGGCCAGCTGGGTCGCGGCGTCGACGATGGAGAGCAGTCCTGCCTCGTCAAGCCGGCCAAGGCGTATGGCCTCGGCCAGCCGCTGCTCCAGCAGGTCGGCCAGGCCGGGGACGTGCGGAGCCACCGTGGCGGCGCCGTCCTGCCAGCCGCGCCGGATCATCCCCAGGGTGTCGTAGCTCATGTCAGCCGCTCCGGGGCACCGATCGCCTCCTCATGGAGGTCGTCCTCGTTGAGGATCTGGCGGACCTTGCGGACGCCGTAGTAGAGGATCACCCCCGCGATCAGCAGGACCAGACCGGCGAAACCGATGGTCTGGAGGTAGCCGGCGGAAGTCCCGGCACCGGGGAGGATCTCGATGACCCGGTCGGCTTCGGCGGTCGCCGCCCGCTTCAGGGTCCACTGGTCGGGCAGGGCGTTGTAGTCACCCTTGGTCCGCACCAGCACGTCCCCGCTCTGGTCATGGCTCAGCCAGACGATGCGGTGGACGATGGTGAGCTTGGTGTCGTTGGGGTTGGGGAAGACCATGATGTCGCCGACCTGAAGCTGGCCCGCCGGCAGGTTCTCGGTCACCACCAGCGAACCGATCGGGATGGTCGGCTGCATGCTCCCGGTGACCACCTCCTCCAGGTGGTGCCCGGTGACGACGAGGCCGACCACGATCGCGCAGAGGATCGTCACCAGCCCCAGTGCCGCAGCGATCAGGAGGTTGACGACGTGGCCGCCGGCGGCCCGCCAGAGCGGGAGGCGCTCCTCCATCGGGAGCGCCGAGAGGATGCTCGGCACGCTGACCGAGAGTGGGGTCGCCACGGTGGTGACCGCGACGGGGATGTCGGGCAGCTTGGTGGTGGCCCCGGCCGCGGGCGGGGCGTCAACCTCGGGCAAGGTCGGTGACGACCGCCCGGCGAGGGTGACGCTCGCAGGGTTCGGCTGCGCGACGGCCGGCACCTCAGCGAGGGAGGCGGGAATGGACGGTGCCACGGCGGCGAGCAGCCAGCCGGGCGGCGAGGTGAGCGCGGCCGGGGCCACCGGGATCGCCGGCACCGCCACGCGCAACATCCTGGAGATGCGGGTGGCGTCGAGTGGAGAGGCACGCCGGCAGGCCACCTGAAGGCGGCGCGTCCGGGCCGGCAGGGCGACGTTGGGGACGGACGAGGCGATGTCCAGCCGGGCCAAGAAGGCCCGCCGGCGCGGAGCGGCGGCGGGGACCGGGACCGAGCTCTCGAAAACCGCGGGGACCGTGGGAGGGGGGATCGGCCGGGGAGCGGCAGGGGGAGGCGGCAGCGGGGTTGCCGGTGGGGACGGCGGCGGCATCGCCACGACCTGGTCGGGCAGCCGGAGGATCGTCGCCTGCGGGACCTGACGGCGCTCTCGCCGGGCGGGGCGCTGGGCACGCTGGGCTCCACCCCGGTCGAGGCTGTCGGTGGCGGACTCGAGATCCGCCACGACATCCCTGACCAGGTCGTGCAGCTCCTCGGGGAGCGACACCCTCACGTTGCCCACTAGCGAATTCCCCTGCTGCTTCCGCGCGCCGTCGACGGCGGTTTGAGCCGACCGCCCAATTGTCGGCCTGCCTGGGCGACGCCTCGTGCAACGGGGCGCAACGAATCGGTTGCGGGACATGGGCACCGCCGGATATGCGACGACCGCCGGCGCGGCGGTGGCCGAGGCCGGCGGTCGTGACCCTGAGCGCGAGGAGGGGACAGCGGGTGTGCCGCCGTCCCCTCACGGGCTGATCAGAGACTTGTCAGAGGCGGGTCAGACGCCGTTCTGGCCCCAGGTGAAGACCGCCGTGCAGGTCGAGTCCTCGTCAGTGGCGATGTGCGTGGCGTTGCCGGGCAAGCTCAGGCTGAAGGTGAAGGTGTTGGTGGCACCAGTGACCCAGGTGCCGTTACCGCCGCTGTCGGAGATGGTCTCCGCGGGCATCGACGCCAGCGCTCCCTGGTACACGATGGCCGCCATCGGGGCCTGTGAGTCCGTGACCTTCAGTTGCAGGTCAGCGCAGAGCGTGGTGTCAGCGGTCCCGTCCCAGCTGGTGTCGGCAGCGCTCACCTTGGCGGACGCGAGAGTGAGCTGGAAGGTGGAGGATTCGGTGCCGGTGTTGGTGATCGCCACCGAGCCCACCTGGTTCGGGCCCCAGCCCGGCACGATGCCCGAGGCGTTGAAGATGGCGCCGCAGGCGTTGGGCGACGTCTGGTCGGTGCAGGTGACCGCGTGGCCACCGACGACCTGCGCGCTGTTCTGCATGTGCACGCCCAGCGTGGTGGCGGTGCTGCCGTTGTTCTGGGTCACCGCCTGCCACGCCGCCAACCCGCCCCATCCGATCATGGCGGTACCGGCGACAACCAGGACAAAGACCATTCCGGCCCGCAGCTTCCTGCGGTCGGAACTCTTCCGCTCGATGGACATGGGAAACCTCCAAGATTGGGGTGGTGGGCGTCACCGCCTCCGGTCTGACGAGGAGAGGCGGTTGCGGCGCTGTTGGGGAAGGGGGCGGCGCCGCGCTCGCCCTGGTTGCGTGATTGGGAGAGAAAGGGGCCGGGAAGGCGCTCTTCCCGACCCCCCTCAGATCATGGCTTGGGGTTACGCGCTGGCCTGGTCGAAGAGGATGGTGAAGCTGCAGCTCGTGCCCAGGACACCGTCGTCGGTGGCAAAGTTGCCGGAGGGGGCGATGGCGAAGGTGAACTTGTTGGAGTCATTCGTCGCCCAACTGGTGGCGCCGGAGCTGTTCTTGAGCGTGACGGGAGCCATCGCAGAGGCGAGAGACGCCAGCGGGTAGACGGTGGCAGGCGACGTCTCGTTGTCGGTGACCGTCAGGGTGAGGTCAGCGCAGAGCTCGCTGGCGGCAGGCGCTTGCATTGACATCGTGAAGTTGCTGCTCAGCGAGCCGGTGTTGGTGATGGTTACGGCTCCGCTGGTCCCGGCGAAGCTCGACGTCAACTGGTCCGGGCTACCGATCGGGCCGCCGACGATGATCTGGCACGCGCCGGGGGAGGTCGCCGAGACGGTCGAATTGCAGACCGTGGTGGACCCGGCCACCTGGTTGGTGTGCGTGAGGGTGCCCACGGCGAAGGTGCTGCCCGTGTTCTGGGTGTAGGCCTGCCACGCGGCCAGGCCGCCCCAGCCGACCAGGGCTGTGCCCGCGACGGCCGCGCCCAAGACCAGGGCTAGCCGGACGGATCGCTTGCTCTTACGGTTTTCCATGATCTTCAATTCCCTATCGGTGCCTTCTGGTCGTTCTATGCAGCTAGTTCAAACGCACTAGACGTCACTGGTGCAGCCTAGGGGGGTCGATCTCACGAAGCCTCGTCCGATACCGCCACAGCCGGGTAACGGTGTTCGGTGGAAGTGATGATCCGATCGGGCCGTATGCTGCGTTCTGGCGGAAGGGCAAAGAAAAGGCCGGGGCAGGATCTCCTGCCCCGGCCTTCCAGATCAAGGCGTTGTTCTAGGCGGCCGTTTGGGTGAAGACGAGGCCGAAGGTGCAGTTGGTGCCCTGGTCGGCGTAGTCGTTGGCGAAGGAGCCGCCCATGCCCACGGTCACCGTGAAGGTGTCACCGGTCGTCCCTGTGCCGGTTCCGGCGGTGCCGTTTGGTGCCCAGGTGTAGCTGGGTGTGCCGGCGTTGTTGTAGAGGCTGGTGGGGGTGAACGCGCCATTGAGCGCGGTGGCCGCCCAGACGGTGTTGCCGTTCTTGTCCTTCACGCCCACGGTGAGGTCGGGGCAGAGGCTCCCCGTCGGGGCCTGAAGCAGCGTCCCCATGCTCAGGGTGAAGGTGCTCTGCAGGCTGCCGGTGTTGTCGATCTTGATGTTGGCAGGCGTGACCAGCGTGGAGAAGTTGACCGGGTCAACCCCGGAGACCGTGATCACGGGAGCGCAGAACCCGGTGCCGCTCGTGGGCACCGAGCCCAGGTTCGACAGGCAGCTCAGGCTCTGGTTGCTGTGCTGTAGGGTGCCGGCCGCCACGCTGTTGCCGGCGTTCTCCGTGTAGGCACTCCACGCTGCCAACCCGCCCCAGCCGACCACGGCAGTGCCGGCCACGGCGGCGACCAGCACCAGGGCCACCCGAAGCGAGCGCTTGCTCTTGCGGTCTTCCATGATCCTCGTTTCCTCTGCTGTCTTCTGGCCGTTCTAGCCAGGTAGTTCAAATGCACTAGACGGCTCTGGCCAGCCTAGGGGGGCGCTGAGACGAACCGGTTGCGGAACTGGCGACAGCCGGGTCACGGACGTCGGCCACCCCTGTGACGCGATCGCGGCGTCTGACCGTGCCCCAGGCCGGCCACGCTCGTCGCCGTCAGGTGTGTGGTGTCCCGGGAAATAGCGAGGCCGGGCAGGTTGACCTGCCCGGCCTCATGGGGGCGTTAGGAGGATCAGGCCGCCGTCTGGCTGAAGAGGAGCCCGAAGGTGCAGCTGGTGCCCTGGTCGGCGTAGTCGTTGACGAACCCGCCGCCCGGGGCCACGGTCACGCTGTAGGTGTCGGCTGTCACACCGGTGCCGGTGCCGGCCACGCCGCCGCCGGTCCAGCTGAGGCTGGGGGTTCCGGCGTTGCTGTAAAGGTTCACCGGGGTCGTCAGCCCGGCCGTGCTCAGCGCGGTGGTCGCGATCACGGTGCCGGTGTCCGGCGCGGTGGTGTTCAGGTCAGTCACCTTGAGGGTCAGATCGGCGCAGAGGCCGCCCGAGGCCGCGGCCGGCAGGTTGAGCGTGAAGGTGCTCTTCAGATTGCCGGTGTTGGCGATGATGATGCTGCCGTTGGTGCCGGTCCACGTGGCAGGGTCGACGCCGGAGACCGAGATGGTCGCGGCGCACCAGCCGGTGCCACTGGTCGGAACGGAGCCCAGCAGCGAAGTGCAGCTCAGGCCGTTGGCGTGGGCGAGGGTGCCGGCGGCGACGCTGTTGCCGGCGTTCTCGGTGTAGGCGCTCCATGCCGCCAAGCCACCCCACCCGACCAGAGCGGTTCCGGCCACGGCGGCACCCAGCACCAGCGCGACCCGCAGCGATCGTCTGCTCTTCCGTTCCATGATCCTCAATCCCCTTGATCTGATCTGTCGACCGCTCTGGCCAGATAGGTCATCTGCACTAGACGGCAAGGGGCAGGCTAGGGGGCGTGATCTGACGAAGCCCCCGCCGAAGAGGCCACAGGCGGGTAACGGGGTTCGCGTGAAGCTGTGAACGCGAGCGACGCGTCTGATTCGCTCTGAGCCGGCCGAAGTCGAGAACCAAGACGGCCGACGGGATCCTTAGACACCTGCGCGAGGGCCGGCCGCTCGGGCCCGGCACCGGTATCCGGATCGCCTGACTCGTCTCAGCCGGCGCGCTCGTTGGCCGTCTGGGCCGTGGCGACGGGGAGGATCTGGTCGAGCTGGAGACCGCCGAGCCGTCCCTCCGCCACCAGACTGTTGATCAGGTTGTCGACCCGCCACACCACGACGATCTGGAGGGCCCCGACGCCCTCGACGGTTCCCTGAGTGGTGGTGGCGTGCCCGCCGTCGCCCAGCGGGCCGGTGGAGACGGGCGTCGCGCCGGAGCGGGCGTCCAGGGCGGTGCCGAGGTTGAGCATGGCGGTCGCCGCGCCGGTGGTCGTCGCGAAGGAGGCGACCGCCACGGTGAGCGTGATCGCGCCGTTGCTGGTGCTGAACGACTCGTCGCGGTAGTACTCGACGGCCACCGCTCGCACCAGCCCGTCCTTCCGCACCGCCGTGGAGCTGGCCTCGTCCAGCCAGCCCGGTCCCACCGGTTTCACCGCCTGGTAGACGGCGAAGTCAGGGGAGGGGAGCTGGCTGAGGGTGATCAGATAGCTGCCCGGATCCCCGTCCAGGGTTGTCGTGCCGCCGTTGCCCCCGCAGCCGCCGGTCACGGCCGCCAGCACCAGCACCCCGAGGGCTCGCGCTGTGCCCCATGGCACCCTCATTCCTGGCGAACGGCGCTCACGATGTCGGCGGCGGCCGCGCGGCGAGCGGGCAGCACCCCAGCGAGGAGCACTGCCACGACCACACCCCCCAGCAGGGCCAGCGCCGTGGTGATCGGGAAGACGAACCCAGGAGCGAAGCCGGGGCTGGTGCTGGCCGCAAGCAGGGGCACGGCGAGCAGGCAGCCCACCCCGATGCCGAGCACGGCTGCGACGCCTCCGAGCAGGCCGGCCTGGGCCAGCACCAGGCGCCGGGCCTGCCCCTGACTGAGCCCCACGGCCCGGAGCAGTCCCAGCTCATGGCGGCCCTGACGGACGTTCACCGCCAGCGTATTGATGACCGCCAGCACGGCGATCGCCACCGCCAGCCAGGCGACGGCCGCGAGGATGCCGACGGTGTCGCTCAGGGCCTGTTGGGTGGCCGACTCGATGGTGCTCACCGAGGTCGCCGAGAGACCGTACCGGCTCGCCACCGCAGCCACCGCTGGTTCGCGTCCCGCGGTCAGCACCTCGAGATCGTCGAACCCCGACGCCTGACTTCCGAAGTACCGCACCGCCTGACCGGAGTCGACGAGCAGCGACTCCCGGCCGTCACCGGCCGGGAAGGAGTGCTCCACGATGCCGGCGATGGTGAAATCGGTCGTCCCGCTACTCGTCGCCACCGGGAGCACGGTGCCCACTCGCCAGTCATCCGCCTCCGCCAGGCTGAGCGGCGCCAGCAGGTTGGAGCCGCCGGCGAGTGCCGCGAAGGCTCGACTGCGGCTGCCGGCCACCAGCTCCAGACCGCCGTTGCGAGCGTAGGTCGCGCTGTCGAAAGCCGTCATCCCGATCACATCGCCGTCAACCACCGCGGGGAAGAAGCGGAGGCTGGTCAGCTGCACCCCGGCCTCCTCCCCGATCTGGGTGGCGATGCCGCCCGGCTGGGTTACCGGGCTGCCGATCAGGGTGTCCCCGATGAAGAGGTGGCTGATCCAGGCGTCGCCGGAGCCCAGGGTTCCCGTCACCAGCACCCCTGCGGCCATCGCCGCGGCGATCGCCGTCACCAATCCCGAGAGGGTCAGCGCGGTGCGGTTGCGGCGGCGTCTCAGGCTGGCCGCCGCGACCTCCGTCTCCGGCCAGATCACCCTCAGCATCCGCGTCAGGAGACGTGCCAGGGACGGCGCCAGAAGCGGCAGGCTGAGCACCACCGCGAGGAGCAGGGCCACCGCACCCACCGGCGCCAGAGCTCCACCGGCCAGATCCGACACCAGCGCCACGGCGGCGAGCGGCGGCACCGCGCCGATTGCGGCGCCATGGATCCGCTCGCGCCGACCGGCACTCTCGGGGCTCAGGGCTTCGAGGATCGGCACGCGCGCGGCGGTTGCGGCGGGGACGGCGGAGGCGACCAGGGCCGAGAGGATACCGGCGAGCGCGGCGAGAATCACCGCCAGGGGACTGATCTGAAGCCCGACCGCGGGCGCGGTGGAGGCGGCTCCGAAGGCGGCCTGGAGGGCAGCCCCGAGCCCCACGCCGACGGCGATTCCGGCCGCCGCTCCCGACAGGGCGAGGACCGTGGCCTCGGCGGCGAGGAGATGGAACACCTGGGCGGCGGAGGCGCCCGCCGCCCGCAGCAGGCCGATCTCGCGCCGCCGCTCGAGGGCGGCGAGGCTCACCGTGTTGGCGCACACGCCGGCTCCGATGACCACGCTGAGGACGCTGACCAGGACCAGCAGGGAGGAGAGTTGGGAGCCTGAGCCGCTCGCGTCGGTGGCGGGATCGAACGTGGTCACCGCTCCGCCGAGCCGCTGATGGACCTCCGCCGCCGCGTCCGCTGAGCTGGTCCCGGGAGCGAGGCGCAGAGCCGCGAGCGAGGCACGGAGGCCAAGGTCGAAGGAGGACAGCAGCTCCGGGGTCGGGACGAAGATGACGTCCTGGGTGAAGCTGGCGCTCACGCCGCTCGCGTCGGTGAGCCCGACCACCTCAAAGGAGTGGGGGCCGGTCGACGTGGTGAGCAGGACGCTGCCGCCGATCTCGAGACTGCCCCCCGGAGGGGCCAGGGTTGGAAGCAGTGCCGTATCGATGGCGATCTGGTCGTGAGCCGAGGAGGTCGGAAGGTGCCCGGCGCTGAGGCTGATGCTGCGGAGCGCGGCTCCCCCACTCTCCACCCCCACCAGGGTCACGGTAGAGGTCGGCGCGCTCGCCTCCGGGGCCTGGGCCGTCACCCGCTTCTGGTACAGGGGGACCACCTCCCGGACCCCGGAGAGGCTTCTGAGGGATGCCAGCTGCGTGGTGCTGAGGCCGACCCCGGAGCTGGTGCGGACGTCGAGGCCCGATTGCCCGGCACGGACCTGCGCCGACGCGTCAGCCTGGGCACCGACGCCGGCGACCTCCATCTGGACGCCCAGCATCGCCGCCACCCCCAACCCCACGGCGGCGGCGGTGAGTGCCGCTCGCGCCGGCCGGGAGGCGAGGTTGCGCGCGAGCACGGGTCGGAGACCTGGCTCGAGCCCTGCGGTCACCAGCCAGGTCGCCCCGCCCACGATCCGTCGGGTGATGGAGCTGACCAACCCGGTCACGCCCCGCGAGGTCGGGTCAGAGGTCATGCCGCTCGAGCTGGCGGACGAGTGCCCGGAAGCCGGCGGAGTCGGCGCCCGCACCGCTGCCCTCCACCGGTACGTCGTCAACAACCCTGCCGTCGGCCAGGACCAGCACCCGGTCCGCGTACGCGGCCACCCGCGCGTTGTGGGTGACCAGGACGGTGGTCTGGGACCGCTCGCGGCAGAGGCGGCTGAGCATCTCCATCACTTCGTGGCCGCTCTGGCGGTCGAGATTGCCGGTGGGCTCGTCGGCCAAGAGCAGGGCGGGTGCCGCAGCCAGAGCCCGGGCCAGAGCCACCCTCTGCTGCTCGCCCCCCGAGATCTCGTCGGGGCCGTGACCCTGGAGACCGTGAAGTGAGAGCTGGTCCATGAGCACGCTGACACGTTCGGACACCGTTCTGCTGTCCAGGCGGGCAGCGTGCCTGCCGCCGCGCAGCCGGAGCGGCAGGGCCACGTTCTCGGCGGCGGTGAGGCTGGGAATCAGATTGAAGAACTGGAAGACAAAACCGATGTGGTCGCGGCGGAATGCCGAGCGTTCGGCATCTCCCATCGCGTAGAGGTCGCGTCCGTCGACCAGCACGCGGCCCGAATCCGGTGGCTCCAGCCCGCCCATGATGTGGAGCAGGGTGCTCTTGCCGGCGCCGCTCTGCCCCATGATGGCCACGAACTCACCGGAGCGGACGGTGAGGGAAACCCGGTCCAGGATGGTGCGGGGAGGCCGGCTGATCTGGTAGCTCCTGCACACCCCATCCACGGTGACCACCGCGGGGACGTCAGGAGAAGGTTCGGTCGCAGGGTCCTCGGTCACCGTGCGGGCCTCCCTGTATCTGGCGGCATTGTCCGCAACTCTAGTCGAAGAGAAAGGCTTCCAGGGCGGACTCGATGGTATCGGAGATGAGCCCCTGCCCTCGGTACTCGTAGGCGGGCAGCGGCAGGCTCGTCGAGAGCGAGGGTGTCGCCGTGGGGCTGGGGGTGGGCACCGGCGTTGGGGTTGGGGTGGGCGCGGGTGTTGGTGTGGGCGTGGGCGTGGGTGGGGGTGTGACGACGGGTTGAGCGTTCACCGGCCGGGCGGTGGCCGGCGGGGCAGTCGCCGGAGGGGCGGTGGCCGGCGGGGCCGCGGCGGCGGAGGGCACCCGGGCAAACTCCTCGGCGAACATCCAGACGCCCGAGGCTGGAGTCGATTCCCCCGGGGGGATCCACGACTGGCTGGTGGCACTGCCGATCCCCAGGGAGGTGTAGTTGGGGTTAAGGATGTTCTGCTCGTGCTCGGAGCTGCCCATGAATTCTGTGTTGATCCATTGCGCCGCAGCGTCCGCCGACCCCTCGTTGTTGACCCACCCGACGTTCTCGCCCGCCCCGTTGTTGGGGTTGACACCGAAGGCGCTCATCATCGAGAAGACGTACTGGTTGCAGGGGGGGATGGCGTGGGCGAAGTAGTCGCGGTTGATCATGTCCTGGGCTCTGCCGTAGATGGTGCCGGCACCGGCGCAACCGCTGTACGGGGCAGCCTCGCCGATCGAGGCCAGGGTCCCGTTTTCCGCCAGGGACGCCACGCCGTTGCTGGCGCGGTCCTGGTTGGTGAGCGAGAAGAGGTCGGAGTCGGCAGTGGCGTCGGCGTCGGCCGGCTGCCCTTGGAGATGGCTCCCGGCGAAGAGGGCGGCGCCGAGCATCGCGCCGGCGATGACCACGCGGCCGGGAACCCGGCGCCGCCGCCGGGCAGACGGTTCGCACGCCCCGTCGCGGTCGGCCTGGACGGCCGCAGCTGTTCGACACAGCGCCTCCCACCCAGCCTGGGGGGCGGACGCGCGCGCGCTTCTCTGGCTCACGGGGAGGATCACACCGCGCCGGAGGCGTGCACCGCGTGCCCGTCACGCCTCCGTTGCGACCCCGTTGCAGGCGACCGCGTGCCGGCACGCGGCGAGGGGACGATGTGGCAAGCGATGCGGGCTGCCGCCTCTTGACACGATCGTTGCAATCTGCTGATTTGAGCCCGCAGATTGGGGTGTAGCCTGGGTACAACCGTCAGGCCGAGCAAGCCTGACCGACGAGACACAGTAGACAGGTAGGCTGGGACAGATGTCGCTTCTCGACCGCGTCCAGAGGAAGGCTGAGGACGCGTTGCCGTCCGGTGGGGTGGCTGCACAGCCCGCGACCCCGCCGACGTTTGCGCTGCCGTCCACCGGCGCCCCTGCCGTGGAGCCGCTCGCACCGACGCCGGGCTGGTCGGTGCGCACCCAGCCGGTCAACTCGGCCGCCCCGGTCGCTGCTCCCCGACGGGCGGTGGAGCCGGCGCAATTCGGGCGCCCAGCGCCCGCTCAGACCTCGCCACCTCCGCCGCGGGTGCGGCCCGCCGACATCCCCGGGCTGGGCGATGGCACCCGGTCCACGTCCCTGCTCAGCCGCACCGGTGACTCCGCCGGTTCGGGCGACGGCGCCCGGACCTCCTCGCTGCTGAACCGCAGCGGTGAGGCGGGGGGCACGGGTGATGGCAGCCGTCCCAACTCGCTGCTCAGCCGCACTGGGATTCCCCGTCCCGGGCAGGCCCGGGGAGCTGTCGGCGCCATGTACGCTCAGCTCCGGTCCCGCGTTCACCAGCGCCTCGTCGAGGAGCTTGCCGGCAACACGGACTCGGCGCCCGGCGATGTGATCCGCCAGCGCATCGCCGAGCTGGTCGGGGAGATCATTACCGAGCAGGGCATGACCATGAGCCGTCAGGACCGCCTCCGGGTGGTCGAGACGCTCATCCATGACGTTCTCGGCCTCGGACCGCTCGAGGACCTGCTGGCGAACCCCGACATCGCCGAGATCATGGTCAACGGACCCAACCAGATCTACGTCGAGGAGAAGGGCAAGCTGCTGAGGAGCCCGGTCACCTTCGAGAGCACGGAGCAACTCATGCAGGTCATCGACCGCATCGTCTCCTCCATCGGCCGGCGCGTGGATGAGTCGTCGCCGATGGTCGACGCCCGACTCAAGGACGGCTCGCGCGTGAACGTGATCATCCCTCCCCTCGCCTTGCGCGGACCGACGGTGACGATCCGAAAATTCACCAAGGAGGCCTTCACCATCGACGACCTGATCCATTTCGGCACCCTCACCGAGGGGATGGCGAGGTTCATCAGGGCCTGCGTCGTGGGCCGCCTAAACATCGTCGTCTCCGGGGGTACCGGGTCGGGCAAAACCTCGACGCTGAACGTCCTCTCGAGCTTCATCCCCGCGGATGAGCGGATCGTCACCATCGAGGACGCCGCCGAGCTCCAACTCGGGCAGGAGCACGTGGTTACCCTCGAGGCGAGGCCGGCCAACGTCGAGGGCAGAGGCGAGGTCTCCATCCGGGAGCTGGTCATCAACACCCTCCGGATGAGGCCGGACCGCATCATCATCGGTGAGTGCCGCGGCGGTGAGGCACTGGACATGCTTCAGGCCATGAACACCGGGCACGATGGCTCCCTCACGACGCTCCACGCAAACAACCCGAGGGATGCGACGAGCCGTCTGGAGACCATGGTGCTGATGTCTGGCGTTGAGCTGCCCTCGCGTGCCATCCGCGAGCAGATCGCATCGGCGGTGAACATCATCGTGCATCAGTCGCGTCTTCGCGACGGTACCCGGAGGATCGTCAGCATCGCCGAGGTTCTGGGCACCGGCCCCGAGGGCGTCCTGATGCAGGAGATCTTCGCTTTCACGCAGACAGGCGTCGATCCCGACACCGGCAAGGTGCTCGGCGAGCTGGGTCCCACCGGAGTGGTGCCTCAGGTGCTCGAACGTCTGAGCGCGGAGGGCCAGGGCCTTTCGGAGGAGATGTTCGCCGCCGCGTGACCCCTGACCTCACCCGTGGTATCGAACCGGGTGTGAAGGATATGCCGAGCGGGTGACGGGCTCCTCACCGATCGGTTTCGGTCAGGGTGCCAGCGCCCAACCGCAATTCGCCGTCCATACACTCGTGGCGAAATGTCCTCGTCTCCGACGGCGGGCACCGCCCGCTCCTCCCGTGCCGGGAGCCACCCCGCCCTGCCGTCTGTCCGGGTGCTCGTGTGCGCAGCCGAGGGAGCGGTGATCACGGGCGCTCTGAGAGGTCCGGGCGCCCCTCCCGGAATCGAGATCCTCGCGGTGCCGGATCCGGCCTCGCTGCCAGACGATCTCGACACCGGTTGGGACGCCGCGGTGGTTGAGGACGACGGGCCCGGTTGGTCGGCGGAGGCGCTGCTCGACCTCATCCACGCCCGCGATGTGAGCATCCCGGTGGTGGTCGTTTGCGCCCCCTCGCACGAGGCCGCCGGGATCGCGCTGGTGGAACGCGGCGCGGCCGATTACCTCGCCTCGGACCGGATGGCTCGCCTTCCCGTGGCCGTACGTGTTGCGGTCGAAAGGGATGCGCTCAGTCGGAAGCTGAGACGCCTCGAGGCCGCCGCCCCGGGTGCCGGCCAGGTGCCGCAGGCAGCCTTCCAACCGGACGTCACCGGGCGCTGGCGGGGGCAGTTCCTGAAAGACCGTCAATTGGGGTTCGTCCGCTCGCTCGGTTCGCCCGACGAGGACGCCGCGCTCCTCGGAGCGCTGGAGCAGATCGGGCTGAGCGTCAATGCCACCGAGGTCAGGTTCTGGGAGGCCGACGCCCGGGGGGTGGTGCGACCTCGCGTTGCCTGGAGCCGTGCCGGCCACGACGCAACCACACAGCCCTCAACGCAGGCTGCCCCACCCGCCCTGGTGACGAAGGTCATCAGCAGCCGGGAGTTGTCCTTCTCGGGGGTGAGCCCCGCCCACCCGGTGGGGGAGTCCTTGGGCGTTCCGGTGCTGAAAGGCGACCACGCTCTCGGCGCCATCGAGATCAGCGCGCCGGACTTCGCCGGTTTCAATGACGCACACGCCGCCCACCTCACGACACTTGGCAACTACCTCGGCATCGATTGTGCGCAGCGGCGGAGCGCCGCAGATTTCGCACGCAGCCTGGAGGAGCTGAGTCGCGTCAGTGGGGAGCGCCTCCGGCTGATGCGCCTCCTGGTCGAGGCGCATGAGGACGAGCGCCGGACCATCGCCGCCGACATCCACGACGACTCCCTGCAGATACTCGCCGCCGTGGGGCTCCGATTGCAGACACTCCGGCGCCGGGTCAACGACGAGGCGGCACGGAGCACCCTCGACGCGGTGGAGCAGATGGTGGGGACTGCGGTCTCGCGTCTTCGGGGTCTGATGTTCAACCTGCGCCCCACCGGGCTTGATCACGGTGACCTGCTCGGCACGATTCGTGACCGTCTGACCCAGGTGCAGCAGGATGAGGGCATCGCGTACAGCCTCGCCGGTTCGGAGCCGGGAGCACTGACCACCGCGGCGAGAGTGACGCTCTACCGAGTCGCCCAAGAGGCCATCGCCAACGTCGTCAAACACGCCTCGGCGAGCCATGTCAGCGTCTCTGTGGAGGAGCGGGACCAGGGCTGTCAGATGCGGATCGCCGACGACGGTGCCGGGCTCGCAGCCGCAGCCGAGAGCCTACCCGGCCATCTTGGCCTGGCCAGCATGCGCGAGCGGACCGAAGTCGCAGGCGGCTGGCTGCGGGTCGAGTCGGGGGCCCTCCGCGGCACCGTGGTGACCGCCTGGATACCGCTGCAGGTCGGGGCGCGTTCCGGTCTCGGGTCCGTGGCATGATTTCTCCACCTTTGGCTCGGATCCTGATCGCGGACGACGATGCCAACATTCGGGAGGCGCTCCGAGAGCTGCTCGAGTGCGAGGACGGCCTCGAAGTTGTCGGGGTGGCCGAGGATGCCCTCCAGGCCGTCGAGCTGGCCGCTCGCGAGCGCCCCGACGTGGCCATCCTCGACGTCAAGATGCCGGGGGGTGGCGGCCCCCACGCGGCCCGTCGCATTCGCGTGGAGAGCCCTCTGACCCGGATCGTCGCGCTCTCCGCCTACGGCGACCGCGCCAGCATCCTGGAGATGCTGCAGTCCGGCGCAACCGCATACCTGGTCAAGGGGTCGATGCCGGACGAGGTCACTCAGACCATCCAGCGCGTCCTCCGCGGCGAGTCCGCGTTCTCGCCCGACGTGGCCAGCACGGTGGTTCGCGAGCTGAGCGAGCAGCTGGCGGGCAAGGAGGAGGCCGAGGTCAAGCGGGCCCGCGTGCTCTCCCGGGTCCAAGGGGTGATCGAGTACGGAGGCATCCACCCCGTCTATCAGCCCATCGTTGACCTTGCCGGGGGCCGGGTCACGGGCGTCGAGGCGCTCTCCCGCTTCGATACGGGGATGCCGCTGCAGTGGTTCGAGGAGGCATCCGAGGTTGGCCTCCGCGAGGACCTCGAGGCGTCGGCGCTGGCCGTGGCGTTGGCGGGGCTGCCGGCGCTGCCCAGTACCTCCTACCTCTCCCTTAACCTCTCACCGTCCACCCTGCTCCGGCGGGACGTCGCCCGGCTGCTGGGGGCGGTGCCCCTCGAGCGCATCGTCATCGAGATGACCGAGCACTCCCCGGTCGGCGACTACGAGGCGTTGAATCGGGCACTCCAACCGCTCCGCCACGCGGGCGTGCGGGTGGCCGTCGATGATGCGGGAGCGGGTTTTGCCAGCCTTCGCCACATCCTGCTGCTGGTCCCGGAGATCATCAAGCTCGATATCTCTCTGACCCGGGGGATCGACGTCGACCGGCCACGGCGTGCTCTCTCCTGCGCGCTAGTGGCGTTTGCCCGCGAGACGGAGATGACGATCGTGGCCGAGGGCATCGAGACGAGTGCTGAGCTGCGCACCCTGAAGGAGATCGGGGTGACCCAGGGCCAGGGCTTCCTGATCGCGAGGCCGATGGTCCCGCCGATTGACGAGCGCCGCATCCTCGAGCGTCTGGCCGTTTGAGGCGCCGGATCCGTCTGCGTGCGCGCGCGGGTGGGGGAGACCCCCACTCCGCGCACCGCCCCTGGAGAAGAGCGCCGCTCAGCGGCCGCGCGGTCCTCCGGGGCCGACGGGTGGCATCCCCATCCCGGGCGGCATGCTCGGCGGCAGTCCCAGGCCGGGAGGACCGCCGAGGCCCGGAGGCGGCTGCGCCGGCTGTGCGGCGCCACTGCCCATCTGCCTGCCCGCCGCCGCCATCAGCGCTTCCTGCTGAAGCTGGCGTCGATCGGGGAAGAGCTGGGCCAGACGCGGCGGAAGGGGAACACCCATGTCGAAGAGGCGGTCGATGATCTTCGGCCGGATGCCCGTGGAGCTGAAGTCGCCCACGATCTTCCCGGTCGCCGGATCGGCGCCCCTGGACTCGAACTTGAAGATCTCCTGCATGGTGATGGTGTCGCCCTCCATCCCCACGACCTCGGTGACGGAAACGATCTTGCGCGAGCCATCCTTGAGGCGCGCCAGCTGGATGATCAGGTTGATGGCGCTGGCAACCTGCTGACGGATGGCCTTCAGGGGCAGGTCCATGCCGGCCATCAGGACCAGGGTCTCGAGCCGCGAGAGGGTCTCGCGGGGAGAGTTGGCGTGGATCGTGGTCATCGATCCGTCGTGGCCGGTGTTCATGGCCTGGAGCATGTCGAGGGCCTCACCGGAGCGGCACTCGCCGATGACGATGCGATCGGGGCGCATCCGCAGGGAGTTGACGACCAGATCGCGGATGTTGACGCGACCCTCGCCATTGACGTCCGGTGGGCGCGACTCGAGCCGGCACACGTGCTCCTGGTGGAGCTGGAGCTCGGCGGCGTCCTCGATGGTGATGATCCGCTCGTCGATCGGGATGAATCCGGAGCAGACGTTGAGGAGGGTCGTCTTCCCGGTGCCGGTGCCGCCCGACACGATGATGTTGGCCCGGGCCAGGACGCACGCCTGGACGAACGAGGCGCCCTCCTGGGTGATGGTCCCGAAACCGATCAGGTCGGAAACCTGATAGGGGTCCTTGGAGAACTTCCGGATGGTCAGCAGGGGGCCGTCGAGGGCCACCGGTGGGATGGCGGCGTTGACGCGCGATCCGTCCAGGAGCCGGGCATCGCAGAGGGGGGTCCGCGCATCGACCCGCCGGCCCACCGACGAGACGATGGTGTCGATGACCCGCATGAGGTGCGCCTCGTCGTCAAAGCGGATGTCGGTCAGCAGGATCTTGCCCTTGCGCTCGACGTACACCATCTCCGGACCATTGACCATGATCTCGGTCAGGCTGTCGTCCTCGACCAGCGGCCGAATCGGCCCCAGGGCCTCCATGTAGCGGTTGTCGAGGCGGGAGTTGGCGGCGACGCTCACAGATGGGACTCCTCTTGGGTACCACGGACGGCCGCCCAGCCGAAGGGCCGTCAAGGGCGATTCTCGCCCGTCCCCACCGATGGTAGGGCAAGGCAACACATTCGATACAAGATCTTTTCCAGGCCGCCGGGTCGGTCCCGTCTACCATGTGCTTCTCACCACCGTTCATGGGACTGCTGCATGAGCCCAGGCGGCCCAGCCTGCGAGGCGAGGCGGGTGCGGTGACGCCCCCGCCTTTCGAATTCCCTGCGCCAGCCGCCGACGAGCTCCTCGGAGAGGATTGGTTCGGCGAGGGGAGCGTCTTCGACACGGGCGAGGACCTGGCCACCGCCCTCGCCGCGCTGGCGAGCGGCGAGATGGTCTGGCCGGTCGCTGTGCTCGACCTCGCCGGCGTCTCGGTCCCTCCTCCGGTGCGGGCAGTCCTGCCGGTCTCGGGCGAGCAGGACGGAAGGCCGCCCGCCGGACCGGCGACGCCGCCCCCGCCACCGGACGAGTTTCAGGTGGCCCTCATGCCCAGCTCGCGCGGGGGGCCACCCACCGGGTGGGCCCGGCATGCTCCCCGGCCCATCAGCCGTCCGCACCGGCTCGGCGCCGGGGTGTCGCCGGAACGCTCCGGCTGGTCCATCCGGCAGAGCGTTCAGACGCTCCGGATGACGGAGGACGCCCTTTCCCGGCTGCGGGAGGAGGCTGCCCAACTCACCTGGCAGCTTGCCGCGCTCGCCTATCGGGACCTCGACACCTAGCCCCTGCTACAGCTCCGCCGGGTCGGCGGCAGCATCGGCGCCCTCTCGCTGCTGCATCAGGGTGTGGACCGCGTCGAGTGTCGGAGACTGACCGGAGCGAATGAGCTGGATCACGATCTCCGGGTCGATGCCACCTGGCGCGGCGAGCGCTGCGGTTCGTGCCGCCTGGTCGGCGGCATCGCGGGCTCGGTGCAGCTGCATCCGCAGCTCGTCGTTGCGGCGGAAGAGCCAGGCGGTGAGCACCCCCTCGAGGATCGCCACCACAGCCAGCAGGATCGCGGCGTGTCCGGTTACGGCATTGAGCACCGAGTTCACGGTTGAGCCTCCTGGTCGGCCGGTCAGAGGCCGCTCAGGTACTCGGCGGCGTGGTAGTGCATCTCGCGAGCCATCGCCTGGACCACCGAGGTCTCGAAACCGGGCAGTGCGATGTGCTTGATAGCCTCGATGGTGGCCATCACATCCTGAATGGACGGCCGTGTCCGGCTGAGCATCTCCGCCACCGGTGCCACGCCGTCCGTTCCCAGCCAGAGGGCGCCGATCTGGATCAGGTCCGCCTTCATACCTTCGAAGTCGGCACTCGAGTCCGCTTGCGCCAGAGCCTCCAGGCCAGGCGAGAAGTCGAACTGCGGAAACTGGGCTGGGCCCTGTAGGGGCGGGCTGGGCGGGGCATCGGGGGCGGGGAGCAGGCTGTAGGCCTGACCCCACGCCGACGGCGTGCCCTCCTCCTCGTTCACGTTGGTGAGGGGGATGGGCGGCCAGGCCGGATCGCCCGACGGGCCGCCGAGATCCACCGGGACCGGGGGTGCCGGCTCGACCGGGGGTGCCGGCCAGGTCATGGGAGCCGGCTCATAGAAGGTTGGGCGGTGCTCCGAGCGCGGAGCGGCCCGCTCCTCCGCAGGAGCCGTTTGCTCCGGGGAGGTCATGAGGTCGGGGGGGGCCGCCCATTCGATGGGGGATCCGGGCTCGGATGAGGCCATCTCCTCCGCCTCCGGCTCCTCGGCGGTGAGCTCCATCTCCTCGGCGGCGGCCTCGCGCTCGTCACCGGGGAACGGGGGCTCGACGGCGGCGAGTTCGGGCGCTGCGGCGGGGGGCTTGGGCGCTTCGGCGGGGGGCTCGGGCGCTTCGGCGGGGGGCTCGGGCGCTTCGGCGGCGAGCTCGGGCGCTTCGGCGGCGAGCTCAGGCGCTTCGGCGGCGAGCTCGGGCGCTTCGGCGGCGAGCTCAGGCGCTTCGGCGGCGAGCTCAGGCGCTTCGGCGGCGAGCTCAGGCGCTTCGGCGGCCAACCCTCCCGCTTCCACGTCTGGCCCCTGCTCCTCCGCTGCGGCCTTTTCCGGCTCCGCGGGGGTGAGCTCCTGCTCGGCGGTGGCGTCGAGGGAGTCGCTCGGGTTGGTCGCGGGCGGCGCGGAGGCCGCGGACCGGCTGGATGCCGTGATGGCGGCGAGCACCTCGGCGAGCGGTGCCGGTGCCTTGGCAGCGTCGTCGACAAAGGCGTGGTACGCGATCTCGGGGAAGTGGTTGATCTGCCGCTCCTCCGGGCTCTGGCGGAGGGTGACCCTCGCGCGCGGGTCCCGCAGCAGCTCGGTCAGCCTCTGGGGAGACGCCACCGGTTGCCGGTCGGTCTCTGTGTAGACACCGAGCAGCTTCCCCCCGGCGACCAGGGCCACCCCGCGCACACCGCCGGTCACCACGATCGCGCTGTCGCGGCGGCGCCCCTCGAGATCCTCGAGGAGGTTGGCGGCGTTGACCCAGGAGGCGGGCATCTCGCGGTAGACCGCCCGGCAGCGCCAGAGCATGGTGAGGGCCTCGGCGAGTTGGGGGGTCTCCAGCCGATAGCCGGACACACTGCCGACGCGTGCGCCCATCACGGCCATGGCGGCTGCCTCGCCCACCAGGCGGTCCTCCTCGTCGACCCAGACCGCGTCGATGAGCTGCTGACGGACGACGATCGCGGCAGCACGCAGCTTGGGCCCGGTGAGGACGATCAGCGCGTCCGGCAGGTTGGGGATCAGGACGTCGAGATGGACGACACTCGCTGCCGCGTCAGACCAGAGGGAGGGCCCGAGCGGGAGCAGTGGGAAATCGGCGAGACCGAAATCGGTCTCGGGCGCCGAGCTGCCGTTGGCGGCTCTCGATCCGACCGAGCCAGAGGCGAGGGTGTCGCCTGGAGAGGCGGCGCCGGCCAGCTGGGCAAACGGCTCCATGAGCTCGTCGAGGGAGCAGCTGAGCGTCTCGGTCCGCACCACCTCCTTACGCCAGGGAGACAGCTCAAACTGCGGTGGCAGCTGGGTGACAAGCGCCGCCAGGGCCTCCACCCCCTCCAGGTGACGGCCGCCCACCTCCGCGACCGCGTGGTTCGGCTGTCCGAAGACCAGAAACAGGCTCGCCGTACCGCCTACCCAGGTGATGTCGAGCGCACCAGTCCGGTAGTCGTCTTTGGCTGATGCGAGTTGTCGCAGGAGTTTGACAAAGGGTGCGGCTGTTGCCATCCCGAGATATTCTACGTGTGTGGCTGCAGAAATAATCACAATCGCGTCACTGAAAGGTGGCGTTGGCAAGACAACCACCAGCTACGCACTGGCGGCGGCCGCGGCAGCCAGTGGCCTGCGCGTCATCGCCATCGACCTCGATCCCACCGGGGGCCTGAGCAACGCTCTGGAGAAGGCCAAGCGCAGCACCAGCATCGCCGACGTTCTCCACGGACGAGTCACCCTCCGGGAGGCGCTCGTTGATCACCCGCTCGGCATCAAGACCGTTCCCGGCCACCGCAGCCTCAACCACGAGCCCCTGCATGAGCAGCAGCTTCGTGCATTCATCGAGCCTGTGCTTGAAGATGCTGACGTTGTCTTGATCGACACACACCCTCACGAGCCGTCGCTGCTGGGCCCCATGTCGGTGGCCGACCGGATTGTCATCCCGACCGCGCTCGACCTGTTATCGCTGCGGGCCGCGGCGCTGACGGTCGGGCTCGCCGAGCAGCTGGGCGTTTTGGAGCGGATTCGGGGCATTGTTGTCAGTAACGCGAAAAGGCCGCTTTCTCGCATCACCGACTCGCTGCTCAATGGCCTGATCGTTAGCGGGCTGGCCTTCGAGACGGTGCTCTGGTTCTCGTCGGGATGGGTGGTGGCCACATCCGGGAAGGGTGAGCTCCCCGACCCGCAGTTGCTCGACGAGGCGAAGAGCCTGCTCCACGAGGTGGCCACCCGGCCGGTGCCGGCGGCGGCCCTGCGACAGTTCATCGCCATGGCCCAGGGCCGGCATGCCGCTGCCAACGCCTCAGCGTAGAGGACCGGGGACCGCCTCAGCGACGTCCGAAGCGCCAGAAGCCGTGCTGCGCCGAGGCGAGCTGCGCGCGCAGGCTTTCGATCTCGACCTGGGCAGCATTCAATCCAGCCGCAGCGTCCGCGAGCCGTCGCTCAGCCTGCTGGCGCGACGCCTCTGCTGCTCCGATCCGCATGGTGAGGTCGGCCAGCAGCGCGCGCGCGCGTTCGTCCCTGGCCGTCAGCTCTCGCTCGGCCGCCGACGCGCGCTCCCTCCACCCTGACGCCTCACGCTCCAGGGCCCGATGACGCTGGCGCATGGCCTGCTCCTCGGGCAGGCGCTGCTGCTGCGTCGCGGTGAGGGCCGTGAGCGCCTCACGGGACCGCCGCGCCTCCTCGGTGGCGACGGCGCGCGCCGCCTCCGCGGATCGCAGCGCTGCCCACAGGCGGTCGAGGTCCTGGCGCAGGCCCTCGATCTCGGCGAGCCCTGCGGCGGGCTCATCGGCCTCCTCCGCGTCCTGGATCCCGGCTCGAAGCTGCGCCGCCTGCCTCTCCACCAGCCGGTCCAGGAAGTCCCACTGCTCGAGGAGCTCCTCCTCGGAGTGCGCCGGCTTGGGCTTGCGGTTGGTCACGCGGCATTCATCCCAGGTGACGGTTCGGGTTGCGACGATCCTCTCAGACGGAGCCGGCGAGCCGCGCGGGGTCGACCCCGTGCAGCGCCGAGAGTGCCGCACTCCGCTCGGGCCCGAGGGCGTCCAGCAGGCGGTACACCGGCGACATCGAACCGGCGAAGCGGAGCGGCACGGAGTCGGCGCGGAGAGGCCAGTCGCCTGGTGGCCCGGGGAGGGTCTCCGGATCCCCGCTGGCGAGAAGGAGAGCGATCTCCGCCTCGGTCACACCCGCCGTGGTCAGGCGCGCCGCCACCTCGACCATCTGTCCGGGCTGCAGACGGGGCAGGGCGTTCCAGGCCGCGACCAGGGTGGCCTCCGCCTCGTCGAGCTCTCGAACGATGGCAGGGACCTCGGTCAGCCCCAACCGGCGAGCCACCTCCAGCCGGCGAGCACCCAGCACCACCTGGAAGCGCGAGTCCTCGATTGGGCGGAGCAGCAGCGGTTCCACGATGCCGCGGTGGCGGATGCTGCGGGTGAGAGCCAGAAGATCGCCGTCCGGCGGGTCGGGCCACGGACGAGTGTCGACCTCGCGGCAGGGGATCCGCTCCAGCCGTGACTGGGACGTCGGGGCCAGCCAGCGAGCCAGGGGACCGGCGTGGAGAGCCAGCCTGGCGGACTCGCTCGGGGTGCCCTCGACCTCGGAAGGGTCAGACACTCTGGAGGACCTCCTCGGCCAGCTGACGGTACGCTGCGGCCGCCTTCGAGGCGGGGGCGTACGCGACGATCGGGACACCGGCCAGAGATGTCTCCTGCAGCTTCACGGTCGGAGGGATCAGGGTCTGGAAGATGCGCAGTCCGGCCAGGTCGGCGAGCCCGCTCAGGAGCTGCTGGCTGAAGTTAGTGCGGAGGTTGACGAAGGTGGGCACCATGCCGAGCACCTGCAGCTCTGGGTTGAGCCGGCTGCGCGCCAGGCTGACCGCCCGCAGCACCTCCTTGAGCCCGCGGACGGCGAAGCCCGACATCTGGAGCGGGATGATCACGTAGTGGGTCGCGGCCAGGGCGTTGACGGTGTGAAAACCGAAGTTGGGGGGAGTGTCGTAGAGGATGAAGTCGTAGGCGGCCGAGGTCCCATCCCGGTCCAGGGCGTCGCGCAGCAGGGTTTCCCGGTGAAGCCCTGAGGGGAGCTCCGCCTCGACCGCGGTGAGGTCGGGCGTCGCGGGGAGCAGATGCAGGTTTGCCCACTCGGTGGTGACGATCGCCTGGCTCGCCGTCGCCCGACCGATGAGCACGTCGCCCAGACTGGACCGGATCTCGTAGGGGTTCAGCCCCAGGCCGCTCGTGAGATTGGACTGCGGGTCGCAGTCCACGGTCAGCACCAGCCGGCCGCGCTCGGCGAGAGCCGCCGCCAGATTGATGGCGGTGGTCGTCTTGCCCACGCCACCCTTCCCGGACACGCAGGCGATCCCGATGCCCATGCTCACCTCCGGGGCTGCAGATGTCACGTCACCGGACCTTGATCGAATCCGGTCACGTCAGGCGTCCGATTCGCCTCGTCGTATCTTGCCTGCGAAAGCGGTGTGGCGGCGCCCCTGGTGGCTCGGGGCTGGCGAATGGCGACCCGACCGTTACCCGCCCGCGACCCGGCATCTGCCGGAATGGCTGGAGCCTCACCGGATAATCGCATCAAGATGACCGTACAACCCACTCTCTTCAGTAGCTCCGATACGACGCCGCGTCGTCGCCTGACCCGGGATGGCTTCCGCGACGACGGAACCAACCCTGTGGACCACTTCGTGCTGCGATCGGGAGAGATGTACCGGATCTCGTACTCCGTGGGCGGATCCAGCCAGCGCAGGGTCACCCGCAGCGTTGCGATCTACGGTGGCCAGACGGAGCGTCGCCTCTGGAGCGGCGACGTCATGCCCTGCCTCGACTTTTCGCTGCCCCAGGGCAGGACGCTGTCGCTCCTCACCCATCAGCTCGTGGACGCTCGGCCGGCTGAGCTCAACGAGCGGGGTCAGTGGGTGCTGCAGCAGCCGGACGGCCAACACCACCGCGCTCCGCGCCGTCGCCACAGCGGTCTGGGCTGACCCTGGCGGCAGGGTCGGGGCCGGCGGATGGGAGCGGCGCGGGCCGCTCTACAGGACCCCGCGACATCTCGGCCGATGGCCGTCTGCTCACACCAGCGCACGGGTGTGGCTGTCCGGCCTCCCCTCACCCCGGGCATGGCCGCCGCAGGAGATGACCGGCTCTAGCCCGCGACCGGTTGGAGGCCGTTGGACTCCGCAGGGGCCTCCTGAGCCTTGGCGAGGCGCTCGTTGAGGCCGCGCCGCTCGAAGCGGTAGCCGATCCCGGGGACGGCGTGGATGTAGGTGGGACGCGGTCCCTCCGGCTCGATCTTGCGGCGCAGCCGGTAGACGTGTGCGTCCACCGAGCGGAGGTCGAGATCGGCGCCCTGGCCCCAGACCTTCTGGATCATCTCGGAGCGCGAGATCACCCGTCCCGGCGAGGCCGAGAGAAGCGCCAGGAGGTCGAACTCGGTGGGGGTGAGGGTCACCGGCTTGCCGTCGCGCAGCACCTCGTGGCGGCCCACGTCCACGATCAGTCCGGGGAACTTGAGGCGTCCCGGCCGGACCTGGGACTGGGTCGTCCGCTGACGGCGGAGCTTGGCGTTGATGCGCGCGGCGAGCTCCCTGACCTCGAAGGGCTTGATGATGTAGTCGTCGGCGCCGATCTCCAAGCCAACCACGACGTCGACGGGGTCGGAACTGGCGGAGACCATCACGATCGGGACCTCGACACCGGCGGCCCGAAGGCGCCGGCAGACGTCGAACCCGGTGAGGCCCGGCAGGGTCAGGTCGAGGATGACCAGGTCGATGTCACTGGATTCGGCGAGACGCACCCCGTCCAGGCCATCCTCCGCAAACTGGATGCCGAAGCCGTGCTGCTGCCCGAGGACGGTGAGGATGTCGTGCATCGAGGGGTCGTCGTCGATGACGAGGACGGTCGCCTCGGCGACCCCGGTGCGGCCGCCCAGCGAGGCTGCCGGGTTGAGAACGCTGTAATCCGTGAAGGGGCTCATCCTGTCGTTCCCTGGAATGGCCTCCGCGTTACGACGGCTTGATGCTCGCCACGACGCTACCACTAAGATCGCGAAGGCTCTGATTCGGTTACCCGAGTGTTGCGAGCTTTTACCATGCCGAGATGGCGGTGGCCTCCCGCCCCTCGGGTGCGCACCTAAAACTGCCCCGGCAGGGCGACGATGAAGGTGTTGCCACGGACCCGGGTGTTGTCGATCCAGATCCTGCCGCCCATCCGTTCCACCAGCTGGCGCGCCAGGTAGAGGCCCACTCCGAAGCCTCCGCGTTGCCGGAGCAGCGGGGACTCCACCTGGTAGAAGGAGGCGAAAACCCGATCGGCCTCGGCCTCGGGGATGCGCCGGCCCTGGTCGCGAACCCCGATCAGAACGTAGGGCCCGTCGCGCCGGGTGGAGATCGTCACCTGTTCCGACTCCGGGGAGAACTTGAGGGCGTTGTCGATGAGGCAGGCGAGGGTGAGCGAGAGGCGTTCGGGATCGGCCATCGCTCGGGAGGCGTCGGGGAGGATGTTGACCGCGAAGCGGCTCCGGTCGGCGGACTCGATGAAGCGCGCGATGGTGTCGCCGATCACGACGTCAAGCTCACATGCGGTGGTCTTGAGGCGGATCTCGCCGGACTCGAGCTGGGCGATCGCCAGCAGGTTGTCGGTCAGCCTGGCCAGGTGCTCGGACTCCGAGCGCAGCTCCCGGATGCCCTCCTCACGAGCGCTTGCCGGGAGCCGGTCGCCGGCGTCCTGCATGAGGCTCACCCACGCCTTGATCTTGGTCAGCGGGGTCCTCAGCTCGTGCGACGCCAGCATCATGAAGTCACTCTTGATCCGGTCGACCTCGCGCAGCTCGTTGAAAGCGACCGCCTCCAGCTCGTAGGTGTGCGTGAGCTGGCGAGCTCGGCTCTGGACCATCTCGCGCGAGATCAGCCCGCTGATCAGCGCGATGACCATGAAGAGGAAGAGGCGCTCGGCGAAGAGGTTGACGGTCGAGCCGTTGAGCTTGCCGCCGGTCGCGAAGCCGATGCCCAGGTAGATGGCCGCGATGGTCGCCGCGCAGAAGAGGCTTCCACCCAGGCCGAAGCGGAGGCTGCTGGCGATGATGACCAGGTAGAAGACGAGGCCCAGCTGTGTGCTGAACCCCCCGGTCAGGTCGACGAGGCCGCTCGCGATCGCGATGTCGAGCGCGAGCATGGCGTACTGTAGCCGTCGGGTGGGCAGGCGGTTGGTCAGGAGAGCGATGGTCGTCGCCAGGGTGAAGATG
>Ga0187851_10001040_pt1 | contig 27187 bp, 31 predicted proteins | sample June2016WEW_6_10_FD_132997 | JGI IMG/M metagenome (GOLD analysis project Ga0187851, IMG submission 132997) | Peatland microbial communities from SPRUCE experiment site at the Marcell Experimental Forest, Minnesota, USA - June2016WEW_6_10 | ecosystem: Environmental > Terrestrial > Soil >...
GGTCAAGGATTTGCAGGAGTGCCGAACAGCGGATGCAATGTGTTCTGTCCAGATTCACAGATAAATTATGCAGGAGGACCAGGAAACGATTTACCCTGCAGTTTATGTCCTGATGGTACCATAACAACGGGAAAATGCCCATCCTTCTTTCCCAGTGATGGGGGCACTGACATATCAGGTTCAGGGTGTTCCCCGCCTGGAGATCCCACAATAATGTATGTGGGTGATTACATGCAGCAATGTCCATCAAGTTCCCAGTGTCCTAATTTCGCCTACGATGCACCGCAGTGCAATGCCTGTCCGGGAGGTACTTCGGTAAGCGGCGCACAGGACATGTGCCCTGAAAATCCGATAAACTGCGTACTTGATGACGGAACAGGTTCCGCATGCCAGCAGTGCAATTTCGAGTATGTAATATCATCAGGGCAGCAGTGTCCAGGAAACGGTTCACCGCCGAATTATCATAATCTTTCAGGAGGAGGATGCGGCATAGTGCAGCAGGGTCCAAACAGCACTGCAGGCCATAATGTGAATTCGCTAATATGGATAGTCAGCAGCAGCGGCAGTTTAGGCTTCGGCTGCGGAATAGTACAACAGGGGAATTTAACAAACGCTAATATTATAATTTCAAACAACGGATTGGGCAAGGGAACAAACACAACAACATTATCCAGCAATATACTTAGGAAGATCTTCGGCAAAAAGACTAAATACACAACTACATCTACGACTACTATCATCAAAACAACATAATGCTTATTATTAACTTTTTCAAATATGTGTTTCAGATGAGCTAGATTTGGAACCAATAAGGCTTATAAAAGTAGAGATTGCTTATAATTAGATTGAATGTTCCAGATAAGCTCTCCTGCAATTGCTTCATATTTTTCGTTCATATATTCAAAGTTAGCCGCATCTGTGAATCCTCCACTTCTCTGGCCGCTTGCATTTATTCTTTCGCTCATTGTATTTGCAATTATACTTGCAATACTGTTCAGCATATTCTCATATATATTCGGCTGGCTTGAAAGAAAAATAATAGGCCGTGCTCAATCGAGGCACGGTCCTACCTATGTTGGCCCATTTGGATTTTTGCAGAACCTTGCTGATTTGATAAAGCTCATGTCAAAGGAGGCGATAATGCCCGACAAGGCAGACAAGCCATTATTCCAGATGATACTTCCCTCTGTTGTTGCGCTATTTGTACTGATTCTCGTATTCATTCCGTTTACCAATGCATTTGTTGGAATAGACGCAAGCATAGGCTTGCTTGCTGTATTTGTGCTTCTTTCATTCTCGCCCTTGCTCATGTTCCTTGCTGGCTGGACAAGTGGAAACAAGTTCGGATCCATAAGCGCCCAAAGGTCAGTTATAATACTGATAAGCTATGAAATACCTCTGTTCCTTGTCATTGCTGCTGTTGCAATGCTGTCCAATAGCTTGAATTTCATTTCAATAGTCAATGCGCAGAACCCATATTGGTATGCGTTGCTGATGCCCATAGGGCTTGTTGTGTTCTTTGTTGTCATGCTTGCGGAATTGGAGCGCCCTCCATTCGATTTGCGCGAAGCTGACAGCGAGCTCATAGCCGGCTGGCTAACCGATGCGAGCGCGCCCTACTATGCATTGGCATTGTTCCTTGACTACGTGCGCATGTTTGTGGGCTCTTTGCTGATTGTGTTGCTCTTCTTCGGGGGATGGCTCGGCCCGGCGATAATACCCGCATTTGTATGGTTAATGATCAAAGTTGCAATAATTGCAATATTCATAATAATCATAAGAGTGGCAATGGTGCGTATGAGGATAGACAGAGTATTGAGGCTTGGATGGGAATATCTGGTTCCATTGGCAATGCTCAATCTTCTAATCACATTTATAATCTTTGTGAGATAAATTAAATTGGTGAATCATGGTGGGAAATCCTATTGGTAGGGTAGGCAAGCAGATACTGGAGAAACCATCCACTCTTGAGTTTCCGGAGCAGAAGGAATTAGAGACCGATAATTATAGAGGCATCCACAAGCTTGACATGAAAACATGCATAAGCTGCTCCGCCTGCGCAAGGATATGCCCTAACCAGACTATAGTGATGGTTGACACTGAAACGGATAAAGGAACAAAGCTAATGCCTGAAATAAACCTGGAGCGATGCCTTTTCTGTGCGCTGTGCGAAGAAGTTTGCCCTCCCAAATGCCTGGTGCTTGGCAAAGACACGGATTTGGAGAAATTTGACAGAAGGGATTTTATAAAAAGGCCAGAAGAGCTGGAATAGTGAAATTATGGATTATTTAGCGCTTTTCATAATAGTAGCATTACTCGAGCTTTTGTCAGCTGCGCTGATCTTCGTATTCAAGGATATTTTGCATGTGGTAATTGCATTAGCATCGCTCTTCCTGTTCAATTCAATACTGTTCTTCATTCTCCAGGAGCCGCTTTTTGCTGTGCTGCAGTTGTTCATAATGGTGGGGGGAGTTTCAACTTACATGATAGTAGGATCTGGATCCGCAAGCTATTCGAAGTTCAAGCACACGAACTACTATGTTCTTGCATCTGCCTATATTGTAATATTTGCGATGCTTGCCTATGGCGCGCTGCAGACAAGCATTGCTGTATCTGAGCAGAATGTGATATCTAATTCATTCATAGCACAGTCTATAATGTCTAACATAGGATTGTTTTATTTGATTGCATTGATGATGTTCGGCATAGGAATCAGCTCCATAGTGCTGATGAGAAAAATAAGTGGTAGGAAATGATATTCATATATTTTGTTTTGCTTGCAATGGCGCTTTTCGGAATCGGAATAAGCGGAGTAATCGCAAGCAGGCATTTTCTGGTAATGATGCTATCCATTGAGGTCATGTTTGCGGCAAGCGCGCTACTTGCAGTGACATTCTTCTACTATGTGGAAAACGGTAACATAATATCGCTTTTACTTGTGCTATGGTCTGTTGCCGCCGTTGAAATAATTGCCATTGTGACATTCTACAGGTACATGGTCAAGGGAGAGATGAGCCTTGACATAACAAAACTTTCAAAGCTTAAGAATTGATGCCATGCTAGCTATACTTATCGCACTGCCGCTTGCGCTTGCCGCTTTTGCAATGCTTGCACTAAGGGGCTCTGCAAAGAACACTGCAAAATACATAGCGCTTGCGGCAAGCATAGTCACTCTTGCATTGATACTACTCTCAAGCTTCAATTCAAGTGCCCTACAATCAATAACATGGTTCAGCTTCTCTAATTTCCAATTCGCGCTAAGCACATCCACTCTTCCGTTGAACATGATTCTACTATACCTAGTAGGGATAATGACACCTTTGATAATAATATACTCCATTGGATACATGGACGTTCCAAGCGAGCAATCGAGATTCTATTTTGAGCTCTGCCTTTTTGCTTCGGCAATGCTCATATTCGCAATGGCCGGAGATTTCCTGACCCTGTTCATAGGCTGGGAAATACTGGGTATTACAAGCTATCTTCTCATAGGATTCTGGTACTACAAGGAAGGTGCTGCCGATGCGGCAAGAAAGGCAATAACGACAATACTGATAGGGGACATACTGATGCTCATTGCGATAATCATAGTATGGAGCACATTCGGCACATTCAGCTTCCAGGCAATACTGCTAAAATCTGCAGGTAATTCAGGTGCAATGGAAATAGCGCTTGTGCTGATAATGCTTGCCGCATTTACCAAATCAGCGCAGTTCCCGTTCAACGAATGGCTTGCCGATGCGATGAAAGGACCAACGCCAGTATCTGCGTTTCTCCATTCTTCTACAATGGTAAAAGCTGGTGTTTTCCTGATTGCCGTTCTGCTTCCTCTTTTCATACAGTACAATCTGCTTTATCTGCTTCTTGCATTTGGAATCATAACGACCATAATAGGCATAACTAATGCACTCTCGGAGAACAACATAAAGAGAATTCTCGCCTATTCTACAATGGAGGATCTCGGGCTAATGCTTATTGCACTTGGCACAGGGTCGCTTGTTGCAGCAATGATATTGTTCGTAGTGCAAACATTCTACAAGGCGCTTCTGTTCATGAATTCTGGAGCAATGATCAAGGCAAACAACAACGAAGAAGACATAACAAAAATGTACAACAATGCATCAAATCTCAAATTATCCATACCTACAGTTATGGGCGTATTGTCCCTTGCCGGATTGTTCCCATTGAGCGGGTTTTTCGGTAAAACTGCCATAGTCGCATCAGCGAACAGTTTTCTGATATATTATATACTTATAGCGTTTTCGTTTTTGAGTAGCTTGTACATATTCAGATGGTTATTTGTTCCAATGAAAAAGAAAAACGAGAAAAGGGCAGAAACGGCGAAGACAGGCTATAAATTAATACCGAGATCTATGCAGATATCCATATATGCGCTGGCGGTTTTGGTCTGCGCAGCTTCAATAATATATTTCTATCTGCCCAGCTATCTGCTAGGCAAGAGCACAGTTTTTGCAATAACAGAATTGCAAATAATAATCTCAACCGCAATAGTTGCCATTGCGCTTATCATATCCTATGTGCTATTCTACAGGAAAAAATACGTTTCCATTGATTCGAGGAATCCTGTGCACAACATAATCTACAATAATGTTCTAACCAACAGGGCATATTCATCATTTGCGCATGTGTTTGACTTGATTTCAAAGGGAATAGACGAATACGATTATACTGTCTATGAATTGATAAAGCAAGCTGCTCACAGCGTTGTCGCACTGGGAAATATTCTGAAAAAGCTGGATGACGGGGAAACAAGCACATACCTAGCAGCGTTTGTCATAGGCTTCGTAATAATAATTTTATTCTTGATGTTGTGATATCGAATGACACTAGTGATACTTCCAATGATAGCAATTTCGCTTATATCATTATTTTTTATAGCAATTCTAAAAAGCAAGCACAGCAGGAAGATCGCAATAATTTCTACTTTCATAAACATGGTTCTTACGCTTTTAATATTCATGTCATCGATTTCTGCAGGAAGCGTTAATCTTTCTGAAAATTACATGTATATACCTTCACTTGGGATAAGCCTGGGATTCAGGGTAAATATAATATCTCTGATGCTATTGATAATGTCTTCAGTTGTACTTTTCGCAGCTGCGCTTTCGGGCAATCCTGAAAAAGAACACACAAAACTTTCCAGCGCATTGATATTGATTTTCCAGGTAGCTGCGATGGGCCTTTTCAGCTCCTCTAACTTGATTGTATTCTTCATATTCTGGGACATAGGTGTAATCGCCATGTTCTTCATGATAAACGCATTGGGCTCGGCAAACGCGAAAACGGCATCAATGAATTTCCTTATATATGAAATATTTGCAAGCTCATTGCTTTTGCTCGGAATTCTTATAATATATTTCTACACTCCTGTGCATTCCTTCGACATACAAACCATAATATCAAGCGCATCTTCAATACCAGTTGCAACGCAGTCGCTGGTATTCTTCCTCATATTCATTGCATTTATGATAAATATGCCGATATTCCCAATGCATTCCTGGCTGCCCGATGCGCACACTGAAGCATCAACCCAGGGATCAATGATACTTTCTGGAGTACTTACAAAATTTGGAGGATTCGGAATGCTTATGCTGTTCTCGATGATGCCCATAGCCTACCAATACTCCTTGTATATAGCAGCATTTGCAATGATCTCCGTTTTCTATTCAGTCTTTTTGCTGATACGCCAAACTGACATCAAACGCATAATTGCCTATTCCACAATAGTTGAGATGAGCATAATACTTCTGGGCATATCAACGCTCAATGGTTTCGGGACCTACGGTGCTGCATATGCTATGCTTTCGCACGGGTTGGCAATAGCCTTGATGTTCCTTTTGATAGGCGTAATAAAGCACCTATTCGGAGAGAGGAACATAAACGCGCTTAAGGGAATTGTTGTAAATGCATCAACAACTACTTACACATTCATCATTGGAACGCTTGCAATGATAGGATTTCCGCTTACTGCCGGATTCATAGCTGATGTTCTGCTTTTCATAGGCGCATTCCAGGCCTTTGGCATATATGGCATGATACCTCTTATAGCATTGATAATAATGGGCGCGTATCTTTACTATGTGATAAACAAGTGCATGCTTTCCGCCAAAGAGCATTCAGAAACTGTTGACTTTATAGCCATGGAGCAGAAACTAGGATATGCAGTATTGGTATTTTTCATATTCTTATTCGGATTCCTTCCGTTTACTCTATTAAATCTGGTGAAATTGTAGTGGTTGCAAATGTTTGAGATAATATTTACGTATTTAATACTGCTATCTGCTGCAGGGTTAGTGCTAAGCAGTATTGTTGCAACATTCACAAGGAAGAACAGAGGCCAGTTTGTAACAAGCCTGATGTTCCTTCTGATTACCTTAATATCGTCGACATATCTTTTGGCAACCAATTACAACATAACAATACTTGGAGTATTTCACATATATCCTTTCTCATCTCTCTTCATAATGCTGTTCTCAGTTGCACTGATTCTTGTGAATACATTATCCTATGCCTATTCCAGCGACTATTCTAATCTTTCATTGCTGCTTGCATTTACCTTCATGGGCACAATAATTGTCGCGTCTGCAACTTCAATAATCGAAATTTTTATAGGACTAGAGCTCATGGCAATAGCAACATCTTTCATGATACTATTCGAGGGCAAGCACAGGACAGAAGCGGCAATCAAATTCTTCATACTTAGTTCTCTGTCAATTGCAGTGTTCTCCTTTGCGCTTGTGCTGATATTCCCGTTCAATGCACAGCTAACACTTACACCGATTGCGCAAAACCCGAACATAAGCGGAATTTATTTGATAATATTCTCAATGGCATTATTTGCCGCTGCGTTCGGATTTGATGCAGCGCTGTTTCCATTTAACCTGTGGATACCTGACGTCTATCAGGGGGCGCCAACCTACGTTACTTCAATGCTAGCTGGAATAAACAAAAAAATAGCATTTGTCGCGCTTATGGAAGTTTTCCTTTTCGTGTTCATCGCATACCAATCAACATTTTCAATGATATTTGTAGTGCTTGCGATTCTGACAATGTTCTTCGGGAATCTTCTTGCGCTTGTCCAGAAAAACATAAAAAGAATGTTCGCCTACTCGTCAATTGCACAGGCGGGATACATACTTATCGGGATTGCAGTAACAACCCAATACGGAATAGAAGCAAGCATATTCTACATAATAGCGCATTCGTTCATGATAATCGGCGCATTCGCAATTGTACTATGGCTGGAATCAAAGAACATAAGGACAGTTGATGACTACGCCGCATTGAACTCAAGAAATTCGTTCGCTGCAATTTCTCTTACGTTGATTATGCTTTCAATGGCGGGAATACCTCCATTGATAGGATTCGCAGGCAAGTTCCTGCTCTTTTCAAGCGCACTGAGCGCTAATATGCTTCTGCTTGCTATTCTTGCAATAATAAACAGCTTCATTTCCATCTACTATTACGGAAGAGTGATAAATGTGATGTATCTCAGCAAGGAGCAGAAGAAACTGAGGATTGATCCTTACATTGCGGCTGTTGTAGTGATAGTGCTTGCAGTAATAATAATTTTCGGTATATACCCGCAGCCGTTGATAAATGTTGCATCAATCGCAAGCAAGTCAATACTCGGGATATGAATTATTTTGCAAGACCCCTAAGGAAGAAGCGTTTGAGCATGAGGCTTGGACGGTCCATGTCTCCGTATTCGCTGAAGAATTTCTCTGCGCCGAGCACCTTTGATATTTTCAGGAACACTTCAAAATTATTGACCCTAAGGTTTGAGTAGTAATTATGCAGAAGATGGTGCATTTTTAGGTCAAGGCTGTATTTCTTACGCCATTCTTTCTCGTAAATTGTCAATGGGGTCTCTTTTTCAAAATTGTTTTTTATGTTTTTTGCAAGTATCTTCGCGCAGCTGCAGCCGAATATGATGCCTCCTCCTGTTGTTGCCTTTACCTGCCCTGCCGCATCTCCCACAAGCATTACATTGTTTTTTACCGTTGTCTTTCTGCTACTCAAAGGAATAATACTGGCATAGCCGTTCATTTTGGTCGCAGTTTTCAATGTTTCGCCAAGCCATCCGCTGTGAACGAATTTGTTAAATGCAGCTACGCTGTTTGTTTTTGCCCTGTCGCTTATTCCTATGCCAATCTCTATCTTGTCCCTTGAATAAGGGCAGCTCCAGCCGAAGAACCTGTAGGCTATTTCGTTTGAGAAGAAAAGACCTACAACGTTCTTGTCTTCTATGTCTGCCTTGCTATATTCTGCCTTGTATGTGAGTATGTATTCCTTTATCTCTGGAAATGAGAATGCTGAAGCGACAGTTGAAACTGCGCCGTCAGCTCCTACAACAACGTTATTCCTGTTGGAAGCAAGCTCGTGCAGCTCCTGCTTGCCGAGCTTTTTGCCTAGAGTTACAGTTGCACCTGCCCCTATTGCCTCTTTCTTGCATATTTCCGCAAGAATGCCCCTATCAACTATGTAGGCCATGGTTTTCTTCGATTTTATGTTAAGCGTTTCTTTTCCTGCATGAAGAACAGCTCCATCCAGCGTGTTCACAATTCCTTCGTCGAAATTTATGCCTATTCTGCTCAATCCTGTTGTGGAGAATATGCCCGATGCCTTTGCAGCTCCATCAGAAACTGCCTTTTTTGAGTCAAAAACTTCAACATCGATATTATGCATTGCCAGCTCCTTTGCAAGAGTGAGCCCTACAACACCTGCGCCTACTACAAAAACCTTTCTATTCATGATAACCGCTAGAATCTTTATTAGTATATATATCTTTCCCTATAAATATTATATATTGTGGTGATATCACGTCAGCTAAAAATCCAAAAAGTACAAAAACTGAACCGAAGAAAATACAAGGGCCAATTAAATCTCCAAAAATCGCGATACAAAACATAGTCGTAAGTGCAGATTTGCATGCGACTATTGATCTTTATGCATTGTCAAAGGAAGTAAAAGCTGTTGACTACGAGCCGGAGCAGTTTCCAGGAGCCATATTCAGGATAGCAGAGCCAAAGGCAGTTATAATACTATTCAAGAATGGAAAGATGATATGCACAGGAACAAGCACAGAAGCAAACATAAAGAGAGTTCTAGAATTTGCATCAAAGGTAATATCCAAGTACGTAATATCGTTGAATCCTCCTGAAGTGAAGGTAAAAGCTGAAGTCAAAAAGTAATTGCAAATCATCTTTTTAAAATGATTTAATGGATTTGGGTAAGTTTACTTATGCATTTGAGAATTTTCTGCAAAAGGATCCTCAATTTAGTGAAGTTTTCAATATTATAAAATCAAATTCAGAAGGTAATATATGGATTATCGGAGGTTATGTATACAAAGGAATAACCTCAGAATTTTACGGTAGTGAAATATCCACAAAAGATTATGATTTTATTGTTGAATCTAAAAAAGGAGAACCTAATTTACCTGGCTGGGAGATTTCTAATAGTAGATATGGAAATGTGAAAATTCATAATTCTAAAACATCTATTGATTTAGTACCACTTAAAAATGTTTTCTCTATAATTAAAAGGAATATCGATCCTACTATAGATAATTATCTTACGGGAACTCCTTTAACTGTCCAATCAATAGCATATGATTGCAGCAATAAAAAAATTATTGGGGAAGTAGGCTGTCAATCAATAGAAGATAAAACAGTAGGGATTAACTATTATGAATCTGCACATAAAGAAGCTTCACTAAAAGGAATAACAATCAACGATTTTATAAAATCAAAGTCGGATATTCTTGGATTTACCCCAATTTTAATCTAAAATTACATCTTCTTTACCTGCTTGACCTTCTTGTCGAATTCGTTGAAGAACCTTTTCCACGAATAGTATTTTACTATTCTTTCTCTCCCGTTTTTGCCCATCTCTTTTCCTAATGATGGATTCTCTGCAATTTCCTTCATCGCGTTTGCCATTTCCTCTATATTGTTAACTAGCAATCCTGTTTTTTCTTGCTCTATTGTTTCTCTTGGTCCTCCTTCATTAAGCGCAATTACTGGCTTCGAGCTTGCCATTGCCTCAAGTGGGACAAGCCCGTAATCCTCATTTATTGGAGGATAAAGGACAGCAGTGCAATTCGAATACAGCTTAGTAAGCATTTTCTCATTTGCATTTGTAATTATATCAACATCTCCTACTGCATTGGCAAGCGCATTTATGTTTTTGTAATAATTGTAGTAGAATTTGTCTTGCGACACTGCACCAACTATTATCAATTTGTATCCCTTGATTTGTCTTTTGAAAAGGTCGAATGCCCTTATTGCAAATTCTTGTTGCTTGTTAGGTGAAATTCTTGAAGGATACAAGAAATACTTTTCCTCATAGCCCTTTTTGAAAAGCTCGTAATCAACTCCACCTCCAAGAACCTCTGCGTCTTTTCTTCCGTAATATTTTATAATTCTAGAACGTGTATTGAAACTATTTGCAAGTATGAATTCAATGTTCTTTGTAACACTCTGGTCTATCATCTTCACTGCTTTTGTTCCAACTATATGCACTGGTTTCTGGTGAAGCTTCTTCAATGAAAGCCTGTATTGGTATAAATCATATACATCACGCAAAGGAGTATGACAATACCAAAGAACTCGCTCGTTTTTATTTCTTACCCAATGGCTTGGCGCCATGTGTGCATTTATAACATCATAATCATTCTTCAGATTAAGTCCGTAAAATGAGAGTCCATAATTGAGACCCTGAACCGCTCTTCCATAAGGCAGTGCCTTAAGAAGGCCTTGCTTGCCAACCACTTCAACATCAAGGTTCTTGAATTCCTCAAATGTTTTAGATTGGTCGTATTCAGCTACATAAATCTTGGCACCGTATTTCTGCGCTATCTTCAAAACTACCCGTTCAGCTCCTCCTTTTAGGGTAAGATTAGATTGCGCTATAATGAGCTTCAAATTCACACCAACAGAATTATTACACTTATATTATTGTTATATAACATTAAGAAGCCTTAATATTTATTGTTGCAATCTGGGCATAATATGGTGTTGAACTTCCTATTATTTCATATTCTGCCCAAACTACCCCTGTTACTGCTGTTCCTGCTTTAACTGGGGGAGTTACACCATTTACTGGTAATGAAACACTTACCGGTTGCCCTGTTCTGATTCCTGTTGTTGAATAAGAAGTATTTGCCGGATACGTATTGAAAGATATTGAGGGTAATCCTCCTGCACCTGTTGGTGTGCCTTGTGGCACAAAAACAAAATCAGCACCTGTCCAATTACTTCCTGTATCCTGTCCAACTGTTACTGTTATACCACCAGTTTGGCCATAGTACATAGGATTCTGGCAAAGATATCCAGATTGTCCAACGCATCCAGTTCCAAGAGTTTCGGGAGGTGAAGGTGCAAACAGCAAAATAGCAATTGTCACTATAAATAAAACAAAGAAAATTATTATGCTCCAAACACTTATTCTAAGTATTCTTCTATCTAATTTTTCTTTTTCAGAACTGATCAAACTCACTATGATAGCTGAATATACAGAACCTACAACTACGACTATAAAAAATGCATATGGTATAGAAATAGTTAAACCAGACGTTATTATCGTAACTACTAATCCTAAAACCAAAGCCAATATTAAAAAATTTTTTGATTGCGGTTTTTTCACAATTTTATTATTTGCAAACCATACTTAAATTACTATCTATTTATCAATAAAAATGTATAAATAACCTAAAATCAAAGCAATAATACTGATACTATGGACTTGGGAGAAGGTCTAAGGCAGGCAATAGCAAAGCTTACAAAAGCAACTATTATCGATGCCAAGACCATAAGGGAATTCAACAAGGAGCTTCAGAAGACTCTGCTTAGCGCAGATGTAGAAGTAAAGCTGGTACTTAACTTTACCAAGGAAATTGAAGAACAAGCGTTGAAGAGCAAGCCACCAGCAGGATTGAGCTCAAAGGACTATATCACCAATATAGTATATGAAGAGCTAGTGAAGCTCGTAGGCCCTACATATGTACCTGAAATGAAGAAGCAAAGAATTCTGCTCATGGGATTGTACGGCTCTGGCAAAACAACAACAGCAGCGAAGCTGGCAAAATACTACCAAGACAGGGGGCTAAGCTCCGCTGTAGTTTGCTGCGACGTTACAAGACCAGCAGCATATACTCAGCTTGAAACACTTGCAAAACAAGCTAATGTGGGATTCTTTGGAATGGAACATGAGAAAAGCGCTGCAAAAATCATAAAATTAGGGATTGAGAAATTCAAGGACAAGCAGGTAATAATATGCGACACCAGCGGAAGAAACGCACTGGACGAACAGCTAATCCAGGAATTGAAGGAAGTTACGAAGGAATTAAATCCAGATGAAAAAGTATTGGTGGTAAGTGCAGATATAGGTCAAGTGGCAGGTAAGCAGGCAAGAGAATTCGATAGGGCAGTGAAGATATCCGGAGTTATATTAACTAAAATGGACGGCTCAGGAAAAGGAGGAGGCGCATTGAGTGCCTCAAGCGCAGCAAACGCAAGAGTAATGTTCATAGGACTAGGAGAAAAGCTCAATAATCTTGAATCTTTCGACTCCAACAAGTTCATAGGCGGATTGCTTGGAATTCCTGACATCAAATCGCTGATAGATCATGTGCAAACCGCAATTCAAGAAGCAAATCTAAAGCCGGATGAAATGGAAGCGGAGGAACTAAACTTCGAAACATTCTATACCCAATTGAAGGCGATGGGCAGCATGGGTCCATTGAAAAGCGTATTCGGAATGATGGGAGCTCCAGACGTTCCAAAAGATTTGGTAGAGCAGGGAGAAGAGAAACTTAAGAAATACAAGGTAATCATTGCATCGATGACAAAGGAAGAGCGCAAAAGGGAAAAACTGCTTCACGATTCAAAAAGAATTGCGCGAATAGCAAATGGCAGCGGCACAACTGAAAAGGATGTCCATCAAATGATTTCAGAATTCAACAAGATGAAAAAGGTTTTCGATAATCTGAAAAACGATAGGGGTTTCAAGAAAAGATTTGCAAAATTTGCATAGCGAAAGCAAGGTAAAATATAAATTTAAAGTTTAAAAATCGAATGTAAAAAAATAAAAGAGATAAAAGAAAACAGGAACGATATCAATCGTTCCTAATTATTAATTTATTTATCTCTTCTTCTTTGTTGCCTTCTTTTTTGTTGATTTTTTCTTTTTTGTTGCCATTTATTTCACTGTATGCTTTTTAAGCAATTTAAGAAACAATGCGAAAGTATTTAAAACTAATTAAAAATAATGAATGGTTAAGTATACTTTTACTGAAAATATTATAAATAATATGAAAATTTCGGAATTTGGTGTTGATTTTGGCGAATAATGAGGTTCTTGAGCATAAATTGGAAGATTTGCAGAAGGAATATTCAAAAACAAAATACAACAAAGCAACAAACAAACATCTTGGAATACTTCGAAAAAAGATTGCTGAAGTAAAAAAAGAAATTGTTGAATCAGGAAAAGGCTCTAAAGGCAAAGGATTTTTTGTAAAGAAGCAAGGAGATGCAACTGTTGCATTGCTTGGATTTCCGAGTGCAGGAAAGTCCTCTCTCATAAATGCGCTTACAAACACAAAATCTAAAACCGCAAGATATGCATTTACAACTACAAACATAGTACCTGGCACCATGTTCTACAAAGATGCACATATACAAATATTCGACATGCCAGGAATTATAGAAAATGCACATTTGGGCGTTGGTGGAGGAAGATCGGTTATTGCAGCTGCAAGAATTACAGAGCTCATTGCACTGGTAGTGGACATAGAGACCACTGAGCAGCTTGAAATACTATTGAGAGAATTGAAGGCCCTCAACATCAACATAAACAAGAGAAGGCCCAACATTTCAATAGAAGAATTAACTACCAATCATGGGCTTACAATAGAAATGAACAAATCAGGGCTTTCTAACAATGAGCTTGCAATGGTTTTCCAGAGCTTTGGAATGCACAACGCAAAGATAAGAGTAAGCGAGCAGTTGAGCATAGATGATTTGATTTCATATGTAAGTGGAAGAAGCTACTACATGAGGGCGATAGCTGTTCTCAACAAGATAGACTTAAGAAAAGATTATGAAAAGATAGCAAAGGACCTGCAGGAAAAGCACAAAATACGCGTAATACCTGTAAGTGCGCTTGATGAGACGAACATAGAGAACCTAAAGGATGAAATCTACAATAACCTCGGAATAATGACAATTTATTTGAAATCTAAAGATGAATCCGAAAGGGTGATGCCATTAATCATAAAGCAGAACGCAACTGTGGGAGAAGCCGCATCTAAGCTTCATACGGAAATACTTGATCAGTTGAAATGCGCCTATGTAACTGGTCCTAGCGCAAAATTCAGAAAACAAAGAGTAGGAATTACACACATACTAAAGCACGGGGATACAATAACATTTATTAAATCCAATTGATACAATACTATTGCATACCATGCAGGTGTCACGACCATGGCAATGAAATATTGGGAATACGAAGATGCCCCTCTAAAAGAGAAACTAAAAACCGTTAATGTAAAAGACGTAGCAAAGATATTCTTTGAGAATGAGACGGAAGCGTACAGATTTGCAACGCTCATTCTGGAAGTTAAAAAGGCAAAGGAATTAAGGCTCAAGAACGTTCCAAAGCACATCCCCATAGCAACTGCCAAGCGGTACCTCGATTTTGGCGTTGAGGTAGGATTGCTAAAACACGAGAACAGTTCTTACCTTATGACGGACAGGTATTCAAAACCCTTCAAGAACATAGCAACTTACATAAAAGCCTGGCAGGAAAGCGAAGGCGAAGAAGATCTTGCAATACAGTTTGTATCTGCAAGGACGGAAAAGCAGGGGAAGAGAGGGGGAGCATCAACGATGCATTCAAAACAGCAGGAAAAGAGCGCGGAGCAAAACCCATAAGAAAGTGAACCTACAAAGTTTACTGTATCAATGGTGATATGATGTCAGATAAGGATACAACTCTTGCTCAACTAAAGGAAATAATAAAGCAGTACAACGACGAAAGGGATTACACAAAATACCACGATCCGAAAGAATTGGCCATAGGTGCATCAGTAGAAGCATCGGAGCTTTTGGAGCACTTCATCTTCAAGTCAAAGGAGGAAATGGAGCTAATGCTGAGAGACCCAAAGAAAAGCCAGGACATAAGCGACGAGATGGCAGACACGTTGTATTATATATTGAGAATTGCGCAGCTCTATGACATCGACATAAGCAATGCGTTCCACAAGAAGATGGAGCAGAACAGGAAAAAATATCCGATAGAAAAGGCAAAGGGCTCCAATAAAAAATACAACGAGCTCGGCTAATCCTAATAGTGCAATCTAGATTCTTATCAGCAAAGAATTTAATGCAATGCTGACAAGCAATTATGGTGCAAATATGATAGATGAAGCAGAAGACAAGTCTAATTATCCAACAGAAGAAGCTGCTCCTGCACCAGTTGAAGTAAGCCACTCATCAGTAATACTTACCATGTTTCTTACTGTTCTTGTGGTAATAGCAATAATTGGAGGATATTATATCCTAACCCATCAGAGAAGCGCAATAGAGCAATTATTCGTGCTCAATAGGCCCATAGGAATTACCGCACTGGCAAATTCAATGACTGAATTTGCAAACTCCACAAACGAGGCTAACATAAGCTATTCCGGATCCTTTAATATCAATGAATTCGGACCAACAGGTGCAACGAAAATCAAAATACCTTTGAAAGTTCATTACATGAAGCTTGGTTCTGATTACAAAATAGAAATAGAAATGCAGGGCAACAACAGCCAGATAGACAATAATCTAACATTTATAAACATAGGAAATTTCAAGTACAGCTGCGTGTCAACTCCACTGCATTCAGCATGCACGGAAGGCAATTCATATACTGTTGCATTTGCTGCGCTTGATTATGTCCCATTTCCGTTGAACTATACATTTGCTAATACGATAACCTCATCTGTAAAACTGATAAAGGAAAGCACCTACGAGAATCAGTCATGCACTCTTGTCAATGGAACCATAAATGGAAATATCAATCTAAACCAAAGCCAGCTTCTGCGCATGGCATCGAGCACCAGCACAAATGCAACGTACATAGCTGGGTATGCCGTGCTTGCAAATTCGCTGGTATCAACATTAAGCCAAATCAGCACAAACGGCCAGTTCAATACGTGCATATCAAACCAGTACCTATTGCCACTGAACATTTCAGCGCATAATAATTTCGCATTCCAGTTGAATTCATCCAATCTTACGGAGCAATTGCAGGTTTACACAACACTAATGCTCAACGAGACAGGCATTGGCAAGCCTGTTATCCAAAGTTCAATAACAACTCTCCCTGCAAAAATAATAAATTCATCGCAGTATGGATTGTTCGGTGTTGGCAATGGAATAAATAATCTGTCTTTCACAAGCGCATGCATTGCCGAACGCGGCTATTACTGCGGCAAACTGGGAATCGCTTCAAACGGAACAATGGTATTGACCATAGCCCAAAATACCAGCATCAACTGGAGAACCGCAAACTTTGTGTTTGTGCCCCAGGGAACAAGCGAAGGAAACGGAGGATTCCCGATAATTTCATTCACGTCTAATCCTGCAAATACAACATATGCAACTACCGGCCTTCAGTCAAACAGTCCAATAATGCTTCATCTTGTAATAACTAATGTGACATTGCCATTGCATTCCGGTATCGAAATATCGGGAAGCCTATGGGCTCAGTACACAACACTATACAATGGGAACAATGCTCAATATGCAAAGATGGCAACAATTTCTTTGCAGGCAAAATAAGTATTTATTTTACAAATACGTGTTGATTGGCATTCCATTTTGGATTGCAAGATATGAAAAGTGTCATTTTCCCATTCCAGTAATATTTCTCCCCTGGCTGTATAAGCACAACATCTCCTTCTGACAACTTAACAGATCCATTCTTTACAAATAATATTCCGCTGCCTTTTATCACATAGCATAGTTCTTTGCACTCTTTATTGCATTCAAATCCAGTTTTTGGTTCGCGACCAGTAATTTCAGCTACTGCACCATCAATATCTTTGTCGCGCAAAAGATATTCATATACTGTGCATTTATCAGAATTTGATTTTGCAACTCTTTCAGATTTTTTAACCAATTTCATTTAAATTACCAAGAAATTTATACGGGCCTGGAGGGATTTGAACCCTCGACCTTCACCTGTCTTTCCTTCTTGATTAAACTTCTTACCAAGAAGTTTAGAAGGGTGCCGCTCTATCCAAGCTGAGCTACAGGCCCATTTTAAAAGCGCATGAACGCTCCCTTTGTATGTATCCTAAAAAACCTTTTTGTATTTGCAGTTAATAAATCTGCGGTTTTCTTGAATTCAAGTTTCTTTATCTCGGAGATCATTCCTATTGATTTGTACACGTCTTTCGGAGTTGCTCCAACTGCTGGCGCATCGCTCTCCGCCATTATATTATCTATTGCAATTTCCTTTATAACTTTGCTTCTTTTGCCCGATTGGACTGGAGGCACAGATATCATATAACCTTTTCTTTCTAATTCCTTTGCCTGCTGGACATTGCCTTCAAAGAAGTGCATGTGCACGAATTCTATGTCCTTCTTTTCCAGGATGTGCATTACGTCCTCGAGTGCATCCCTTGAATGTATGCTTACCGGCAATTTCAATTGCTTTGCAAGGTCAAGCATATGCTCGAAGACCCATTTCTGCTTTTCCACGCTTACCTTTTCCTTAACTGCACCATAATCTAATCCTATTTCTCCAATTCCTACTATTCTGCTGTGGCTCTGCCTTATTACTTGCATGTTGAATTCCAATTCTGCCTCTGATATGTCTGAATGCTGCGGGTCTATGCCAAGCATCGGATACACGTTTCTATTATCTGCAAGCTCCAAACTCTTGTAATTTGATTTCAGGTCAACTCCATTGGTGATCATGCTCCTGACTCCAAAGAGAACAGATTCCTTTATCGCATTGGGATCAAGAAGGTCTAGATGACAATGGGCATCTGCCATTTCGGTCAACTGCTTTTCAGATGTGTCCTTTTCAACTTCTTTCAGCATGAGCTTTGTATTCATAGAACCAATATAGTAATATTACGCAAAATATTAAATAGAGCGATTCTAATATATAATGTAATTATCTGGTAATTATAATGAGCAAAGTGGAAACTAGGCTAATGAGGCTTGAGATAAGCGTTGCAGTTCTTGCAATGGCGCTCATCGTAATTATAATATACCTGCTTCTGCCTTCCTTTCTAGTTTCATTCAAACCTGTAACTGTAGGACAAAGGCTCACTGGAATAGACACACCTCTAACCCCAAGTCAGCTTTCAACAATAAACAATGCATCGAATAATTATTTCGAGATGGCTGGGGAAAAGCTCCTTAACCTTTCAATTCCTAATGTTAGCTACAGCAACCATACCTATGCTGGCTCTTTGTTTGAAGTGTCGTTTGCAGAACCGTTAAGCTACAATGCATTAATAGTAAACGGAAAGCCCAGCGTTATATACATAGGTGCAATCTCCTGCGTGTATTGCGGAGAAAACCGGTGGGCCATGGCACTGGCATTGTCAAGGTTCGGAACATTCAATACTCTCTATACTGGATACAGCTCCCTTGGCGATGGTGATGTTCCTACATTATACTGGAATATTAACAATTATACTGCAAAAGGTGTAAAATTCGGTAACAGCTACAAAAGCAATTACATAAACTTCTTCAGTGCTGAGTACGAATCTCCAATAACTGCTGGATTCCAGTTCCCTGCATCGCAATATCCAATACAGTATTTTGCTGCAAATGCCACGAACAGCAGCTATGTGAAGGCAATGAATTACATGAACAAGTCCAATGCCTTCCAGGGCACTCCATTCACTCTGTGGGGCACTTACCTGAACAGGGGAGCAGATGCAGTTGTACTGACAAATTCATCCAATCCAGCATCGCAGGTGACTAATTATCCGCCAATATCCTACATGAGCCATGCCCAGATATTCAATCAATTGCAAAGCCTTAACGACACTTTTGCTCTGGAGGAATATGCAGCAGCAGATGTCTACATCGCGCAGGTATGCCCCTCGATAAACAATACTGCTCCGATTTGCTCCTTGCCGGCTATAAAGGCAATGGAAAAAGAGCTGAGTACTGCATGAACCTATTGAAATCATTCAGGGAAATATATTCTCTTCAATACTTATTATTGAATGGAGTGATTGCAATTGCATACTATTTCGTAATACATTATCTTCTTTCAATACAGCAACAGGGAATATTAGTGACCTCAGTTCCTGTTTATCTTATTTATTTGCTTTCATTGGTTTCTTCAATCGCGTTTACCATTGCAATATATTCCATAACAAATACAACACATAACAGCGCAAAATTCTCCGCAACATCTGTAAGTGCAGTAACTGCAGTTGCTGGAGGAATTCTCTCGGGATGCGGCTGCCAGGCAGCGATACTGTTCAATGTGCTTGCGATTTCCATTGGAACAGGTGAAGCAACGCTGATAAATACGGTTGCAGCGGAAAACGCCCCATTGATTTTCGTAGCAATGATTATATTAAACCTTTTTGTTATAATTTATTACCTTGAAAAGCTCTCAAAACCCATGTGCAGGGTACGTTGATCTAATATGGCAAAAAAAATATCAAAGAGTAAGAAAATTGCGCGCAGAAAAAGCAAGCGCGCCAATGCAAAATCAAAGCCGAAAATAGGCATAACCAGAAAGTCGCTTGCGCAGTCTCCGTCCCAAACAAATGTTCTAATGTATGATCCCATAATATCAAGCGATTCGGAGCTGCTTCTAAGAAGCATTTTAGCAAACAAGAAAAGCGCAAAAACAACTGAGACTTCACTGCTATTCAATTCAGTATTATCTACTCTTACTCCAGGAATGCGCAATCTTTACTATAGGTCTGGCGTTTCGATAGGAAGGGCACTCTATAAAATTTATCATTCAAAAAGAAGGTACATGTGGTATGAGGAAAGCGTAGCGGATCTTGTTGCGTTCTTTGAAGATGTGGGATTCAGCAGAATCTCCTACAATGTATTCCCAGACATGATAGATCTTAAGTTCCACAACAGGAACAAGGATTATCTTGGCACCAACATGCACACATTCGAAGCTGGGATAATCTGCGGATTCCTAACTGCAGGCAAGCAGCAGCATGTAAGGGTAGAGGAAGTGGAATGCAGCTGCAACGGCGCTGACTACTGCCATTTTGTAACTACGGAATCGCTTCCATTGTATCTTGAAATCAATGGCAGCGAGGTTCTGGGAAACTTCATACTCAATACAAGAAATTCAGTCCAATACAACAGAGATGTCAAAAAATCATTTTCAGAGGAATATTATGCATTGTCATCATCAGTTTTCCTTGACCCTGAATATCATGACCACATAAAGAAGATTATATATTACATGGGTAGCCAAATAGCTATGAAATTAAATGCGAAGGACAGGAAGACAAGCGAAATCCAGACCTATGAGCAATTATTCGACATATTGAATCTTGGGAAACTAAGCATCAAGAAGGTAAAACCCATCAGCGCAGTAATTCAGTTCGAAAGGCTAAATGCTAAAAAGAGCTTTGTTGAAATGTCTATAACATTCCTGAGCGGTTTAGTTGCAAATAGAATAAAGCAGAAATCCATACTGGAACTTAAACAAACAACTAAAAAGAACAATTCATATATAGCTAAAATCAACGAGAAATCAATCAAATAATTGGTGCTTAACTGGGACTTGAATTTTTAGACACTGTATCGAGCTTCATACCTACGATAAAGAATCCTGACAAGCCTTTGTCGCTAAGGGAGAAGATATACTGGACAGCAGCGATACTAGGAGTATATTTCTTGTTATATAATACTTATGCAATAGGAGTTAATCCTCAGGCTGTAAACCAGCCTTTGCTTCAATTGGTTAGTATAATCTTCGCGGCAAAGATAGGAAGCCTTATAACTGTAGGAATAGGGCCTATCGTATTGTCCAGCATAATACTGCAATTGGTTTCAGGTTCAGGATTATTGAACATTGACATGAATGATCCTGTTACAAAGGGAAGGTTCCAAACGCTTCAAAAATTAGCTGCCATAGGAATAGCGTTAGTGGAATCGTTCATATTCGTGTATACTGGCTATGTGCCGATATCAAGCCCTTCGCTTATAGGAATCGTAGTGGCGCAGTTGGCCATAGGTGCTCTGGTAATAATATACTTGGACGAAATAATGACCAAGTGGGGCATCACATCCGGAATAAACATGTTCATAGCTGCTGGAGTTTCCTATGCAATAGTAGCTGGTACTGTAAGCATATTGCTTCCCGAAGCGATTACTGCACTTCAAGCTGGAGGTGCAGCAGCGATATCCAATGCGCTCATAGCATTTGGTCCGCTGCTATTTGCCATTGTTGTGTTCCTTGCAAGCATTTATGCCTATGAAATGAAAGTGGAAATACCATTGGCATTTGAGCAGTTCAGGGGCATAGGCGGTAGGCTGCCCATTCCCTTCCTTTACGTGAGCGTACTTCCTGTTATACTTGCATCTTCGCTTGAATTAAGTTTAACTGTCTGGTTTAGATTCATAGCAAACGTAAAAGGGAGTTTTGCTAATATTGCAAAGTTCATTGCCTATTATCAGCCTGTCGCATCAGGAGCAGGATCATCTACTTCGCTGCAATTGACAGGAGGAGTTACCTATCTAATTTCGCCAAGCTTCCCGTTGCCTTATTCAGCAAATTATGGAGGAATAGGTGGATACGGACCTTATTTCACTTATCTTATATCCCATACAACTTCATTGTTCCTGCCCTGGGGAGGAGTTCTCCAAGTGCCTGAATGGATTCATGTGATAATCTACACTGTTGTTCTGATAATCCTATGCATAATATTCGGAAAGTTCTGGATAGAGCTTACAGGGCAAAACCCGAAGAACCTTGCAGAGCAATTGGGCACAGAAGGTTGGCAAATTCCAGGATTCAGGAGAGATCCAAGAATAGTTGAGAATGTCCTCAACAAATACATACCCACGCTTACCACGCTTGGCAGCATATTCGTAGGATTCCTCGCCGCTATGGCTACGCTGACCGGTGCGATAGGCTCTGGAATGGGCATATTGCTTACTGTAGGAATAATCTACATGCTCTACCAGCAACTGGAACGTGAAGGCTTATACCAAACGTATCCATTCTTAGAGAAGATTGCAAAATAGTCTGCAATTGATCTACAGTAGGTGATTCATACGAATAAACCACAAACAGATTTTGTACATTTTTCAGTTTTAGATATGCGTGTAGGAAAAATCATTTCAGTAGATGATTCTAAAGCTAAAAAACCCACATACAAGATTACAGTAGATTTCGGTAGTGAAACTGGTATCAAAACCACAATAGGTGCCTTTAAAAATTATCAGAAAGAGGAATTAATTGGCAAGTTAGTGGTTGGTCTTGTAAATGTTGGCGAGAAGAAAATGGGCGAGGAAATATCGCAATTTTTATTAATGGGTGTACCAAACGAGAAACACGAGACTATTTATCTAATGCCGGAATCTGAAGTTCCTTTGGGTGTAGAGGTTTTCTAAGTTGATATAATGTTATACGATGAAGTACGGTCAACACTAAAGATAACTCACAAAAGCGTCTATAAACCATTAGAGGATTCAAGAATGCTTGCCAATGCTGTTGAAAAATATGCATTCGGAAAGTTCCTTGACTTAGGAACTGGAACTGGCATTCAAGGAATAGTTGCGGCAAAGAAAAAATGCGATGTGACATTTGCGGACATTAATCCAGAATCAATTGAATGTGCAAAGCTCAATGCAAAGGCAAACAGTGTAAAAGGAAAGTTCATTGTATCTGATCTTTTTTCGAACATAAAAGGGAAATTCAACGTAATTGCTATAGATCCTCCATATCTTGTATCAAAACCACTTGATGAAAATCCCAAAAGGAATTATTCGTTTGATGGTGGAGTAAACGGCAGAGAGATAATAGATGGATTTCTGAAAAACTACAAGAAGCATATTTTGAAAGACCACATAATACTTATGACAGAAAGCTATTGGAATAATGTCAATGATGATATAAAGCGACTAAAAGCAGAAGTCGTTGGCAAGAGGCATTATCCTTTGCTTGGTGATTGTGCAGTTCTTAAGTTCAAATGAGATTTATCCCAAATTGATATGTCCTAATCTTTGCTGTGCAATTCAAGAGAAATTTGAATTAGGAATACAAGTGAACTTTACCTGAATCTAAACAAGCTGGTAATCTTTGATACCTTATGACTATGTGAAAGTATGGCGATATACGCCATAAGTATAAGAGACACGGCAACGATTATAGTAAGTATGTAATTGAATATGAAAAGTATTCCTATCGTATAGGATTTACCCACCTTTAGCGAAATCAGAGTAATTGCAGTTATACATATATCTGCAATTAAGGAAGCAAAGGCTGTTCTTTCAAGAGTCTTTTTGAGTCTCCCTATCTTATAAAGATGTCTATTTGGTTTAGGCATATAATATTACCGTTTTATTTATACGCCTGCCAATTCTTTTATCCTTTGTTTTGTATCTTCTAATTTATATGCTATGACTGGCCCTGTTAAATAATCCTTTTTCTTTCTTAAAATCCTTTCATAACGTTCTAATACCTGTTCTTGCCTCAATAATTTTTTGAGTTCCTCAGTTTTTCTTTTTTGTATATACTCTTTTACTCTTGCAAATAACTTTTTCTCTGTCATAATATCATCTCTATTATTGCGTTAGTTCGTGATAATTATTATTTTGTGGGAAAAGTATTATGAATTTGGATTTAGTGGAATTTATTCAGTGATCCTGATTGAATAGGTTGCACCTAAATCAGTCAGATTTTATGAATAAAAGTGCAAAGCTACTCTGCATAGGACTTGCATATATCTGTGTCTCCTTTCTTTTTAATTTTCTGAGTGCCTTTATGTCTTTAGCTAAATCGTTTCTGAGGTATTTTATAAAATCATCTTCAGATGTAAATCTGGCATAACTGGGCACACCAAAATCATTAACTTCGGACAATTCAATCCTACGGATCTTTATCTGTGTTTCTAATAGTCTCTTACTATTTTCCCTATATTCTACTACCTGCTTTTGCCACCAACTTCTAAGGGTCAAACTATCAACTGAACCGGACGTTCTGGTCTATATCCTATTTGTTGACAAAGTAATAAAAATATTGGTAAAGTAAAAATTAATCAGCAAGGCCTAAAAAATCCTAAATCTATAAATACCTGCTCGCAATAATTCTGATGTCGTGATAATATGACCAATAGGAATGTTGCGCTAAAACCTAGAATATCTAGTTTTGCTTACGGAAACGAATTAATTGAATTGACCAAATACGAAAAACTGGACCAGCCCAGCATAGCAGGGAAGAAATTCACCACAAGGGGACTAAGCTTCATTATAAGCGTCTCAATGGAAGGGCGCAATATTTTTGGGCATGAAGATAATGTTGTAATGCTCGGCGTAAAATTCATACAGCCGCCCCGTGAAGGAATAACGTCAAGGGGAGGGCGCTATATTGAAATATATGCAGAAACAGGGGTACTTTCCGATAAACTCCATCGCAGGTGCTTTGATGGAGAGGATGCATTTGATGATTTCATATCAAGGAAGCGCTGCCAGTTTCTGATATCCGATTATTCAAACGAAAACGCCCTTCCAATGCAAAAGGACAAATTAATCGAAAAGGTACTGGATTCTATAATGGAATTACGCCCTGAGCGCTCATTTGCATTGCTGGCTGAGGTCTATAACGGATTATACACAAACAAGCGTGCGTCAATGATATATAGAGACGAATACAACCAAACACCCATGGAGCGCTTTGATGGAGACGAGGCAATAATGAAGGCATTGGCGGTAATGCAGCATTTCTCAAGAGATTCGTTCGCGCAGCCGCTACGCTAATGTAACTAAAAATGCAATCGAACAAATAAGAAGATAAAATTACAGCTTTCCTACTCTATGCTTCTGTGCTCTCTTCAATCTCTTCCTTCTCTTCTTTAGCCATTTCCAGCGCATTCTGCCTTTTTTCTTCCATTTTCTCGGTATACTGCCTATTAGAGCACCTAATTATGATTTAAATTAACCTAACGTTTATTTAGATTAAGAACACATAAATATTTAACCTCTATTAATAAATAGATACTTGGTGCTTTAATTGGCTAAGGCTGCAATAGCATATATTGTAATTCTAATAATATTGGTAGTTGTTACCTATCTATTCACAGGATTCAGGTTTCTTCTTCCAGGGCATGGAATTACTAAGACGACAATTACAGGCTCATCATCAACGATTTCCAATGCTGGAAACAGCACGGTGACAGCAAGCACTACCATAAACGCATCAAATACAGAATCGCCATGCTCCAGCTTCCAGATAGTATCTCAGAAGTTCAATTCATCAACTATTTCAAAATGTCTATCCACTGGAGGAACGTACGGCGTATGGGTAGCAGCAGGAAACAGCGGCAGCGAGAGCGTAAGGATAATAGGAGCGGATGGAAGGACCTATGTAAACCAAACCTCTTCATATAACTGCACAACATTCTTCCAGAACTTCACAGGGCCTGCACAGCTTTATACGGTTACATTTACAACAGGACCAGGAAACGGCTCCTGCGGCAATTCGGAAGTCCTTATAAACACAACTACAACTCCTCCGCAAAATGTCTACAATTACATATACAACGGGAATTTCGGCAACGGCCAATATACGGGCTGGAATAAAACAAATCCCGGATTTGGCAATGCTCCTCTCAACATAACTCGTTCCAACAATCCCAATGTGAGCTGCTATTATGGGACTCCATGGAAGAACTACAACGGAACATACTTTGCAACTACCTACAATTGCGGAACATCCGTATCAATTGGTAATCTGACATCATCTACATTTTCGGTAAATCCCGGAACGCCCTTCCTTAATTTCAGGATAATAAGCCCTCAGGACAACCAATTATATGTTGAACTGCTGCGCCAGACATATTCCGATGGCGAATTTGTGCTCACTCCGGTTACAATAGCACATATAAATACTTACAACAGTTCAACATCCCTGAACGCAAGCTCCACATTTGCGAATGTCAGCATACCATTGACAAGCTACGTGAATCAGAATCTGAAAGTAAGGCTTGTTGCAGGTGCCTTCAATAACTTCATAGCCGCAGGAGACTTTGCACTGGCAAAAAGGCCAAACCAGCAAATAGGAGTTGCCATTAACATAACTGTCTTGTCGTCATAATAAAAATATTACAGCATTAATCAAAAGGTAAAATTATGAAAAAGAACTTAATTCTTTTTTTGGTTGCAATGCTTGCAATTATTGTAATACTTGCAGTAGTTTCGCTTTATCTTTATGAATCCTCAAATACTATTGTTTCAAGCTCTAGATTTGCATTTTATGAAGCTTCAACAGGCAATATGTATTTCGGCGGCGAAGGCGGCTACAGTATTGTAAATGGAACTAACGGCAAATTGATCCAAACTGTAGAATTAAACGATACTTCTCCGTACGGAGACGTCTATTATATGAACTTCAGCAGCAAATACGCCTATGTGGATTACGGTGTTCCGATGATGGACGGTGAACCTCACTATCTATACCTTATCGGAATTAAAAACAATTCAATATTAAAAATTATATACCTGTGTGGAACTTCCTGCGGCACTCAAATAGCATATGATTCTCAAAACAATTACGTGTATCTACCAACTGATTATACTAAATTCGTAACTAAAAATTGGGGCACGTATAACACTACAATAGAATATTATTCAATTTCAACCATAAATGCAAATCTGACATCTAATATGGATAATTTATCTTTAATAACTGCCAACTATAGTAGTGGTTTCTTCTATAATAATCAAAATAAATACATTTACTCAATATCTAATCCTATACAAATTTTGAACGGTAGCAACAATCAATTTATTGATAACATAACTCCTGGAGGTTTTTCATCTTTTATTAAAACAGCATTTAATCCAGCCGATAATCAGCTGTATGTTCCTTATGTTGACTCACTTTATATTGCAAATCTCTCCAATAACAGTTTCATAAATAGAATAAATTTCAGTAAAAA
>Ga0187851_10001043_pt1 | contig 27145 bp, 20 predicted proteins | sample June2016WEW_6_10_FD_132997 | JGI IMG/M metagenome (GOLD analysis project Ga0187851, IMG submission 132997) | Peatland microbial communities from SPRUCE experiment site at the Marcell Experimental Forest, Minnesota, USA - June2016WEW_6_10 | ecosystem: Environmental > Terrestrial > Soil >...
CCAGGAGGAGTGCATGGCATTAGTAGAGCAGAAGGTAAAGCAGATCATCGTCGAGCAGTTGGGCGTCGACGAGAGCCAGGTCGACAGCAGCGCGTCGTTCGTTGACGATTTGGGCGCGGATTCCCTCGATATCGTCGAACTCGTGATGGCCTTTGAAGAGGCCTTCGAGCTGGAGATCCCCGACGAGGACGCCGAGAAGATCCAGACGGTCAAGGATGCCGTTGACTATATCGAAAATAAGACCGCCAAGAAGTAGCCGCTTTTCTCAGGGAGACCAGAATTGACGAGAAGAGTGGTAGTGACCGGCGTGGGATTGGTGACGCCCCTAGCCATCGGAACCGAGGACTCCTGGGCCGCCATTCGCGCCGGCAAATGCGGCATTGGCCCCATCACGCAATTCGATGCCGCGGCCTTTTCCTGCCGCATCGCCGGAGAAGTCAAAGGATTCGATCCGGCGCGGTACATCGAGAAAAAAGAAATCAAGAAGATGGGGCGCTTCATCCAGTTCGCCATCGCGGCCTCGGATTGCGCGCTGGCTAACTCCGGCCTGAAGGTGACGCCGGAGACCGAAGAGATGGTGGGCGTCTACATCGGCAGCGGCATCGGCGGATTCGAAGTCATCGAGCGGGAGCACCAGATCCTGTTGGAACACGGGCCGCGCCGCATCTCCCCGTTTTTCATTCCGGCCACCATCGTGAACCTGGCCTCGGGCCATGTCTCGATCCGCAGTGGCGCTAAGGGCCCCAACTCCGCCACGGCTACCGCGTGCACCACCAGCGCCCATTCGATTGGCGATTCCTACCGCATGATTCAGCGCGCGGACGCCGATGCCATGATCTGCGGCGGAACCGAGGGCGCCGTGACGCCGATGTCGATCGGCGGTTTCGCCGCCATGCGCGCGCTATCGACGCGCAATGACGAGCCGCAGCGCGCGTCCCGACCCTGGGATCGCGACCGGGACGGCTTCGTGGTGGGCGAAGGCGCCGGCATCCTGATCCTCGAGGAATTGGAATTCGCCCGCCGCCGGAACGCAAGAATTCTGGCGGAAATCGTCGGCTACGGCATGAGCGCCGATGCGTTTCATCTCACCGCGCCCTCGCCCGATGGTGACGGCGCCTACCGGGTGATGCGCAATGCCATGCGCGACGCTGCCATTGCGCCGGAGCAGGTGGATTACATCAACGCCCATGGCACTTCCACCGACGCCGGCGACAAGGCCGAGACCAAGGCCATCAAGCGCGCCTTCGGCGACCACGCTTACAAAGTGGCCGTCAGCTCCACCAAGTCGATGACCGGACACCTGCTGGGCGGCTCCGGCGGCATCGAGGCCGGCATCAGCGTGATGGCGCTGCGCGATCAGGTGGCGCCGCCCACCATCAACTACGAGAATCCCGATCCCGATTGCGACCTGGATTACGTCCCCAACCACGCCCGGCCCATGAAAATCGACTATGCTCTTTCGAATAGCTTCGGTTTCGGCGGCACCAACGGTTGCCTGATCTTCAAGCGCTATTCTGAATAGAGCACCGTGGCGCACGCACTCGTGCGTGCCGCGTCGAGACTCTTCTCGACGCTTGGGCGGTGCCGCCGGTCATATGAAGATCATCGTCGCCGTTAAACAGGTTCCGGCGCGCGATTCGCAATTGCGCATCGCCGCCTCGGGACAGTGGATCGAAGAAGCCGACCTGGCCTACGAAATCAACGAGCCGGATGCCTATGCGCTGGAAGCCGGGCTGCGGCTCAAGGAAAAGCACGGCGGAGAGGTAATCGCCCTGTGCGCCGGTCCCGAGCGCGCCGGCCAGATCATCCGCGAAGCGCTGGCCAAGGGCGCCGACCGCGCGATTCACATCGTAGAGGACACCACCGCGCTCGACCCGCTCGCTTGCGCCCGCCTGCTCGCCGCCGCGGTGAAGAGCGAATCGCCGGACCTGGTCCTGACCGGCTTGCAATCCGAGGACCTGGGGCTGGGCCAGACCGGCGTCATTCTGGCCGAGCTGCTCGGCCTGCCGCACTCGACCATCGTCGTGGAGGTGGAGGCTCGCGAAGGCGCCATCCGCGTCAAGCGCGAGCTCGAGGGCGGTTGGTTCCAGTATGTCGAGATGCCTTTGCCGGCGCTCGTCGCCGTGCAATCCGGCATCGGCAAGCTGCGTTACGCAACCTTGATGGGAATCAAGAAGGCCAAATCGAAGGAAGTCCGCCGCGTCACAGCCGCCAGCTTAGGGCTGGCGCCGGCCGCGCCCAGCGTCGTTCTCGAACGCGTCTATCTGCCCGAACGCACCAAGCGGACGCAATTGTTCGAAGGCGATCCGCAGCAGGCCGCCGCGCAACTGGTGGAGAAGCTGAGATTCGAGGCACGCGTAATATGAGCGTTCTGGTGGTATTGGAACAGCGCTCCGGCCAGTGGCACCGCATGTCCTTTGAGACCCTGGCCGCCGCGCAGCAAATCGCGCGGGAGTTGGCGACCACCGTCTCCGCCGCCGTGTTGGGGCATGACATAAGCCTGCTGGCGAACGAACTGGCGGCCACGGAGCTTGAAACCGTCTACGCGTTCGAGCACGAACTGCTGAAGGAATACACGCCGGATGCCTACACGATGGCGCTCGAAGCGCACATCGATCTGTTTAGCCCCGAGCTGGTGCTGTTCCCCCACACGTACCAGGTTCGCGATTTTCTCCCCCAACTGGCCACCAGGCTCGATCGTGTAGCGGTGACCGACGTGATTTCGCACCGGATCGAGAATGGCGCGCTGACGCTGGTGCGGCAGCTTTTCCAGGGCAAAGTGAATGCGGATGTTCGATTCTCCGGGGACGGACCGCACTTCGCATCCTTGCAGGCCGGCGCCTACCGCGCCGACCGGGTGGCGAAGGGCGCCGCGCCGGTCGAAGTGATGAGGCCGAGCCTTGAGCCCGCGAACATCCGCACGCGGCCCTTCGAACCTCTCCGCGAATCGCAGCGCACGGTGGACCTGGGCGCGGCCGAGCTGATTGTCTCGGTAGGCCGCGGCATCAAAGAGGCCGATAACATTCCGCTGATCGAGAAGCTTGCCGCCGCGCTGGGAGCCGAGCTGGCCGCCTCGCGGCCCATCTGCGACGCGGGCTGGCTTCCCATGGAACGCCAGGTGGGCAGCTCCGGCCAGACCGTCGCCCCGAAGATGTACATGGCTATCGGCATCTCGGGAGCCATCCAGCACCTGGTCGGCATGAAGGGCGCGCGCACGGTGGTCGCCATCAACAAAGACGCCGACGCCCCGATTTTCGAATTAGCCGACTACGGCATCGTGGGCGACCTGTTCCAGATAGTCCCCGCGCTGATCGAAGCCCTCAAAAAGGCGTAGGTGGAGCAGGGTGGAGCAGGTCCCCGACCTGCTTCTTTCCTTGGCTCTTGCTTGCCGATGCGAGCATGCGGTTGGCAGGTCGGGGACCTGCCCCACCCTACCCCGGATGGATTTCGGTCAGCTCTACCTCAAGCACGGCTCCGCACCGGGCGCACACGGCGGCGTTTTCGACGGTTAGATAAACTTCAGTGGAGTCGCAGCGCGCGCAGGCCACGGTGGGATCGGCCGCGTCGGGAAGCGGATCGGGCGGCACAATGCCGCCCACTGTGCGTCCCGTCGCCCTCGTGGCCGGCTCAAACGTGGTCCCGCAGCCGGCGCACACGTGATTAAAACAGCAGTTCGGCGTACATGTATAGGACACTTCCGCCGAACCGCATTGCGGGCAGGAGATCTCCAGTCTCCGCGTCTGCACGTTACTGCTTCGGGGGAGCCGGAGGAGTGGCCGGCGGAGCTGGTGGCGCGGCGGCCGGCGGAGCTGGCTGAGCGGCTGGCGGTCCAGCGGGCCGGGCACCCGGCGGCACAAAATTACCGCGGGGCGGCGCGGGGGGCTGCGCCGGACCGAAGAACTCCGGATCCAGGAACGCGTCCTTGGTCATGTCATCCAAGGTCTTTTGCGTTTTCGGAGGAGCCAGCGTCTTTTCGATTTGCGGGCGAACTTCCTCGAAAGGCTTGGTGGTGTGCGCTTCCACCTTGATGATGTGATATCCATAGTCGGTCTTCACCGGCTCGCTCAGCTCACCGGGCTTGAGCGCGAAAGCCACTTGCTCGAACGATGGCATCATTCGCCCGCGCGGAAAAGCGCCGAGCGAACCGCCATTGGCGCCGGAGCTGTCGTCCGACTCCGCCTTGGCGAGCGTGGCAAAGTCTTCGCCGGCCAGGATGCGTTTGCGCAAATCGTTGGCCTTGGCCAGGGCCTCTTCGTCGGTCAGATCCTTCGCTCCCGGCTTAACCGGCACTTTGGAGCCCTTAACGCGAATCAGAATGTGGCGCGCGGTAACTTCTTCGTACTTGTCCGCAATATGCTCGTTGTAATACTTGCGCGCTTCGGCTTCGTCGACTTTGGTATCCGCACCGACCTGAGCCACCACCAGATTGGCGAGCACCTGGTCGTCGTTGAGCGTGGACTGAACCTTATAGGCGTGGGTTTCGTCCAGCTTGCGGCGCCTGCCTTCCTCGGACAGGATGTATAGCTTTTCCAAGGTCTCGCCAAACTGCCGGCGGCCAGGGCCGCGAAGCCTTGCCTTGTACTGTTCGGGAAGTCCGTCAACCAGCTCCTCGAACTGCGCCGCCGTAAGCGCCATGGAGCCCGCCTTGAGCACCACCCGGTCGGGAGGCACCGTCACCGGCTTCGGCGGCACGGGGGCGGGCTGAAGCAATCCGGGAGGAACCGGCGAGGCGAGCTTCGGGGCTGCCGGGGCGGTCGCCGGAGGAGTCGCTGGCGTCGGCGTCGGAGCCGGCGGGGTCTGCGCCAGCAGACACGCGGCTGGCGCAATGATCAGGAATTTTTGCAGAAAATTCATATTCTCCATGATACCAGCGCTCACAGCGCCGCTTATTTCAGTACCGGATTTTGTCCGGCTGCGCCGCCCCGGCTTCCAATGGGCGCAGGGCGCTCACGTTTTCCGCCGCTTGTTCGATCGCCTATCTGCAAAAGCGCGGGATTCATCAGTGGGGGCGATATGTTCCAATATTGGCATGACCGAGGTGGTGGCGGCGATCCTGGAGCGCGAGGGCCGCGTGCTGATTGGCCGCCGCCAGCCCGAGCAATCGCATCCGCTGAAATGGGAGTTTCCGGGCGGCAAAGTGGAACCCGGCGAATCGCCGCCGCAAGCTTTGGCGCGCGAGCTCGAGGAAGAACTGGGAATTCGCGATGCCGCCGGTGAGGAAATCGCGCGCTATGAGTACACTTATCCCGGCAAGCAACCGATCACGCTGTTCTTTTTCCGCGTGCTGAGCTTTCAAGACGAGCCGCGGAATTTGATTTTCCACGAGCTGCGCTGGGAGCCCCGCGAAAACCTGTGGAGCTTCGATTTCGTGGAAGGCGATCTGCCTTTCCTGCGCGCCTTCGCTCCAGGCTCAGCCGCGCCGGAAGTTGGTTGAAGGTAACGACCGCTCCCTACGGTCGCGGCTCCGATAGATTCTGCACAATCGGAGCCGCGACCATAGGGAGCGGTCAGGCCGGTAGCTAGCAAAAGGCACCCGCGATAGCGCCGCGCCTTATTCGTGCCGCAGCGCAACCGCCGGATCCACCCGCAGCGCCCGCGCGGTTGGCGCGATGGTCGCCAGACCCGCCACCAGCGCCAGCACCCCCGCCACGGCCACGAAGTTCAGCGGATCGGTTGGGCGCACCTCGGGAACCAGGAACATCGAGAGCGGCCGCACCGCAACCAGCGCCAGCGCAAGGCCGATTCCCATCCCAATTGCCACCAGTCTGCAGCTCTGCCCCGCCACCATCGCAAGCACATCGCCTGGCGTGGCTCCCAGCGCGACGCGAATGCCGATCTCGTGAATCCGCCGTTGGGTCGAATAGAGCAATACTCCATAGAGTCCGATCGAAGCCAGCATCAATCCGAATAACGCCATCGATCCCAGCACCGCGGCTCCAGCGCGGCTCGGCAGCAATGCGAAGCCGAAAACCTCGCGCATCACCTTGGTCTGCACCGAAGCCTTGGCGTCCAGCTCCGCAATCGTCTGATCCACTTTCCGCGCCATCGCCTCCGGCGGTCCGTTGGTGCGCACGAAGAGGCACGCGCCGCCATGAGCCGCCAACTGGGCAAAAGGCCCATACAACGCCATCGCGTCCTTTTCTCCCAAGGTGGCGTAGGTACTGTTCCGCGCGACGCCGACGACTCGCGCATCGTGATTATCGGGAAAGCGAAGAATGTGGCCCACCGGATTGGTGCTGCCGAACAACCGCCGCGCCATGTTCTGGTTCAAGATCACAACTTCGGGCGCTCCGGCGCGATCTGAATCGAGAAAAGCGCGGCCTTGTAGAATGGGAATCGCCATGATCCGGAAGTAATCCGGCCCCACGGAGTTGGGATTGTACTCGACGCGCACCGCGCGGCTGCCGGCGTCCGGCCGAAGCTGTTCGTTCGGCCGGTTGAAAGCCAGGAACGGGTTCAGCGGCAACGCAATCGCCGGCGAGGCCGCTTCGATCCCCGGCAGCGCGCGCAACCGGGCGAGCGCGGTGTCCACGAATTTCTCACGGTCGGATTCGCCGTGCACCGCGGCGACAATGGTGTGAGCGGTGTCGAACCCCGCGTTGAACGATGTGGCGCTGATCAGGTTGCGAACAAACAGCAGCCCGGCGCTGAGCAGTACGATCGAGACCGCCAGTTGCACCACCACCAGTGCGTTCCGCAGCCGGCTGCCCGCCGGCCCGGCTTGCCGGCCGTCTTCCTTGAGCGCGGCGCCGATTCCCGCGCGCGTTCCTTTGAGCGCCGGCACAAGCCCGGTCGCCAGTGTCACTACTAGAGCGATTGCCGCCGAGTAAGCCAGCAGCGCCCGGTCGGGTTGGACGATCAACTCGATCGGCAGCGGCGTCGGGATATGAAAACCGCTGAGCAGCCTGGTGAGCCACAGATTGATGAACAGTCCGGCGCCGGTTCCGAGCAACGCCAACCAGAGGCTCTCCGTGAGCAACTGCCGAACCAGGCGCCCGCGGCTGCCGCCGAGCGACATCCGGATGGCGAGTTCCCGCGAGCGGGTGAGGGCTCGCGCCAGCAGCAGGCTGGAAATGTTGGCGCACGCGATCAGCACCACAATCGCCGTGACCATCACCAGCATGGCGAAGAATGCCAGCGCCGGCATCGCCATCGGGCCGCCAAATTCCCGCAGACGGTCCATCCCGCCGACCCCGGAAAGCTGCACCTCCCGCGCCCATTTGCGATTCTCCTCCGGATACACGCGATCCATCTCGCGGCAGATCGGCCGCAGACGGGCATACGCGGCCTGCCGCGTCATTCCCTGCGGCATCCGCGCATACAGCATGAACCCTCTGGGCTCCTTGGTCAGGTACAGATCCGGCGTGAGACCGGAACCCACCAGCATGCGATGGTCGCGAGGCAATACTCCGACTATCCTGTACGGCTTGTCATCCAACACCAGCTTGCGGCCGAGCACATTCGGGTCGCCGTTCAGACGACTTCTCCAGAAGCCGTACGTCACCACGGCCGCGTCGGTTTCGCCGCGCTCAATTGGCCGGCCCATGGCGACCGGGATTCCCACCACCTGGAAGAAGTTGTCGCTGACGTGAGTCCCAGCCAGGTAGAAAGAACGGTTGCCGTAGCGCCAGTTCACCGGAAGCTCGTGGTTCATCCCGGCGATCCCGTCGAGTACGTGTGCGTCCGCCAGGAAACGATATTGCGCCACCGTGACCCAGTGGTTGCCGCGCGTGGAAATCTGCGCCAGCGACTGCGGATCGCGGCAGGAAGGTTCGCTGAAGAGCGCTTCTTTGGCGACGCTGAACATGGTCGTATTGGCGCCGATTCCCAAGGCCAGCGAACCAATCGCCGCCAGCGCCAAGGCGGGGTTGCGCCGCAACGCGCGCGCGGCATAGCGGAGATCGCTTGCGAAGTCCTCCAGCCAGCTCAACTGCCACGCCGAGCGCGTCTCTTCCCCGCTCCGCAGCGTGGAACCGAATTCCCGCCGCGCTTGCCGCAGGGCTTCGCCGCTCGCCATACCGGATTGTTCCAGTTCCTCCGCGCGGGCCTGAAGGTGAAAGCTCATCTCTTCCTCGAATTCGCGATCGAAGCGCGAACGCCGGATCAGATAGCCGAGGCGGTTGCCGATTTCCTTCCCGAACGCCATGCGAGTTCCCCGTTCAGGCCGTGCGCATCACAAGCTGGATGGCGCGCACCAGCCGATCGAATTCCCCTGCCTCTTTGTCGAGTTGCTTACGGCCTTCCGGCGTCAGCCGGTAAAAGCGGGCCTTGCGATTGTTCTCGGAAACGCCCCACTCCGCAGCCAGCCAGCCCTTGACCAGCATGCGGTTGAGCGCCGGATACAGCGAGCCGTCTTCCACCTGCAGCCCCTCGCGCGAAGCCTCTTTGATCCGCTTGACGATGGCGTATCCATGCAGCGGTCCACGGCTCAGCGTCCGCAGGATCAGCAAAAAGAGCGTTCCCGGAAGCAGCTCCGGGCTGGCATTCGATTCCATTTTTCCCTGTCCAGACTAGGTATAAATCAAGCGCCGGAGAAAATCAAGAGATTTTCGGGTCTGAAGTTCCTGTCTGCGAAACGCGTGGCGCGGGCCGTCCGGCCTGCAGAGCCGAGATTCCTCTCGGCTTTTGCGACTAGTCGATCACCCGGCTGAGGATGGGCTGATAGGCATCGATGCGGCGGTCGCGGAGGAACGGCCAATTGCGGCGCACTTCTTCGATGCGCCGCGGGTCGCATTCTACGATGAGCGTCTCTTCTTTTTCGTGGCCCGCTTCGGCCAGCACTTGTCCGAAAGGATCGGCTACGAACGAGGCGCCCCAGAATTCCAGCCCCCGCTCCGGCGGGCCTTCGTATCCCACGCGGTTCACCGCGGCCACATACAGCCCGTTGGCGATCGAGTGTCCGCGCTGGATGGTGCGCCACGCGTCGTGTTGCGCCGCGCCAACTTCCTGCTTCTCCGCCGGATGCCAGCCGATCGCGGTGGGATAAAACAGCACCTGCGCGCCTCCCAGTGCGGCCAGGCGCGCGGCTTCCGGATACCACTGATCCCAGCAGATCAGCGGCGCGATGCGCGCGTAGCGCGTGTCGAAGCAACGGAAACCCAGATCGCCGGGGGTGAAGTAATATTTCTCGAAATACAAGGGATCGTCCGGGATGTGCATCTTCCGGTACATCCCGAGCAGCAATCCATCGGCATCGAACACCAGCGCCGTGTTGTGATATACACCCGCCGCGCGGCGTTCGAAGATGGAGCCGATAATCACCACCGCCAGCTCACGGGCGAGCCGCGAGAGGCTTTCCACGGTCGGCCCGGGGACAGTCTCGGCCAGGTCGAAGAATTTAGCGTCCTCTTCCCGGCAAAAGTACTGCGAGCGGAACAGCTCCGGCAGGCAAACGATCTGCGCGCCGCGGCCGGCGGCCTCGCGGATGCGCCATTCGGCTTTCGCCAGATTCTCGTTCGGATCCACCGAGCACGCCATCTGGATGAGCCCGATCCGAAACTTGGAGTGCTGCACGTCACTATTGTAGCGGGCGGCGCTTGTCCGAAATCGTACGCGGCCCGTGAGCCTTCGCGAGATCCAGCGGCATCCAACCAACCGTCCACGAATAGTCAGCCCGCGCAGCAATGCGCCAAGGAGGGTACAATGCCATATGTTACTGTCGGCAAGGAAAACTCCGGCAACATCGATCTCTACTATGAGGACCACGGCTCCGGTTCGCCGATCGTTCTCATCCACGGATATCCGCTCAGCAGCACTTCCTGGGAAAAGCAGACCGCCGCGCTTCTGGCCGCGGGCCACCGTGTGATCGCCTATGACCGCAGAGGATTCGGCAAGTCCAGCCAGCCCACCAGCGGCTACAACTATGACACCTTCGCCGAAGACCTGCACCAGCTCGTGACGAAGCTCCAACTGCGCGATTTCGCGCTGGCCGGCTTCTCGATGGGCGGCGGCGAGGTGGCGCGCTACATCGGGAAACACGGATCGAAGGGCGTGAGTAAAGCGGTCTTCCTCTCGTCGGTGCCTCCGTTCCTGCTCAAGACAGCGGACAATCCGGAGGGAGTGGACCGTGCTGTCTTCGCGGGGATCGAGAAGGCCGTCGCCAAGGATCGCTACGCGTTCTTCACGGAGTTCTTCAAGGATTTCTACAACACCGATCTCCTGCTGGGGAAGCGCGTCAGCGAACAGACGGCTCATGCGAGTTGGATCGTCGCAGCCGGTGCCTCCGCCACCGCCAGCCTGGCTTGCGTGCCGGCCTGGTATGAGGACTTCCGCAAGGATCTGACGCGGGTCGACATACCGGCGTTGGTCATCCAAGGCGATGCGGACCGGATTGTGCCGATCGGCGCTTCAGGCCTTCGGACCGCCAGACTAATCAAGGGTGCCCGCATGGTGGTCATCAAGGACGGTCCGCATTGCATCACCTGGACCCACGCCGAAGAGGTCAACCAGGAACTGGTGAACTTCCTCGGGAAAGAAACGGGCAAGGGCGCCGGTTCGACGGCGTAGCGCCCGCCGGTAACGCGGGCGGTCTTTGCCGCCGGTTCCTTTCGAACCAAGAAATCCGCGGCGCCAAACTGGACCAGTACGCTACGCTAATACGCCTTCGCGATCACCGCGCGGCGGTCGACCGGTTCCCCGGTGACGATGCACGTGCCGGGGCCGTCGAACTCGTCCGCCAGCGGAATGTTGCGCACGGTGGCCTTGAATTCGCGCACGCGCGCGTCGCAGCGCGGATCGTCCTTGAGGTGCGCCATCACAAACTTCCCGCCGCCTTTTTCGGCGCTCACATCGGCCAGGATGGATTCCACTTCCGCGACCGAATTTGCCAGCACCGTATTGTCTTTCAGCCGCTGCCGGGCCGCCCGCAGCAGGTCCGTCTGCATGGCTTCCAGCGTGGCCGGCAAGCGCGCCGCCAGTTCGTCCTGCCCCACCGGTTCCTTGACGCCCGTGTCCCGCCGCTTGATGACGATCTTTCCCGCGGCCAGGTCGCGCGGCCCTAGTTCGAGCACCACCGGCACGCCACGCCGCTCCCAATGGAAAAACTTCGCGCCGGGAGTCTGCCCTTCGCGATCGTCCACTTTCGCGCCCACCTCGGCGGCGATGCGGTGGGCCGCCTCGAGCACCTGCGCCCGCTCGTTATCCTTGCGATAAATCGGCACCAGCACGGTCTTCACCGGCGCCAGTTTGGGCGGCAGCACCAGCCCCTTGTCGTCGGAGTGCGTCATGATGAGCCCGCCGATCAGCCGCGTGCTGACGCCCCAGCTCGTCTGCCAGACGTAGTCGAGCTGGCCTTCTTTGTTTTGGAACTTGACGTCGAAAGCCTTGCCGAAATTCTGCCCCAAGTCGTGGCTGGTGCCGGCTTGCAGCGCCAGGCCGTTCTGCATCATGGCTTCGATCGAGTAACTCTTCAGCGTGCCGGCGAATTTCTCGGCTCCGGTTTTGACGCCCTTGATTACCGGCATCGCCATCAGGTTCTCCGCCACTTCGGCGTAGATATCGAGAATGCGCAGCACTTCCTCGAGCGATTCTTCGTGGTTCGCGTGCGCCGTATGTCCCTCCTGCCACAGAAACTCGCTGGTGCGAAGGAACAGCCGGGTGCGCAGTTCCCAGCGCATCACGTTGGCCCATTGGTTGAGCAGCATCGGCAGATCGCGCCAGCTCTGGATCCACTTGGAGAAGAAATGCCCGATGATGGTCTCCGACGTGGGACGAATCACGTACGGTTCTTCCAGCTCCTTGCCGCCGGCGATGGTCACCACCGCCAGTTCCGGCGAAAAGCCCTCCACGTGCTCGGCTTCCTTCTCGAGGAAGCTCTTCGGGATCAGCAGCGGGAAGTAGACGTTCTGATGGTTGGTGGCCTTGAAGCGCGCGTCGAGCTCGCGCTGCAAGACTTCCCAAACGGCATAGCCGTTGGCCTTGATGACCATGCAGCCCTTAACGATTTCGGCGGGTTCCGCCATGTCCCCTGACAGGACGACATCTTGATACCACGCAGCAAAATCCTGACCGCGCGGAGTGATAGGAGATTCAGCCATATTGGTTTTGAGCTTGTCCTTCCAGAGTACGACGTTCCGGTCAGGGTGCGACAGGCGATCAATCTGAATCGCGCTGGCTGGCGGCTGGGAACGGCGCTCTCGACCACCGGAAAACCCAGATTCCGCTACCAAATCGGCGCGAGCTGGGTTAAGCTCGGTGTTCGGCAGCGGAGGTTCCAATCATCGTGGAAAACTCTGAAATGCGCCTGGGCGGATATGTCAGGGGCGGTGTCTACCTGGACCTGTTCCTCATCAGCTTTCTGATTCTGTTCTTCGAACTGGCGTGCATTCGCTGGTTCGGCAGCATGGTGGTCTTCCTGACGTTCTTCACCAATGTGGTTCTGTTGGCGACATTCCTGGGCATGTCGGTGGGATGCCTGTCGTCTTCCGGACGCCGCGACATGACTGGGTTGGTTACGCCGCTCTTGCTCATAACCGCCACGCTCGCGTACCTATTGCTGTCATCGTACAGCCGCTTTACTCACCTGCTGATAGACGTGGGAGGGCAGAGATCGCCGCAGCAGGTTTACTTCGGTACCGAGTATCGGGCATACGACCTCTCGACCTTTGCGATTCCCATAGAAGTGGTGGCTACCGTTTTCTTCGCACTGATTGCGCTCATTTTTGTGGGGATGGGGCAGGTAATGGGCCGCGCTTTCGACAACGCCGGCGACCGGCTCAAAGCCTACACGGCGAACATCGGCGGCAGCCTGGCAGGCATCGCGGCGTTCTCGGCGGCATCGTACATGCGGAGCACGCCGCTCGCCTGGTTTGCCACCGCGCTGGCTCTCTGGCTGTATTTCTTGAAACGTTGGAGTCCGGCGCAGGTTTTCAGCGTGCTCGGCGTGGTGTGTCTGGCTGGCTTCACAGCTTACAGCGCGATACCGGGTGCTCCGTACCAGGAATCCCCGAACTACCCGATTCAGTATTGGTCGCCCTATTACAAGCTCGATTTCGTGCCCCGCACGCGGATGATCGTCACCAACAACATTGGCCATCAGTCCATGGCGCTGAGAGCGGAAGACACTCCCAGCTACGCACTGGAGCATCTACTAAATCGCGATTCGGGCGGCAGGGCCTTCGAGGACGTGTTGGTAATCGGCGCCGGTTCGGGCAACGATGTGCAGGCTGCGCTAGCCTATGGAGCCAGGCACGTCGACGCCGTCGAAATCGATCCCGCCATTTACGAGACCGGCCGCGCCAATCACCCCGAGGCTCCTTACGACGATCCACGAGTGAGCATTCACATCGACGACGGCCGCAGCTTTCTGCGCAAGACCACTCGCCAGTACGACCTGGTGATTTACGCCCTGGTGGATTCCCTGGTTCTCCAATCCGGCTACTCGAGCATCCGCCTGGAGAGCTTTCTGTTCACCAAGCAAGCGTTCGACGATGTCCGCGCGCGGTTGAAGCCGGGCGGCACATTCACGGTTTACAACTCGATGCGCCAGGGTTGGCTGGTGGGACGCATCAGTCGCATGTTGGAGGAGTCCTTCGGCGCCCCGCCGCTGGTGATATCGCTGCCGTATGTGGAGAACATCTTGCCCGGCGATCCGCAGACCAACCGGATTACCTGCTTCCTGGCGGGCTCGAACCATTCCGCGCGCGCCGCCATCGCCGGAAAATTCGAGGAATCCAAGAACTTCTGGCTACATAAAGATGTGGCGCGAAACCGGGCAGGTCTTAATGGCTTTAGTGCCCAGCCGCCGTTATCGGCGGACAGCCCGCAATCGGACTGGCTGCGCTGCGCCCCCTCGCACGTCTCGACCCAAGGCATCGCGCGCCTGTCTACGGACGATTGGCCGTTCCCCTACCTGCGAGAGGCGCTGATCCCGTGGCTGAACATCCGCGAAATGATCTTGTTGGCGCTCGCGTCAGCCGCCATTTTGTTGGCCTTTTCACCTGCCAGGCGCGTGCGACCCAACGGCCACATGTTTTTCCTGGGTGCGGGATTCATGCTGCTGGAAACCAAGGGCGTGGTGCACGTAGCGCTGCTGTTCGGTTCGACATGGATCGTGAATTCGGTGGTTTTCTTCGCGATCTTGCTATTCATCCTGGCCGCCAATCTCTACGTGCGGGTTACCGGACCGGTTCGATTGTGGCCCTACTATGCCCTGCTGGTGGCGGCACTGTTGACGAACATTCTGGTGCCGATGAGCGCTTTTCTGGCGCTGCCCGGGTGGGAAAAGGTCGGTGCTTCCTGCGCGGTCGTGTTTGCTCCAATTTTCTTTGCGGGAATCGTCTTCTCCACTTCGTTCCGGGACAGCCGGACTCCCGCCGTGGATTTCGGTTCCAACGTTGCCGGCGCCGTGCTCGGCGGGCTGTGCGAGAACTTTTCGCTGGTCTTGGGCTTCAACGGAGTGCTGGTGTTGGCGGTAGCGTTCTATCTGATTTCCACGGCACTACGGGGAAAGGGGACAGACGCATTTTCTGAATGACCGCGCGCTTCAATTGCCAATCACGCCGCCTCGTGTGCCAATCACGCCGCCTCGCGAAAAATCTTCGCCCCTGTTTTCATGAGCCTGCCCGCTTCGGCCGCGCCGCCCCGCAGCCTCCCGCGTTACTCTGAAATCGAAAAAGAGCTGCTCGCTCGCTGAGATGCAGCCGTTTCGGGGCGACGTCCGGTGCCTAACCATGGTCCCTCCCTGCAGGGGGCAATTTGAAATCGGGTCACGCCGTGCAACGTTCGTAAGGCGGCCACAGTGGCTTGTATTCTCCTCCTCGAGAGGAGACAGGAACCGGTTCCTCGCAGCCCCGGCGCAATCGCCGGCAGTTACGTTTTGAGCGGATTGCTTCCGTTTCGGCAACCCGCGTGTGAAAACTCATTAGGAAAACTCGCAAGTGGAAAACGCCGGGACAGACGGAACTGTCCGCGCGGCGCATGAACCGCACGTTGCAGTTTCGTCAGTCCCGCCACTCGCGTTAGCATCGGTTTGTGAGCGATCGCGGGCTGGTTTTGTTCGATATCGACGGCACTCTCATGCGGCGCGCCGGGCCGCATCACCGGCAGGCGCTGGTCCACGGCGTCCGCAAGGTGACCGGTCTCGATACCACCACCGAGGGCATTCCCGTGCAGGGCATGCTGGACCCGGCCATCCTCACGGAAATGATGCGCCGCGCCGGGGCTGCGCGCGCACTCATCGGCCAATCCATGCCCGAAATCCAGCGCGCCGCGGAACGCTACTACCGGCGCGTTTGCCCACCGCTCGAAGGCAAGCACTGTCCGGGTGTGCCGGCGTTGCTCGATCGCCTCACGCGCCACGGCTTTCTGCTGGCGCTGGTCACCGGCAACCTCACCCGCATCGGCTGGCACAAGCTGAAGCGCGCCGGCATCGGCCATTACTTCCTTTACGGCGCTTTCGGCGAGATGGCCGCCACGCGCGGGCGCCTGGTCGAATGGGCTATCCGAGAGGGGCGCCTGCGGCACTCGCTGCCCGCACAGGCGCCGGTCGCTCTGGTGGGCGACGCCACTTCCGACGTGATCGCCGCGCGCGAAAACGGCATCCGCATCGTCTCCGTCCGCACCGGCATCACGCCGGTCGAAGATCTCGAAGCGCTCCAGCCCGATTACCTGCTGCGCAATCTGTGCGACTTTCGTCTGCGCATGGTGGTGAGCTAACGGCATCCCTCTCCGGACCGCGCGATTCACTGCGTCGCGGAGCGAAGAGAAATGTCGAGACGACTCTCGACACGGCAGGCAGGACAGCCCCGGATGGTGCACGGGCAAGCCGCGCCACGACGCAGGCGCGAAGCTGGGCTAGTTCTCTGTCGGTGTGCTCTCAACGTGGTCGATCACGATAACCTCAACCGGGCCCTTGTGCGGCTCCAGCTTGAATCCGAGCTGCTCCTCGATCGCCGTGAAGATCGACGGCCCGCTCCGGGTGTCCGTGGATAACGGCGCGCCGTCCACGCCGGTGGATTCTGCGTCCACATCCGGTTCCCACTCCAGTTTGAAGTCAAAAACTCCTTTGAGCCCGGTCTGATCCTGCACGGAATGTCCGAGCTGATTGGACAACACGTTGGCCAACATCGCGGTGGTGACCTGGCTGCCGGTCAAATGCCCCCTGGCTGTCATGCTGAGGGGATTTTGGCCGGGATCGCCGCTGGCCTCGCTGAGATGGAGCCTGACGCCGTTCTTCCCGACCACCATCGCATACAGGGGAAGCTCCCTGGTTTCGCGGTGGATGGCAAGTTGAAAACGCGTGGCGAGAAGCGACTGCATCATCCTCTGCAACAGGCCAGGGCTCAGGCTCTCCCCGGCTTTGGCGGCAATATCGTAGTGCACGGAGTCTAGCCACTTCGGCTTTCCGAAGAGACGGTCGCCGCGGATGTCGTATGCCCAGGTGATGAGCATTGCGAGCGATGTGTTCGAGGTTGTGAGCCGGTCGCCGGAACGCCGGATCGCGATCCGGCTCGCGGGATCGGATGGCTTGACCGATGCCACCTCGAATGCCGCCGGCGTGGCGTCCTTCGTCTCCCCCTTGGCGGGAGAGGATGCGGCGCCCTGCCCGAATGCCCGCGGCAGGAGCAGCAGCATGGGAAGAATCGGAGTTCGAGGTTTCCGCCCCATAGTGGGCATTCTACACAAACCAAGCGTAGATTGTCTACACAATGAGATGAGGGCATGTCGCTCTTGGCACCTCCTTGTGCCGGCTGAAAACTTTTTCTGCAACTTCGCGGTAGCTCCCATCGTATTCCCTGCATGACTCTCCTGTGGCGCGATATTCGTTCCTCCGCCAGGGGCCTTGGGCGGGACCGCACTTTTACGCTCCTGGCGGTGGCCGCGCTGGCTCTCGGAATCGGCTCTACCACCGCGATCTTCAGCGTCATTGACAACGTCCTGCTGGAGCCGTTTCCTTACGCCGATTCGCACCGGCTGGTCACCATCCAAATTCACGATTCCACGCGCAGCGACCCCGGCGGCAGAAGCGGTTTCCGGGTGCCCGAGTTCCTCGATTATCAGGAACAAAACCATGTCTTCGATCGCGCGGTCGGCAACTGCGGCATCGACGTGCTCTACGACAACGGCCAGGGAACCGAGCAGTTCAATGGCGCCCTGGTGACCCCGAATACATTCGAGTTTCTCGGCATGCCGGCCCTGCTGGGTCGCGTCATGGGACCGGCGGATTACCAGCCCGGCGCTCCTCCCGTCTTCGTTCTGCGGTACAAGGTCTGGGTTTCGCGCTTCAGCGCGGACCCGAAAATCGTGGGCCGTACGTTCGTGCTGAACGGCGTACCGCGCACACTGGTAGGCGTGATGCCGCAGCGCTTCGGCTGGGGCGACTCCGATCTGTGGATCCCCGCCTCGATGAACCGCGCGGACGAGGTGGCGGCGGGCCAGTTCCCGAACTATTTCTGGATGCTCGGCCATCTGCGGCCCGGCGTGACGATGCGTCAGGCGCAGGCGGATATCGGCCTGATCGCGCACCGCCTGGCCAAGGTCTATCCGAAAGAGTATCCGAAGCAGTTCACGATCCAGACCCAGACACTAGCCGACACCGTTGTGGGCCAGTTCCGCGTGATGCTGCTGATTGTGATGGGCGCGGTGGGCATGCTGCTGTTGATCGCCTGCGCCAACGTGGCCAACCTGCTGCTCGCCCGGGCAACCGCGCGGGAAAAGGAAATCGCCATCCGCGCAGCCCTCGGCGCGGGCCGCTGGGCGCTGGTGCGGCAGCTCCTGGCGGAGAGCCTGCTGCTGGGCCTGTCTGGCGCGGCCGCGGGTTGTTTTCTGGCGTGGGGTGGTATCAAAGGGCTCATCGCCATTGTTCCGCCGCAGATCATTCCGGCGGAGGCATACATCCACATCAACATATCGGTGCTGCTGTTCGCCCTCGCCACCGGGATGGTCACCGCGCTCATATTTGGAATGGTCCCGGCGTTACACGCCACGCGGCGCGACCTCAACGAGGTGCTGCGCGACACCGGCAAGGGAGTCTCCGGCGGATTCCGGCACGCCAAGCTGCGCAACGGGCTGATCGTGGGAGAAGTGGCACTGTCGCTCGCGCTGCTCACCGGCGCCGGTCTCCTGATGCGGAGCTTCTTCGCGCTGGAGCAGGTGCAACTGGGAGCCGATCCATCGCACATTCTGGCAGCCGCGCTTCCCATGCCGCCCGAGCGCTACAAGGGCGCCGCGCAGATCGCCGGCTTCTTCCGTCCCTTGCTCGATCACCTGCAGACCACGCCCGGCGTGGTGGTGGCCACCGAGGCGACCTCGCTTCCGCCGTTTGGCGGCTTTGTCAGCAAGCTGGAGATTCCCGGAAAGTCGGCCGGCGAGGACTGGCGCTCGCAGGTGGAACTCTGTAGCGAAGGTTATTTCGATACGCTTCGCATCAAGCTGCTGCGCGGGCGGACCTTCAACCAAGCCGAAGTGAATGGCGCGCGCAGGCTGGGCGTGGTGAATCAGACGTTCGCCAAGAAGTTCCTGACGGGCAACCCGCTGGGTCAGCGCGCGACGCTGCCCGACCTCAGCACGAACAATTTTCCCGATCCATTGAAGGATCCCACTTTCGAGATCATCGGCGTCGTGGCCGACGTGAAAAACCAGGGACTGCAACGGCCCGCGCAGCCCGAAATCTGGGTGCCCTACAGTGTGATGGGCGGCGCGTTCCGCGGTATTCTGGTCCGCACCTCCGGCGCCCCGAAGCTGCTGCTCAACACCCTGCGGCGGGAGATCTGGGCAGTGGACCGCAACGTGGCGCTGGGCTTCAATGGAACCGAGGAGGACTTCATCAACCAGTTTGCGATGTCCCAGCCGCGTTTCGGCCTGTACCTGTTAGCCGTTTTCGCCGTGGTCGGCCTGCTGTTGGTGGCTATCGGTGTATACGGTGTCGTGGCTTACGCCGTGACGCGGCAGACCCACGAAATCGGCGTGCGAATTGCCTTGGGCGCGGACCGTTCGGTGGTATTGCGCATGGTGCTGAGGATGGGGCTGCGGCTGCTTGCCCTGGGAGCGGGCGTCGGATTGCTGGCCAGCTACGGTGTCAGCCGGGCCCTGGCGAGTCAGCTCTTCGGCATCTCAACGTTCGATCCGGTCACCCTGGTGGGCGTGCTCGCTCTGGTGTTCGTGGCAGGCGTAGCGGCCTGCCTCTTCCCAGCCCGCGCCGCCACGCGCGTGGACCCGATCATCGCGTTGCGCTACGAATAGTATTCAGTTACTTTCGCGGGTCGAAGCGCACTTCAACTTCGGTTTTCACCGTAACCGGCTTGCCGCCCGCGACCGGGGGCTGGTAACGAAATTGAGACCACGGCACCGCCTCACAGAGTTGGACGCCGGTCTCGAGCGAAGAGATCTTCCCGTCGGGGCCGATAATAACCTTGCAGCTAACCGTTCCCCCCGCGGGCTCCCAAAGGGGAGCGGTCTGAACCGCCGCACCCGCAATCAGAAATGCGCGCTGCTTGTCCGCCGCAACGGTGACCTCTTTCAGGTCCGCGTCGTCTTGCTTCGTTTCGGCCTCAGCACCGCTCGAATCCGCGGCTGTCGCGGGCCGTATCCGTGTAACCAGGAATATGGCCCTGGCGGGATACCGCTTCAGCTTGGCGCTCAGCAGCGAGGTGTCGGCATCGAATTCATCGAAAGCCAGGTTGCTCCAAGCCATCTTGATCGCACGCTCGCAGCTTGACTGGAGCGGATAGCCGTTCTTGCCCTGGTCGGGATCGCCAATGTCATCGATGGCCTTTTGCGCGTAGACGCCCTCGGCAACGTACTCCTTCCCGTCGGCCAGCTCAGCGGCCGTCCTCAGGAAGAGGCGGTAGCGGCGGTCGCCCTGCTTGAGGTACGCGGACTGCCCACCCGCGTTCATCGCGGCATCGCTCGCTCCGCCCGCGTCGGTCATGAGCTGGACCTTGCCTTGGATTTTATCGAGTGGGGTCGCGGCTTTCTTCGATTCGCCGGCCGTCGGCCCGCTGGAGCAACCGCCTAAGGCGGCAAGCGTAACTACGAGAAAACAGAAGATGCGTGTGTTGCGGTTCATCCGTCGTTGCCCTCGCTTTCGAGACGTCTTCGTCCGAATCTGAAGGTATCACGGGGCATCATCGGTGACAATGGGAGCTTCGCCCGCGGGTCGCCCCAAGGTGCGTCGCACGCGGGAGCGGCACTTCAACTGAAACTAAAGTTTTCGCTCCGTGGCGCCGATGGAAGCGCTGTGGATCAAGAACTCCAAATCCTGGTCATCGATTCTCCCGACGATGCCGCTCACACTCTGAAAATGCTGGCCGATGAGAGCCAGGCGTTCAGCACCTGGCGAGCCGGTTCGCTGCTGGAGGCGCTCGATGTACTAGCCCGCCGCGGCTTCGACATCATCGTGTCCGAGCTGAACCTGCGCGATAGCTATGGTTTGGATACCTTCGAAGCCTTGCGGCTGCACACCCGCGACATCCCGATTGTGATCATGACCGCGGCTGGTAACGAGCAGTTGGCCTTGTCCGCTGTCGAGCGCGGCGCCCAAGACTACCTCATCAAGAACAAGGTCACGACGGCAGCGCTGACTCGTGTGATCCGTTACGCCGTGGCACGCCACAAAGGCAGCCAAAGAGGTTCGGAGGGCAGCCAGACGGTGGGCAGAGCCATCGGCATACTCGGCGCGAAAGGCGGTGTCGGCGCCACCACCGTCGCCGCCCACCTCGCTATACCGCTCGCGGAGCAAGCCTCGCGGGAGCGACCCGGCGAGAGAATCCTGCTCGTGGACCTGGATGCCAATGCTGCCTCCACATCCGCCCTGTTCCAAACCAAGCCTCAATTCACGCTGGCTGACGCCGCGACTAATCTGCATCGCCTCGACCGCAAATTCTGGAGCGGCATCGTGTCGGAAACCAAATGCGGCGTGGACCTGCTGAATTCCCCCGGCAGCAAAGGCTGCACCGAAATGCCGGCGGCCGAACGAATACGCCACGTGGTGCGCTTTGCCCGCAACCTCTATCCGCTGGTGCTTGTGGATCTGGGCGTGCCAACCACGCTGGCCATGGAGGTCATCCAGGAGATTCAGAACCTGGTTCTGGTGGCGGTTCCGAATCTGATGGAAATGATAGAAGCGCGCCGGGCCCTCGAGAAGCTATCCGAAGCGGGCCTGCCGGCGGACCACATCCACCTTCTGTGGAATCGCGTCACGCACCAATCGGGGGCGATCCGCGCCTTCGAACAGGCCACCGGCCAACGCGCCGTGCTCTCCATCCCCGATTGCACGGCGGAAATCGAATCCAGCTACAGCCAGGGGCGGTTTCTCGACACCCGTCTGCCCCTGCACAAGGAAATCGAGGTGCTGGCGGCCCAACTGCTCGGCCGCGAAATCGCCCCGACATCACGCTCCCTCCTGGCGCTGCTGGCCAATATAGGGCACCGCCGCGAAAAGGCGCCGCCTCCAGTGAAAGCGGTGAGCGTCCGATGACGGGCCTTTAACCCCGCGTCAGGCGCCTTGGCTGCTATTGGTCGTCTGGATCGGTCATTATCCTCTTGTCATTGAGGAAGAAGCTCGCATCCTTTGGTGCGCTAATGCTCTGGAAGGGGCGTGGCGCCAGGTTCAGGTCAAAAAAGCCGCTGAGGTCGTTCGTCGCGCGAGCGTCCGCAAAGTTCAGCGCACCCACCGGTACTCCGAAGTTGCGCTCGATGAACCGCAGGACGCTGCCGAAATCGTGGCGTTCGTTGTTGATGTAGCCTGCTGCCGTGTAGGCTGAGACCACCACCAACGGGACGCGGAAGCCATATTGGTAGTCGCCCTCCGGCTGAGCCAGGATGGTGGGTCTCTCGTGGTCATACCAGCCGCCCCAATCGTCCCACGTGATGAAGATCGCGGTGTCTTGCCAGTACCCGCCATTACTGTCGCAGGCCGCGCTATTGCCGATGGCGTTGACAATCGACGCCACCCACGAGGGGCCCCCGCCGTCGTTGACGCTCGCGTGGTCCGAGTTCGCCCCGGTGGGAACCACCCAACTGACCGAACGGAGGTTGCAAGCACTAATGTCTTTGAGCACGTCGGCCGGCGAAAGATCCACATTGCCGGTCCAATCCGGCCCCGTACACTCACCTCCAGGGCCGCTCGATTGACAGATATGCTGGATGGCATTCGGCGCCGTCCAGATCGAGCCGGCGCTCGGAGCATAATATCTCCAAGTGACGACCGGCGGCAGCACGTCCGCCATGGTCTGGTGCTCAAAGCACGGATAGATCTTGTTGTTTTCGCCGGTGGGATCGATCAACTGAACGGTGGTTCCTGCCTCCGCCGTGCACCCCGCGGTTTTGGCCGTGCCCGACATGTTTTCGGAAGCGAAGATGCCGGCCGCGTCGTCGGCCGCGCTGGGAGCGGAGGTTCCCCCAAAGAGGAACTGGTGCGCCGGAAAGCTCGGCCCCTGGTTGGTCTGGAACATGTAGTTGGCCCAACCGTATTGCGTCGCCAAATCGAGATACGGGTTCAAAATCCCGGTGGAGTTGTCCACGAACCGGAATTGTGGCTTGCTTGGGCACCTCCCGGAGCACGAGACGCTGGCGGCGCCATCCATCCTGCAGGCCCCGGTCAGGGGCTCGGTGTCGCACATCGCCGTGAAGGCCGAGTGTGCGTGGCTCAAATCGTAGTGGTTCGCCAGCGCGACGGTCGCAGGCTGCGTGACTCCCGTGGACGACTTCTTATTCAGCCAGTTTCCGGTCTGGATATTGTACAGGGATGCCGTTGGGCTCGTACTGCAGGAACTCTCGGAGCCGTACGGCGGAACACACAAGCCTTGAAACAGATTGTCGGGAGTCCGGTTCTCCTGTACGATCACGACGACATGCTGAAAACCGGGGATCTGCGCGAACGCAGCGATGGCTCCCCCGCCAACCAACACGAGAACCCTGGCCGCGAGTCTCATACTTGCCTCACATCCTTTTCAACACCGCCAGAGCGCCGAAGTTCCGGGGAAACCGCGTGGTTTTCTCCGCTGTCCGCCACCTACCGGCCTCAGATCGCCGAACGCGGCGGGCCTTTCATCCGGCGTTGATCGACGGCTGCCCAACGCCCGCGAGTGAGATAAACTCCGAGGTAGGCTTTGCTCCGGAGGCGCGCATGCGGATTCGCTGGTTCCGCTCATCGGTTATGAGAACCTCCCTCACACTTTCCCCGTTTGCGGCGCGGCATCTTTGCCTGCCGATCACGCTGCTTCTGGGGCTGCCATGGCCGGCATCCCCGCAAGACGCGGCGCTTCCGGTGGTGATTCACGCGGGCACGCATGTCGTGCTGGTGAACGTGGTCGTGAAGGACAAGAGCGGTAAACCGGTCGACAATCTGAGCCGTGCCGATTTCGAGCTTCGCGATAATGGCCAGGAACAGAGGATCGCGCTGTTTGCGCTGGAAGAAGCCAACGCGGCGCCGGCATCTGTTCCGAGTTCGCCTGCCGCCGTGACGTTCACCAACCGGCCGGGGCCCAATATCCCTGCCGTGACTGTCTTTTTGTTCGACGAATTGAATACCAAGCTCTCCGACCAGCAGCTCGCCAAGAACGACTTCCTGCGCTACTTACGGGGGCTGCCGGCGGCCAGCCGGGTCGCCGTCTTTGTGCTGGGCGACTCGCTCAAACTGCTTCACGATTTCACCCAGGATATGGATTCGCTTTTGGAGGCGGTCGCCAAGCACTCGAATCGCGCGAACCCCGAGGTGGGCGCCTCCACCGCGCCGCCAGCTTCGTCCAATTCGCTCACCGGCGACCAATCGACCACCGCGCTATGGGATAGCTTTATTCAATCTTCCAACCAGCCCTACGTCGATTACGCCGAGACAGTGCGCGCCACTCGCACGGCGGTGGCACTCGAGACCATCGCCGGACATCTGCAAGGCATTCCCGGCCGGAAGACGCTGATCTGGATTTCGGGCGGCTTTCCGATTCAGCTCGGCTTGCGCAACAGTGTGGACAGCATGGCGCAAGGCAACCCCAACGCGCGGCAGTCGGGCCGATCGGCCGGACAGGGCCGCAAAGGCGGCGGAACTGGGGCGGCCACCGGCGGCAGTGGCATCGGGAGCGGAAGCGGTAATCAACAACCGGGTGCATCGACCGCGACCGCGCCGAACTCGCAGTTGCCGGGCACCGGGCTATCGTTTGAGAGCGACGTGGCGCGCGCCATTCGCGCTTTGAATGAAGCCGATGTGGCCGTCTATCCGGTAGACGCGCGAGGCGTCACGGTGGCCGCGGCCGTCCAGGCGGACCGCGGTTCGATCGGCAAGCGGAGTAAGCCGCCCAAGGCCGGATTTACGCCCGATTTCGAATACGAAACGCTGGAAACCCTGGCCGAGGATACCGGCGGCCGCGCGTTCCACCACATCAACGATCTGAGCGCAGCGATTCAAGAGGCGGCCGCTGACGCGCGGGTGAGTTATTCGCTGGCGTTCTCGCCCCCGTCCGGCAGCCTCGATGGCTCCTATCACCGGCTGGAGGTGATCGTGAAGCGGCCGGGTGTGAAGTTGCGGTACCGGCCCGGTTATGTGGCCGCGCGGGACGCCGCCATGGCCCCGTCACTCGGCGAGGCGGTCGCGAATCCCGTGTCGCTGGCCGGCATCGGCTTCAGCGTTCATCTCGAACCGGTCGAGGGCGGCTACAAGGCGTCTGTGACCATCGACCCGCACGACATCACGCTCGAACCGAAGGATGGAAGGTGGGCCGGTTCGCTGCAGTTTCTGGTGGTGGTGGGGAAGGTGGAGCAACTCACCACGATTCCGCTCGATTTCAGCGAAACTAAGTTTCACCAGATTCGGGACCAGGGTCTCGTCCTGGGTGCGCGCGTGAAGACACCGCCGGGAACTACCGGGTTCAGCCTCGGTTTCCGGGACGCCTCGTCCGGCATGGTGGGTACCTTGCACGTCCCGCTCGATGGCGCGGGCGTTGGCCCCGATAACCGGAAATAGCGCCGAAGAGGAATCGCCGCCCTGTGCGTCCCCAGTGCTGCGTTCGCCGGCCGCCTTAGCCCACGGTTTCCAAAACCAGCGATCTCCGCGCCACCTCGATCCGCTCCAGGTCCAGGCGAAGTTGCGGCGTCCGTTTCTTGTTGCCGCTTCCCACCAGGCGTCCAACCGTGGCCATCAGCTCATCCAGACGCCGGTTGGCCTCCTTCTCGACGGCCCGAAGAGCGCCATTGAGGCTCTCTTCCCACTGCAATCCGAGCCGGGTGAGATTCTGTTCCACCAGGTTGGGAATCGTGCGAACGAAATGCCGGCGAACCACCGCCTCAATCGCAAACCCAGGCAGGATGGGCGATAGCACTTCCCAGTTCTTATCGAATACCCGGCCGATCTTGACGTTGGGTGTGGTGGGCTCGGCGACGCCGATCTCGGTCTCCGACGTTCGCAGCGGCACACCGAATCCCCGCATCGCGCTATCCGACACGCGGTCCCGAAACTGTTGCAGCACGCGAAATGTCTGTTCCCGCGCCTGGCGCAGCGGCTCCAGGAGCGAATCGCGATGGCGGTCGGAAATCGCCGTGAGTTCGTCGCGCAGAGCGCTCGCCAACCAGTCTTCGAAAGAGCGGCGCATGGTGGTGAGACTGTTGGTCCATTTCGGAAATTCGTTCTCGAAGGCGGCGAACAACGCGCTCTCCACCTCCGGCCGGTACCCCTCGAGACGTTGACTGATCTCGGCGTGCGCTTCCGAAGCGGCATTCTGCGTGAGCAGATGGATCACAGACTTCACATCGGCGAGCGCCTCGTTTTCACCGAACAACTGGTCGTTCAGCTCCTTACGCCCCGACTGCTCGACTTCCGCCGACCTGAGACTCAGCGCCAGGTAGTCGTTCAATTCGCTCAGCAGCGTGTCCATCTTCCGCATCAGGATGGACTCGCGCTCTTCGGCGAAGTGCTCCAGGGTCCCGCCGGCCAGCTCGGCTTCGAGCGCATCGCGGAAGTGCTCGAAGCCCTGCTTCGTCGAATATGGGAAGACCTGCGGCGTTCCAGGGAAGTTCCTGGCAAGCTGTGCCCGCACGTACCCGGTGACTTCCTCCAGCTCCCGCTCACTCAGGAGATCGGCCTTGGTGAGCAGCACAGCGACCCGCGGCGTGTACCGGTGAAGGCTCTTCAGCAGATCGATATCGCGCTGGGAAAGCGGCGGATCCACGCTGACCGCCACTAACGCCAGTCCCGCATGCGGCAGCCACGCGAGCGAGGTCCGCGTACTGTGAGCGAGCACGCTATCGAGACCCGGCGTATCGACGAACTGCAAACCACGAAATCGCCGCAATTCCGGCAGCTCCACCGTGATCTGGTCGACCTCTTTGACGTTTTCCGGGTTTTCTTTCTCGGAAATGTAACTGCCGAGCCGGTCCAGCGGCACCTCGGGTTCGCGGCCATCCCGGTGATGCACGTGGGCCTCTTCGTGATCGCCGAAGCGGATTGCGGTAACCACCGCCGTTACCGGCACCACGCCGACCGGCAAAAAGTTGCGCCCTAGAAAATGGTTGAGAAAGCTGCTTTTGCCCGCTTTGAACCGTCCCAGCACGGCAACGCTGATTTCGGCGCCTCCCGCCAATGCCCGTGCCCTGGTGAGGAGGCCGGACAACGCGTCAAGGTCGTACCGCGCCATCACCTCTTCCGCCAGGTCCAGGCTCGTCGCTAGCCATGAGTTGTAAGGCATGTTCGTGAATCGCTCGCTGGAACCGTGGTGTGGGTCGCGCCGCTCGCTTCGGGACAATTCGCCAGCGTCCCCGGATCAGAAGCTTCTCACGCGGAAGCCACTATTCCCGAACCAAAGATCGAGACGGCCGATGGCGGACCCCATCACCCAAAAAGTCCGAACGAGGTATTATAGCGTCTTTTTCTCCCATTTTGACCTGGCATTTTTGCCCGGGTGCGGGACATGAAAGTTTGGTGCATCGCTGGTTCCCCGGAAAATAGCGAGTTTCCGAGCGTACCACCTACGCGCGATCCGTCAAAGGATTGGAGCGAGCGGCAAGCCCCGGCAGGGGCGAAAGACAATGGCCCAGCGCGTGAGCGCTGGAGACGCAGACGAATCACGTGAGCCCCGGAACGGGCGGAAGACAACGGCCACACCCGCTAGCGGACATGCGGTCTCTTGCGCCCCGTTCCGGGGCTGAATGGGCTCACGGCTTCTCCCAGCGCTCGCGCGCTGGGCTAGTCTCTTTCGCCCTGACGGGCTGACTCGCGCGC
>Ga0187851_10001046_pt1 | contig 27110 bp, 18 predicted proteins | sample June2016WEW_6_10_FD_132997 | JGI IMG/M metagenome (GOLD analysis project Ga0187851, IMG submission 132997) | Peatland microbial communities from SPRUCE experiment site at the Marcell Experimental Forest, Minnesota, USA - June2016WEW_6_10 | ecosystem: Environmental > Terrestrial > Soil >...
TCGTCATCGGCTGTGGTTTGGACTACAAACAGCTCTACCGCAATTTGGACTTCATCGCGGTCATGAAGGCCGACAAGTCTTGACCGCCGGTTAGCCCAGCAGGCCCCAGTGCGCCGACCACAATGCCAGCGTGAACTGGCAGAGCACCGCCAGAGTATGCCCAATGCGACCGCCCAGGCTGCCGAATCTGCGTGCCCAGAGCATCGCGGCGGAAGCCGCCGAAACCACCGCCAACACGGAGCCGGTGCGCCCGAACCACTGAACTACGACCAATGAGTCCGGCAGCCCGAACATGATCTGCCGCGCATCTTGAAAGAAGATGGCGAACGCAACGATGGCCACGGTGAATGCCGCCGCGGCAGCCCAGGACGCCACGTGCGCGGCTCGGACCTCGATGTCCACATGGCGGTGCAGCGTTCTGCAGCGCAACAGTGCAACCGGGTAGCCGAGCAGGGAAATTAGAATCCCGAGAGCGGCCAATCCGCCAATCGCCAACTGAAACGGCGGGCTCTGCACGAAGATAATGCGCTCGTAGGCCGCGCCCGGATGGGAGGCCAGGAAGGCCAATTTCGGCTTGCCGTTCGCTGGACTGTGGAAGACGAGCGTCTCTTGTCCGAGCACTTCCCTGTAAACCCAGGGTTCAGTCTCGACAAGATGGATCGGGTCCTGGAACTCCTGCCCACTGAGGACCAGCCGGCCCGGGCCCTCCGGTCCGATCGACACCACGTCACCCAGTGCGCAGATCCGCGCCTGCGTGCGCCGGGGCACGCGTGTCGAGACAAACCACCCGGTACAGGAGCCCGCGCGCGCAGCGGCGCCTGGAAGAACGGCGGGCGCTTCCCAAATGGGCTGCGTGTAGTAGCGATTGAGAAAGGCCCTGTAAACCTGGTCGCGCGCCAGCTTGCCGGTGTCCGAGTTGAAGCCGAAGAACAGGCCCGTATTGGTCTCCGGGAACAGCGCCATCAGCGAATGGAACCAGAGGGTGCTCCCGGAGTGGCCGTAAACACGGGGTCCGGCGGGCCGCAGCTCATAGAACCCGTGCAGCCAGGCTCCCAACTGCGGCGCGGCCCGATACAGCGGCTCGTGCATCTGGCGTGCCGTCCACTCGGGCATAATGCGCGCGTCGCCATAGCGGCCGTCCTGGAGGTGGGCGATCATGAAGCGGGCCATGGCGGCCGCGGAGGCCGATCCCGCGGCTGCCGGCGCCAGCGGCACATACTCGAAGCCCTGCGGCGTGAATGCCCCATTGGACCAGCGGTAACCCGTTGCGATGCGCGGCGCCAGTTCCGGCGGGAGCGGCTGCGCGAAAGTGGCGTCCTCGATGCCGAGCGGCTTCAGGATCTGGCTTTCCACGTAGCTTTCCCAGTTCACGCCAGATACGCGCTCGACGACGAACCCGGCCTGGGCGCTGCCATAGTTCGAGTACGAGACAAGAGTTCCGGGCTGGCGCACGATGACCGGCTGTATCTCGATCAGCGCGTCTCGCAGCGATCCGGGATACGGCGCGTGACGGAACAGGCCGACGACCGGAACATCTTCATAACCTGGCGTGTGCGTCATCAGGTCGCGCAGTGTCGGGCTGGCGCCCCACGGCGAGCGGATGTCGAGTTCGTCGGTGAGGAACTGATCGATCGGCGCGTTGACATCGAGGCGCCCTGCCCCTACCAGTTGCATCACCGCGGTCCAGGTGAACGTATTGGTGATCGAACCGATTCGAAACAGCGTGTGTTCGGGATCCACTGGCGAGCGTTTCCGAATGTCCGCATAGCCGTAGCCGCGAACGAGCAGCACCACGCCGTCGCGCACCACGGCTACAGTCATTCCACTGAGATGCTGCGTCCGATCCAGGCGGGCGTAGAGTCCGTCGAAGAACCTGGCCAACTCCGCCGGGTCGTGCGGCCCGGCCGGCTGCGGCGTTTGGGCGGCAGCCGGAAATCCGGCCAGCCCGATTGCGGCCAGCAGGAGAAAACAGAGACCGCCGGAAAGCAGCCGACCGCCGATCTCAGCGCATCCGCTCCGCACGCGGCCCAGCGCCTGGGGGCGCTGCGAGTGCCGACCGGATAGCTGGACCGTGCGCGGCGGATTGGACAGGACTGTGTCCCGAACTCCAGCCGAACCCTGATCGGCGATGCGCGCGGGGCGGCGGCATGACTCTGCGGAACGCATGCAGTTATTGTTTCTGTGCCGCGGGCCGCGGTCAAGTCCGCGGCGGGCCGCTAGGCGAGCCAGTCGATCGACGCCGAGACGAGTTGCGGTCCCAGATGCGACGCCGCCACGCGCTCGCACGACTCCAGCACCTTTGCTGCGTTCTCGCGCGACCCCGACACGGTGACCGCGGCGACGGTGGAGAGGTTCCACAACTCCTGGTCTTCCACCTCGGCCACGGCGACGTTGTGGCCGGCCCGCAGGCGGTCCTTCAGTCCCTTCACCCAGTGCCGCTTGTCCTTCAATGAGATGGCCTCGCTGAGCCGGATTTCGAGTATCAGAATGCCGACGGCGGGCATTGCACCGGACCAGGGCCGGTTTAAGTGAAGATTTCCTGGGCGACCTTTTCCTTGGCGAAAGCTTCGATGACGTCGCCCTGTTTGAGATCGTTGTAATTCGCGATACTGGCGCCGCACTCGAAGCCCGCCTTGACCTCGGCGGCATCGTTTTTGAAGCGCTTGAGAGAAAGCAGGCGCCCCGTGAAAACGACGACGTTGTCGCGCAGCAGCCGAACCTCGCAGTCCCGTTGCAGCATGCCGTCCTGAACGTACAGGCCGGCAACGGTGCCGACTTTGGAGATGCGGAAGGTCTCCCGGACATCGGCGCGCCCGAGGTAGACCTCTTTGAAAACCGGCTCGAGCATACCGGACATGGCACGCTTCAGCTCGTCGGTCAGCTCGTAGATGATCGTGTGCAGACGAATGTCCACGCCCTCGTGTTCGGCCAGTTCCGCGGCTTTCCGGTCAGGCCGCACGTTGAAGCCGATGATGATCGCCTCGGAAGCGGATGCCAGGGTGACGTCGGTCTCGGTGATGGCGCCCACGCCCGCATGCAGGACGCGGATCGACACCTTGTCGTTGGAGAGCTTCTGCAATGTGTCGGAGAGCACTTCCGCCGTGCCGCCGACGTCGGCCTTGAGAATGATGTTGAGCTCTTTCTTCTCGCCCTCGCGCAATTGCGCGTGAACCATCTCGAGAGTGATACGCGTCTTGGCCATCGCCACTTCGCGCGCCTTCACCTCTCGGAACTCGGCAATCTGGCGCGCTTTGGCCAGGTCGGTCACCACCTGCAGCGTATCGCCGACTTCCGGCATGGACTCGAGGCCCAGCAGTTCGACCGGCATCGACGGACCGGCTTCCTTGATCTGTCCGCCGAGGTCGTCATACAGCGCCCGGACCTTGCCGAAGACCGAGCCGCAAATGTAGAAATCGCCAATCTTCAACGTGCCGTTGCGCACGATGCAGGTCGCCACCGGGCCGCGCCCGCGGTCCAGTTCGGCTTCGAGCACAGTGGCCACGGCGGGCCGCCCGGGATTGCCCTTCAGCTCCTGCATGTCCGCGACCAGCAGGATCATTTCGAGCAGCAGTTCGATGTTTTGCCGTTTCTTGGCCGAAACGGGCACGAACGGCGTATCGCCGCCCCACTCTTCGGGCATCAGACCGAGGTCGGTCAATTGCTGCTTCACGCGGTCGGGCTGCGCGTCGGGCTTGTCGATCTTGTTCAGGGCCACGATGATCGGCACTTTGGCTGCGCGGGCGTGGTCGATCGCTTCCCGCGTCTGCGGCATCACGCCGTCGTCGGCGGCAATCACCAGGACCACGATGTCGGTGACGCTGGCGCCGCGGGAGCGCATGCGGGTGAAGGCTTCGTGGCCGGGCGTATCGATGAAAACGATCTTCCGCCCATTGATCTCGACGTGGTACGCGCCGACATGCTGCGTAATGCCGCCGGCTTCGCGCGCGGCAACATTGGTTTCGCGAATCGCATCCAGCAGCGACGTTTTGCCGTGATCGACGTGTCCCATGACTGTGACCACCGGCGGACGAGTGGCACGGTCGCCCTCGACCTCGGTGCCTTCGATCGACTGGACCGACTCTTCCTCGTAGCTCATGCGCGAGGTCTTCGCGCCGAACTGGAGTGCGATCTCGGTAGCCATCTTCACATCCAGCGTCTGGTTGATCGTGGCGAAGATCTTGCGCTCGAACATGGTCTTGATCACCAGGCTGGCCTTGACGCCGAGCTTGTCGGCGAATTCCTTCACCGTGATGCCCTCGGAGATCGTGATCTCGCGATCGACTACGGGCAGCGGGGTGGCTTCCTGCTTGCGCGGCCCGAAGGTCCGGAGTTTGCCCTCGCGGTCCATTTCCCGCTCGCGCTGCAACGGGCGTTTCTTGGCGGCATCGCGGCGTCCGGCGTCAGTGGCGGGAGACGGAGGCTCGAGGACCGGTGTGGTCGGGTGCAAGCCCCGGCCCCGCATGCCCGGACGTCCAGGCCCCATCGGTGCGCCCGGACCGGCCGGGCGGGGACCCGGCTGACCAGGTCGCGGCCCTTGGTACAACGGTCGCCCGGGAGTAGGCATGCCCGGCCGCGGCGCCGGCGGTTGGCCCGGGGAAGGCTTGGTCTGAATTTGCGATAGACGCGCAACCAGGTCTGGACGCGGAGGGACGATGGGCCTGGCGGCGGGTTGGCCGGCGAGGGTCGGACGCAAGGGCTGTCCGCTATGTGCGGTCTGACCTGACGGAGGCATCGGCGATTGCGGCGCGGGCCGTGGCGGCGGCGCCAGATGCGATCTTGGGGCGCCCGGCAGAATGGGACTGCGAGGGACTTCCCCGCCCGGCAGCGGCTGGCGCGGACCCGACAAAATCGTGCCCGGACGCGGCCCGGCGGGAGCGCCCGCTCGAACCCCCAGCGGAACGTTGCGCGAGATCGGCACAGCAGGCGTCCGCGGCATCGCCGGAACAGCCGGAGCCGCCGGTGATGCGGCAACAGCCTGCGGAGGCGCAGGCTGGACCAGGATGGACGGGCGCGGAGCGGCCTCGCCCGGCGTCGGCGGTTTCTCCGCATCTACAACCTTCGCCACGCGCTCTCGCGGCTTCAGCGGTGCGGCCGGTGCGGCCGGACGCGGTGCGCCGGGAACGGCCGGCCGGGGCGGCGGAAGACCCGGAGTCTGCACCCTCGCCGCTGGGGGCGCAGGCAGCCCAGACGTCACCGGACGAGCCGGCGGCATGGGGAGCGGATGTGCCGCGCTCTGAACCGTTGGCACCGCAACCGCCGGCGCATGTGGCGCCACATGCGTGACCGGGTGCGGAGGAATGGGAATCGACGGAACTGCCGGGCCGGCGTGCCGCAGCCCGGCGGGAGCGGCCAGAGGCGGCCGGATCGGGAGCGGACGTGGGGCCGGATGTACCACGGCAATCTCGGGCGGAGGCGGAAGCGGCATTTCCTGCGCCAGCGGCTCGGCCGGCGGCTTGAACGTCGTCTCCTCGGTGTGCGTGGGAGCGGTCAAAATATGGCCGTCCTCCTTGGTCTTTTCGTCCGTTGCGGCGATTTCGGCCGCGGACTCTTGCTCGTCCCGAGCGGCGCGCCGGTGTTCTTCCCCACCCGCGCCCGTCAGGCGCTTGCGCAGCAGCTCCGCAACATCTTCGTCGACCGAACTGGAGTGGGTCTTCTTTTCGGTGACACCGAGTTCCGGCAGGAGGTCCAGGATCGCGCCCGGTTTTACTTCGAGCTCCCTCGCCAATTCATTAATCCGAATTTTCTTCATACTCACGGACGAGCTCTCAGACCCTTCCATCACGCCCCACGCCCGCAACCCGGCCCATTCGCTCCTGCAAGCACGGCGGCTGGTCAGTTTTCAGTGGAGCCGTTGGGGGAAAGACCCTGATTTTCAATCGTATCAGATTCCTGCACAGAAGACGCCGAAGGGGTTGTGGCGGGCGTTTCCACGGCCACTCCCACGGCTTCATCAATATTCGCTGCCGCCGTCGCGCCACCAGTTTCCTCAGCCGTTCCGGCCCCCTCGCCGGGCGCGTCGAGCGTGGGCTCCGCGGCCTCGACGGCTGCTTCCGCGGCTCCACTGACCTCCGCTTCGGTGGTTTCGCTGACCACCGCTTCCGCGGCTTCGCTGACCGGCGCTTCCGGCTCTTCCGGCGCCGCTTCAGGCGCCACGTGCCCATAGAAGCTGTTCACGGCCGCGCCGAGCTGGGCCACCGATTCGGGCGTGATGCCCGGGATCAGTTCCAGCTCCTCGGGCGTCATCGATGCGACTTTCTCGACCGTCCCAATGCCCCCGGCCACCAGCGAGGTGTACACCTCCTCGCTGAGTCCGTGGTCGATCAGCGTGGACAGCGGCGAGCCGGCGCCGAGCTGCACCATCGTCGCTTCGACCTCCTGCCGCTTCTCTTCCTCGGTCTTGATGTCCACCCGCCAGCCGATCAGCTTCGCGGCCAGCCGCACATTCTGGCCTTTCTTACCGATCGCCAGCGAAAGTTGCGCGTCCTCGACGATCACTTCCATGTGCTTGCCCTCGGGGTCGACGATCGCCACCCGCGAGATTCTGGCCGGGCTCAGCGCTTTTTCGACGAATTTCTGCGAATCCTCGTTGAACTCGATGATGTCGATCTTCTCGCCGCGCAGTTCGCGGATGATCGACTGCACCCGCATGCCCTTCATACCCACGCACGCACCCACGCAATCCACGTCGCGGTCCTTGCTCAGCACCGCGATCTTGGTGCGCTCGCCGGCCTCCCGCGCGCAGGCCCGGATCACCACCGTGCCGTCGTAGATCTCCGGCACCTCCTGCTCGAACAGGCGCATCACCAGCTCCGGCGCGGCGCGCGAAACGATGACGCCCGCGTTCTTGCCGGCCTTTTCAACGCTCTTGATCACGCAGCGGGCGCGGTCGCCGACCGTGAAATTCTCCAGCCGCGACTGTTCCTTTTTCGGCAGACGGGCCTCGGTCTTGCCCAGATCCACCATCAGGTCGAGGCCCTCCACGCGCTTTACCGTCGTGTTCACCAGTTCGCCCACGCGGCCCGAGTACTCCAAGAAGATGTTCTCGCGCTCCGCCTCGCGGACCTTCTGCAGAATCACCTGGCGCGCCGTCTGCGCCGCGATCCGGCCCAGCACGTCGGTCGGCCGCGCGAAACGGATCAGCGCGCCGATCTCCGCGGCCGGGTCGCTCTTCCGCGCCTCCTCCAGCGTTAATTCCTTGGCCGGATCGGTCACCGTCTCGACTACATTCTTCACCGCAAACAGCAGCAGCGCGCCCGACTTCTCATCGAACTCGGCCACCAGTTCCTCATTGCCCTTGAACTGTTTGCGGGCGGCGACGAGAATCGCGTCCTTCACCGCGTCGACGACGATCTGCGCATCAATGCCCTTCTCTTTGCTCAGGATTTCGATGGACTGATATATGGAAGCCACGCTGCTCCTTCTTCTGATCTGTTCCTCTGGATGCGTTGCGCGGGGCGCTCTACCACTCGAACTTGAGACTCGCTTTGTCGATCTGCTGCATGCCGAGACGCAGCGCTGGGCCGCCGTCCGCCTCGAAGAGGATCATGCCATCCTCCACTCCGCGCACGATACCCTCCCAGCGCCGCCGGTTCTCGATCGGCTCGCGCAGCGCCAGACGGATCTTCTCGCCCGCGAAGCGCGCAAAGTGCTCCGGCTTCAGCAACCGCCGCTCCACGCCCGGGCTGCTGACCTCCAGATTGTAGTGCTGGTCTGGAATCACATCCTCCACGTCCAGCACCGTCCCCACCTGCTGCGAGATCAGTTCGCAATCGTCCAGCGTCACGCCTTCGGGCTTGTCAATGTAGATGCGCACGATCCGCCCACGCCCCGCGCCGGCCACCTCGACGTCCCACACCTCCAGCCCCTCGCGCCTGGCGGCGCGCTCGGCGATGGCGGTAATGCGCTCCACGAGCGTCATCCGGGATGTCTCTTGCATCTCTGGCACCTTATACGAGCCACTCGGGCCGGGCAACAAAAAAGTGGGCTTGCGCCCACTTGCTTGGTTCGGCCTATAAATGGATTATACACGAACACCGGCCGGAACGGCAGTAATTGATCGGCCGCGGCCGCCGGCCTTGCTGACCGGCGCGCCGATCGCCGCGTCCCCGCCTGAACGTCCCTGGCACGACCGGTGCATCCACCCACGCCCCACTCGCGTTCCATCTCACCGGCAGCCACAGTGAGACAATAGCGGACGGCGAATGGGACGCGCATTCGAGCGAATACGTGCGCCTCGGCATCGCCTGGATTCTCCGCGGAGGTGACCAATGAGATTCGAGCTGCCCCTGCTCGTGGCAATCTGCGCATGCACCGCCGGCGCCCAAACCGCGCCGCAGCCGCGCATCGAAGAGCTGAAGGGCAAAACCATCCTGCTGTTCACGCCGCACCCGGACGACGACGCCTTCTGCTGCGCCGGCACCGTGGCGCGGCTCGCCGCCAACGGCAATCGCATCTTCGTCGTCATCTATACCAACGATGATAAAGGCTCCTACGATCTCGACATGACCAGCGAGCGCCTGGCGCGCATCCGCAAGGCCGAGGAGGAGGCCGGCAACGCCGTCGTCGGTGTGCCCAAGGAGAATCTGCTGTGGCTCGGCCACCACGACGGCATGCTCGAATATGTCGACAGCCTGCGCCTCGTGGAGCAGGCCACCGAAATCATCCGCCGCTACCGGCCCGACCTCGTCCTGCTGCCAGACCCCGGCTCCGATTACGTCCGCTGGCACAAGACCGATCACCGCATGGCCGCGATGAATACGATGGACGCTATTCGAGCCGCCGAATGGCATCTCTATTTCCCCAACCAGCGCCTGCAATTGGGGCTCGAGCCGTGGCAGGTGCCTGCCTACCTCTTCTATTACGTCACCCCGCGCGATGCCAACTATTGGGTCAATATCGACCCCGTTCTCGACAAGAAACTGGACGCCGGCCTAGCTAGCGTCAGCCAGTTCGAGCCCGCCGTCCACAAATACCGTCCCGATTGGCTTCCGGAAGACCGCGCCAAAGCCCTGGCGGAGCTCAAGTCCGCGCAGGTCCACCGCGACGGCCACACCGTGGAAGCTTTCCGTTACGCCATTGAGTTCAACCAGTTCTGAAGCACGCTTCAGTCGTGCCGTACCGGCTTCAGCGGCGGCCGCACGCGGTCTGCTTTTTGACCGCCGCCAGACACCGCCCAAGCGGCGATCACTGGTCAATGCCGCGTCCGGCGCTGATACGAATTCTCGGTGTACACTACGTCTGGGAGAAAGGCGGACACAGTATGAACCAAAAGGCGTTTTTGCTGACTGCCGGGGCGTTCTTCGCCCTGTTTGCCCTGGTCCATTTACTGCGTATCTTGTTTGGCGTGGCGGTCGTCGTTCACGACATGCCAGTCCCGTTGTGGGCCAGTGGGATCGCCGTTGTCATCGCAGGCTATCTCGGTTACCAAGGCATACGGCTGGCGCGGAAGGCGACTTAATAGGCCGGGAATAACCTCCACCTCGGCAATTGGTCGCCGCACGGTGACCAATTGCTTTTTCATTTAGTGATATCGGCGGGCCGTAAGCCCGCGCCTGGAAGATGCGGCGTGGGTCGTCCTTGCCGGCCCCGCCTTCCGCCAGCCGGCTTCTCGGGACCAATTCTGCGGTGGCCGGCTGTCTGGAAGGCGCAAACTGGCGAGCGCCCGACGGTACCTGCCCCATAGATGCCGTCGAGCGCGCTCCAGCGATGGCCGGAGAATCGTCCTCAGCCCTTCGCTTGAAAAAGGCATCCGGGATTGTCTTTCACAACCACGCCCGTTTCATTCCCGCCCAGGTCCGCCAGGAGTTCCGTGATTGCGCCGTCATGCAGCACGTTGTTGCTGATTACGCAGTGCTGCAGGTCGCGATAGATAATACCGTACGAAGGCGACCACTGGCCGCCACCGCCGTCATCGCGCCCGACTTCCAGGTTGTTGCCGGAAAATGTGACGCCGCGAGCCCCTTCGAGTCGCACCTGGCCGGAATCGTAACTGTCCGCTTTCGCCGTCTTGCCGCTTCGTTTCAAAAAGTTCCCTGTGATGCTCATCTGTTCGCAGGGTCCATTGGAGCCCTTGCGCAGAACCAGAGCGCAGCCGCCGGATCGATCGAAGAAATTACCCGTGATGTTGTAGCCGTCGCCGCCCACAATCACGATTCCTTCCGCATTCCATTCGATACGGTTGGCGGTGAACGTACAAGAAGCGTTTTCCTCCCGGGCCGCGAATCCGGCGCCGCGGTTTCCGGACAACCAGTTGTCCAGCAGAAACCCATCCCAACCGCGCAGCGATACGCCGTCTCCGCCATTCTCCGCGATCATGCAATGGCGTAGCGAGAAACACCAGGCGCGGACCAGTCGCACGCCGTCGCCGCTGAAGTTTGCGATCCTCGAACGCTCGATTCGGAAGGCATCCTCTTCTTTGCCGTAATCCGGTTTGTTGAGCAGAATCCCATGTGTTTTTCCGCCAAGGTTGCCGCCCTCGAGAGACAGCCCGTCGACGCTCACGCCGAATGCTCCGGTGATGTTTAGCAGAGAAGCTGCGTTTTGATCGGCCAGGCGGATCACCGACCCGCCCGGCGCCCGGTAACTCCAGCCGGCGATGCCGATCAGGCTGACGTGCGGTCTCAGGTGCAGTTCGGTACTCAGGTACACGCCCGGAGGCACGAAGACGGCGCCGCCATGCGTCCCCGCGTCGATCGCCGCTTGGATGGCCTTCGTATCGTCGCTCCGGCCATCCCCTTTGGCTCCGAATTGCCTCACGTCGAACATCGTGTTCGCTGAATTCGACGGAGGGCCGCCTGGCTCCGGCGTAGCCGCGACCGCGTACGCGACGCCCGGCCACAGGCCGCCCAGAGCGGCCGCCTGAGCCAGACGCCGGCGGCTGTAAATCTCACTGCTGTTCTTACCTGACATTTGAACCTCGCATTGGACATCAAGGCATCGGACCTTGCCGCTATCATAGCTAGGCGGGAGTTCCATTATGGCCGAGGGCGGTTGGTTCTCATGCACCACGCGCAGCTCGCACTGATGGCTCACAGGAGCCGCGCCATGCTGCAACGGTAGCCGGGAATCCCAAGCGGGGGCGCGACAGCCGGCGCGGTGCACCACACCCTGCGGCTTCGTGATGGAATAGTACCCAGCCATGTTTCATCTAATGCCGAAAGTCTGCCTGAGCCTGGGTCTGATGCTGCCCACCATCTTTGCCGCCGCGCCCACGCCCCGTTCCACCCCGCTCAATCTCGTCCAGCTTAAGAACGAGCGTCGCATCCACTTCAACGACGACTGGCGCTTCTTCAAAGGCGAAGCCGCGGGCGCCGAAAGACCGGACTATGACGACGCGCAATGGCGCACGCTCGCGTTGCCACACGATTGGGCGATCGAAGGGCCCTTCGATCGCGCCAACAACGCCAACACCGGCGGCCTGCCGGTAGCAGGCACGGGCTGGTATCGCAAGCACTTCATGCTGCCCGCCGACGCGCAAAGCCGCCAGTTCTCGGTCGAGTTCGACGGCGCGATGTCCAACGCCCACGTCTGGCTCAACGGGCATGAGATCGGTGAGCGGCCGTATGGCTACTCGAGCTTCGCGCTGGACTTGACGCCCTACCTGCGCTGGGATGGCGAGAACGTGCTCGCGGTCCGGCTGAAGCCGGAGCCCGACTCCTCGCGCTGGTATCCCGGCGCCGGGTTGTACCGCAATGTCTGGCTCACGATGACGGGCCCGGTCCACGTCGCCCATTGGGGGACCTACGTAACGACGCCCGATGTGAACGACGCACGCGCCACCGTCACTATTGCGACCGAGATAGGAAACCACGGCGCTGCACAGGCGGCGATCGAGCTCCGGACCAACATCCTCGATGCTAACGGTGAATCCGTCGCGCATGCCACCACCAGCGGAGCGATTCCCGCCGGCGGCAACCAACGTATCTCGCAGCAGCTCGAGGTGGCCCATCCGGCGCGTTGGGACATGGATCGGCCATACCTCTACAGTGCCGTGACCGAGGTGGTGCAGAGCGGCGCAGTCGTGGACCGCTATGTGACGCCGTTCGGCATCCGCACGCTGACCTTCGACCCTGAGAAGGGCTTCCTGCTGAATGGCCGCTATCGCAAGCTCCAGGGTGTCTGCAATCACCATGACCTCGGCGCACTCGGCGCGGCCGTGAGCTGGCGCGCCACCGAACGCCAGCTCCAGATCATGAAATCGATGGGCGTGAATGCGATCCGGACCAGCCACAATCCGCCTTCGCCCGAACTGCTCACGCTGTGCGACCGTCTGGGAATCGTCGTGATGGACGAAGCCTTCGACATGTGGCGCGTCCCCAAGGTGAAGAACGGCCTCAGCAAGTTTTTCGATCAGTGGTACGAGCGCGACCTGCGCGATCTGCTGCGGCGCGACCGCAATCACCCGAGCGTGATCCTGTGGTCGATCGGCAACGAAATCCCCGAGCAGGATAAGCCCGCCGGCGGCGAGCTGGCCAAGCGGCTGACCGCGATCTGCCATGAGGAGGACCGCACGCGCCCGACGACATCGGCCTTCGACAACCCCGATGGCGCGATCAAGAACGGGCTGGCCGCAAACGTCGACGTGCCGGGCTTCAACTACAAGCCGACGGAGTACGCCCGCTTGCAGCGGGAGCTCCCGAAGGATGCGATCTACGGCAGCGAGACCGCCTCGTGCGTGAGCTCGCGCGGCGTCTATCATCTGCCGATGAAACTGGAAAGCAAGACCGCCGATCACCAGGTGAGCAGCTACGATATCGAGGCTCCGCCCTGGGCCTATTGCCCGGACGTGGAGTTCGAGGCCCAGCACCAACTCCCGAACGTCCTGGGTGAATTCGTCTGGACCGGCTTTGACTATCTCGGCGAGCCGACGCCTTACGGCGACGCCGGCGATTGGCCCTCGCACAGTTCGTATTTCGGCATCGTCGACCTGGCCGGCTTCCCCAAAGACCGCTTCTACCTGTACCGCAGCGTGTGGACCGATCAGCCCACGGTCCACATCCTCCCGCACTGGAACTGGGCGGGGCATGAGGGCCAGAAGATCCCGGTGATGGTCTACACCAACGCCCAGGAGGTCGAGTTGTACCTCAATGGAAAATCGCTCGGGCGCAAGAAGCTGGGCGTCGACACGTTCACGATGCCAGTGGGCAAGAATGTCAGCAAGGCGGGCACCTTCGTCAGTAAGTTCCGGCTGGAGTGGGATGTGCCCTACGCGCCCGGCGAGTTGAAAGCGGTGGGCTACCGCGACGGCAAGCAGTTCGCCGTCGACACGGTGAAGACCGCCGGCGCGCCCGCGCGGATCCTGTTGACGCCCGATCGCCAAGCGATTGCGGCCGACGGCGACGATCTCTCCTTCATCACGGTCCGCATCGAAGATCGGGACGGGAACTTCTGCCCGCTCGCCGACAACCTCGTGCAGTTCCATATCGACGGACCCGCAACCATCGCGGGCGTCGACAATGGCGACGCGGCGTCGCTCGAGTCCTTCCAGGGCGGCTCGCGCAAGGCCTTCAGCGGCCTCGCGCTGCTGATCGTCCGCTCGCGCGGCGGCCAACTCGGGGTGATTCAGATCACAGCGTCCGCCGCGGGTCTTCAGTCCGGCAACACCAGCATCGCGGCCGGCAAGTAGCCGGCCTTTTTGCAGATGAGCGGGGCCGGGCGGCTGTCGTTCCACGCCTGACTTGGTGGGCTGCAAAAATGGACCCATACACTCTGGCCTATCTCGCCGGACAACCCAGCCGAGCGAGGCTAGTATGGTTCTACACCGTGGAGAGCCAGGATCCCGGCAGCTTTGTAGACACCTCCCCGGTAAGTGGGGGTGTCTACAAGCGCAAGGCGCCTACACGTCTTCACTCCCAACTGAACGCTGCTTGCACGCGCCCTTGGCGCGGCACTGAAGAGTAGAACGTGGTTGGCAGCCATTATCCCGTGCCACGGGTAATAGACCGGTGCTAACCTCCAGGTGGTGTAGCTTCTAACTACCGGTCCTACCTTCCAACTGGACCCCGCTTGCACCGGAGACTAGAACGTGGTTGACAGCCAGTTTCAGGTGCAACCAGCAATAAATCGGTGCTAATTTCTACGAAGGGGTTGATTCGCGCTGGGGCAAGCCCCTGCGCGTGAGGCAGAGCCTCAAGGACCATCTCTGTCTCGAGATGGAATAGGTGGTCGACAGCGACATCACCCTCTGAAGAGAGAGACAAGCACCGGCTTCGCCGATGAGTCTGCGAACGCCGGCGCGAGGCGCAGGCCGCCGCCCAAACGCCGAACAACGACAGACACCCACAACGACATCGTCTTTTCCAAGGCGGAAACCATGAATGCGGCGTCTCGTGTGCCAACCGTTGTTGAGCGCCGAATCTGACAATCTTTGCGCGAGACGCATACCGGCGCCTGCTGGCAGCCGTTCGCGCTGATGTTCGTCGGCGGCGTGCTGGGCATTCTGTTCGTCACTCTTATAACTTCTGCTGCTCCATATAATGGTACCGGTGGCGCTTGTGACCGCCGCCCTCGGAAGGACTCTCGATCATGCGCGCATTCCGGAACCCATTTTGCCCGTCCTCGATGCTCTTGCTCACCCTCCTGGGCACACTCTCGCTGGCCCCCATCGCCGCCGCCCAGGCCGCCGCGGATCCCCTGCGCAGCGGCTTTAAGACGCCCCCGCCGAGTGCCCGCCCGCGCGTCTGGTGGCACTGGATGAACGGCAACATCACCCAGCAGGGCATCCGCCTCGACCTCGAATGGATGCATGGCGTCGGCCTCGGCGGCGTCCAGATCTTCGACGCCGCCCTCGATACGCCGCAGGTCGTCGACAAGCGCCTCGCCTACATGACGCCGGAGTGGAAGGACGCCTTCAAGTACGCCACCACGCTTGCCGACAAACTCGACCTCGAGGTCGCCATCGCCAGCTCGCCCGGCTGGAGCGAAACCGGCGGCCCCTGGGTCCCGCCCGCCGAGGGTATGAAGAAATATGTCTGGAGCGAGATGTCCGTCCCAGGCGGCAAGCCGTTTCACGGAGTGCTTCCGAGTCCGCCCGCCGTCACCGGGCCGTTCCAGAACCTGCCGCTCGAGTGGCGGTATGAGCCCGCCGGCGCCGCCCGCCCCAGCCCCCACTTTTACGCCGACTCCGCCGTGGTCGCCTTCCGCCGCCCCACCACGGACCTCCCGGCCACGGCGCTGCGCCCGACGATCACCTCCTCGGCTGGCCCGGTGGATGCCGCCGCGCTCACCGCCGGCGCCGGCTCGAATCCCTTCCGGCTTCCCGTTCCGAAGGCGGGCGCGTCGGCCTGGATTCAGTTTGAGTTCGCCGCCCCACAGACCGTCCGAGCCGTCAGTCTCGCCATCCACGAAGCGCCCGACTGGCAGCTCGCCATGTACGGCGCCTCCAATCCCGACAAGTCTCTCGAGGCGAGCGATGATGGCAAGAGCTTCCGCTTGGTCGCTAAGCTCCCTGAGGGCGAGACGGCCGAGCGTACCCCCTCGTTCGCCCCCGTCACCGCGCGCTTCTTCCGCGTTCTGTTTAGGAACGTCCCCCGCCGCGGCACCGTCTCCGATATCGCCGTCGGGCGCGCCGCGGGCGGCAGCACTAATTACGAGATCTTCGACCTCGCGCTGATCGCCGGCGCGCGCGTCAATCGCTTCGAGGACAAGGCCGCCTTCGGCACCGTCGCCGACCTCTACTCCATCCTCACGCCCGCATACGAGCCGAACGACGCCATCGCGCGCGGCGACGTCGTCGATCTGACCTCCAGAATGCGTCCCGACGGCACGCTCGACTGGACCCCGCCGCCCGGTGACTGGGTCGTGCTGCGCTTCGGCTACTCGCTGCTCGGCATCACCAACCATCCTGCAACGGCCGAAGCGACGGGACTCGAGGTAGACAAGCTCAACGGCCGCTATGTTCGCCGCTACATGGACAACTACCTCGACAGCTATAAGGAGACTGTCGGCGCCGACTGGATGGGCAAACGCGGCATCCAGTACGTCGTCACAGACAGTTGGGAGGCCGGCTCGCTGAATTGGACCGACGACATGATCCAACAGTTCCGCAATCGCCGCGGTTACGATCTCGTGCCCTGGCTCCCCGTCCTCACCGGGCGTCTGGTCGGCTCCGCCGCCGCCAGCGAGGGGTTCCTTTGGGACTTCCGCAAGACCATCGCCGACCTCATCGCCGACGAGCACTACGGCCAGGTGCAGGCCGCCCTCGTGGCCCGCTCCATGGGCCACTACGGCGAGTCCCACGAAGGCGGCCGCGCCTTTGTCGGCGACGGCATGGAAGTCAAAAAGCTCGACGACGTTCCCATGAGCGCCATGTGGACCCAGCGGCCCGGAGTCAACCACGAGCAATTCGGCTACAACGCCGACGACCGCGAGTCCGCCTCGGTGGCCCACATCTACGGCCAGAATCTGGCCGCCGCCGAATCCATGACCGCTTCCGAGGCGCCCTGGGCCTGGTCGCCCGCTACCCTCAAGCCCACCGCCGACCAGGAGTTCCTCAACGGCATCAACCGCTTCGTCATCCACGAGTCCGCGCACCAGCCGCTGATTGGCAAGGCGCCCGGCCTCACCCTCGGCCCCTTCGGCCAGTGGTTCAACCGCAACGAGACCTGGGCAGAGATCGCCGCTCCCTGGATTGACTACCTCGCCCGCTCCTCGTACCTGCTCCAGCAGGGCCGCTTCGCCGCCGACCTGCTCTACTTCTACGGTGAGGACTCCAATCTCACCGCGCTCTTCGACCGCAAAGCGCCCGACGTGCCCGCCGGCTACAACTTCGACTACCTCAACGCCGACGCCCTTATTCACGCCCTCAGCGTCGAGGACGGAGCCATCGCCACCCGCTCCGGCATGCGCTACCGTCTGCTCGCGCTTGATCCCTACAGCAGGTATATGTCGCTGCCGGTGCTGCGCGCCCTCCACGCGCTGGTCAGCGCCGGTGCCGTCGTCTGCGGCGCCAAGCCGGTGGGAACGCCAAGCCTGGCCGACGACGCGGCGGAGTTCCGCCGCCTGAACGACGAGCTCTTTGGCGATGGTACCGGCATCCACACCCTCGGTCAGGGCCGCGTTTACGCGGGCTCCAACGCCGCCGCCGCGCTCCAGGCCCTCGCCCTCGCGCCGGACTTCGACCCTCAGCCTGCTTCCGCTGCCGGCGGACCCGCGGGCCCGGTTCGCTTCGTCCACCGCATTCTCGACCACGGTGACCTCTATTTCGTCGACAATCGCAGCGACAACGAAGTTTCGCTCGACGCCACCTTCCGCGTCTCCGGCTTTGCGCCTGAACTCTGGTACGCCGAAACGGGCCAGAGCCAGCCGGCCTCGTACAGCATTCAAGACGGTCGCACCACTGTGCCCCTACACCTCGAGCCTTGGCGAACCGTCTTCGTGGTCTTCCGCGAGCCCGCCAAGCTCCCCATGCGCGAGCTTCCCACCCCAGCCGAGACCCGACTCGCCACGCTCGACGCCACATGGGACGTCACCTTCCAGTCCGGCCGCGGCGCTCCCGCTATGGCGAAGTTCGACAAGCTCACGCCTTGGAACGAGAGTGCCGACCCCGGCATCCGCTACTTCTCCGGCGCGGCCGCCTACCAAATGTCCTTCCAAACGCCCGCCGGTTGGTCCGCCGCCCGCGGCCGCCTCTGGCTCGACCTCGGCGACGTGAAGAACCTCGCCTCGGTCACGTTGAACGGCCACCCGCTCGGCGTCGTCTGGCACGCGCCCTTCCGCGTCGACCTGACCACCGCGCTCCGCCCTGGTGACAACAAGCTCGAGGTCCAGGTCGTCAACGCCTGGGTCAATCGCATGATCGGCGACGAGCAGCCCGGCGCCACGAAATACACCTTCGCCGACGTGAAGCCGTACAACGCCAAATCGCCGCTGCTGCCCTCGGGGCTACTCGGACCGGTGCGCCTCATCGCGGTCGCCGGACGCTAGTCTCGATCCCGGTCTCAGACGAGACGCAGAACAGAGAATGCACCCCTCCCTCTCCTCGAAGGATTGGCGGTGGGACCCAACCGTCACACCACGCTCGAACTTCGAGCCTCGCCAGTGCTTCACATGGGCATCGTCTTTTTGAACCCAGTGCTTTCTTTTCGTAAGCGTCGGCGCACGGCCCGCGAGCGAAATCAGAATGGCGACGCGGGCCATTGTGTGTCCTCTCTCCAGAGATCTCCTTGCGGGGATTGGGGAGCAGCCTGAGGAGTCACAGCCACACTGAGGCTGAGGGATTGTGCGCCGGCCGGCACTGTACTGGCAGCATGCCTCGAATTGCCTGTTTCGTCGTGCCCGGCCTGATACAGCCCATGCCTCCGGCGCGCGAAGGGCCCGGGTGGCGCGTCAATGTTCGGTGACGCCACACCCTGTTCACACCCACGAGTTCATCAAAGGCCCGTCTTTAGCGGGTTTGGCGGTAATGGATCATGTTTGTCTGCGCAGAGGATCATTTCAACGGGTCGATTACTCGACCACGTGGATTGTGCTCGGATGCCCGGCCATCTGTTCCTACGGGACAGGCACGCGTTCGTTCATTGTCCGCCATCCCCTGTGGCGATAGGAAACATGCTGACGCGGAACTTCGTGCATCCGTAGGGTACCAGCTTCACTTCGGCCGCCTTGCCCGCGGCCACCGGCTGCCCGGGCAGCGGCTGCAGCTCGGTGGGCATCCAGTCAAACTCTCTCACCTGGATAACGAGTTCCACGGGTGCCGCCAGCGGCCAGTTCCACTGTTCCGGCATGGGATGGTGAAGCACCTTCACCCGCTTTTCCGGCTCCGGCCCGCTCACATCGAGAGCGTAGTTGAACTTGCCGCCTGCTTTCTCCTGGTTGGGCGTTTCGTCCTCTATCGGAAGCGCGAACAGCAGCGGGCCGTAGTAGATCGAAGCATAAGGGCTGTCGATCGCGGTCTTCTGCGCCAACTTGCGGTTCCCCACGAAGTACGGAATCCGCGGATAGGGCGTTTCCCGGCCTCTTACGATCTGGACCTGCATGGGAAAGCGCAGCTCGACTTTGTCATTGGCTTCCCAGGTTCGAAAGACGCGCAGTAAGGACTTTGGCTGCGCCGCAATCGTCTGTAGGCGTCCGTTCACCCGGATCTCCGGCGCGTGGCACCAGGACGGGATGCGCAGGTAAAGCGGGAAAGCCACTGGCCTCTCCGGCCGGACGGTCATCTGGATCGACACTTCAAAGGGATAGATGGTATCAGCATCGATCTCCACCTTCACATCGTCCCCGGCTGTGGCGCGCACCCGGGAGGGACCATAGAGCGTGGCCGCCAGCCCTTTGTCCGGAGTCGCCATCCACATGTACATGATGTAGTTTGGGATGACCCGATTGAGATTTCCCACGCAGCACAGCACGGAGTGCCCGAGTTTCGTGAACTGATAGGACTTGGGCCCTGGCTCTCGCGGCTCCTCCGCCGGCAGCGCCGTGCTGTAGCGGTTGGGACTCTGGTAATAGCACATCGTTTTGAAGTCGCGGCTGACCGGCGCCGCGGCCGCATTCAGGAAGATCCGTTCCATCCGGTCGGAGTAAGCTCCGTCGCCGGTGTTGCGTAGCATCCATAGGTAAGTCCAGAACGATGCGGTCACATTGCATGTCTCGGTGTTGCGGGTCGCGCCGATGCCGGCGTGATACTCCTCGCCCGAGCTAATGCCATAGGGCAGGAGATTATTGCGATCGTTCCACTCGATTGCTTTCTCCGTGGCGCCTAGATCCCGCTTGTCGCCGGTCCACGCATAGGCCAGCGCCGGGACGCGGATGTTCTCGTAGAAGATCACGTTGTGGCCAGGCGGTACGTTGCCACTAAGCCATGTGCTGGCCGTGCCGCGGTACGTCGGCGCGCTACTGAAGGCAGTCAATTTCTTGAGGATGGTCTCATCGCCACTCATGAGATAGGTCTCCAGCATCGCGTCGACATTCACAGCACCGCAGACATCTTCGAAGTTGCTGGGCAGCTGCGGCAAGGGATAGTGGCGATAGACCCGCACCAGAGCCTTCAGGATCCGCTCGTCGCCAGTGGCCTGGTAGTAAGCCACCAGCGCCCGGCCCATATGCGAGTGGGCCCAATTGTTGAAGTTATCCGCCAGCACCGATTCCGGACGCCAATAGACAAAGGAGTCGCCGCCTTTCAGTACTCCATCGACCACCAGGTCCAGGCGCTTCGTCACCTTCTCAATCAGCTTCTTGTCATCGAGAATGTAGGCTAGGCGAACCGCGCCATCAAGCCAGTAACTCCCTTGCTCCAGCGGCCAGCCTGTGCCGTCAGGCTTCGCGCCGCGGGCCTCGAAGCCATGTGCCTTCCAAGATTCGCCGAAGGTCGCCGAGTACTCATCGAGGTGGCCCGTGATGCCGTTCGCGGCGTTCAGCGCCCAGTCGCGCAGCCATCCCTTGGGCACGACGGCGCCCACGGGCAGAGGCACAAACGCCGGCTGACCCTTAATGGCTGCGCTCTGCGCGACCTGTAACTTCTTGCCGAGAACGGCAAGCCTGGGATCCGGGGTGGACTGGGCCAACAGCGGCACAGAAAACCCAAGCGCGAAAAGCAAAACAGCCTTCATAATTCCACCCCCCGACATCCTATCGTGCTCGCTGCCGCGACACGAGTCCCCTCAGCCCGAACCGCAGCAGTGGCAAATTCCAATGGAAGACTACGTACCAGCCAGGACCTCCATTTTGCGACCCGGGGCGGAATCCGATGGAGGTGCAAGCACCTCCGCGGGACTGCTTGGCCTTTTCAACCTTGCGCATCCATTTGACACCGCGCCCACCGGGACGCTTTTTGGTTTTGTAAATGAGAGCAATCGGATACGCACGGGTGAGCACGGACGGGCAGGCGGAGAAGGGCATCAGCCTGGCCGCCCAACAAAGCCGGATTCGGGCCATGGCAACGCTCCAGGAAGCGGACCTAACCAAGGTCATCGTCGACGCCGGGGAGAGCGGGAAGAACCTCGACAGGCCCGGCATGCAGCGGCTTCTAGCCATGGTTGAGCGCCGCGAAGTTGACGCTGTGATCATCGCGAAACTGGATCGGCTCACGCGCAGCGTGAAGGACCTGGCCAACCTGCTGGAACTGTTTGAACGTCGTGGTATCCACCTGCTTTCGGTCGCTGAGTCGCTGGACACCGGGAGCGCGGCGGGACGACTGGTGATGAACATCATGGCGTCCTTGGCCCAGTGGGAACGCGAGGTCATCAGCGAGCGCGCGAAGGAGGTCCTCGGCCACAAGAAGGCCCGAGAGGAAGGAAAACGAGATGACACGCCAGCACGTGCTTCCGGACTCAATCGAGATCGGCGAATTCCGCATTGACGCCGGCCACCTCAACGCCAATCTGAGGCTCGTCGTCTGCGGCAGGCCGGAGTCCTTGGTCCTGTTCGTGGAGCCGCTCGGGGAGGAGATCGGCGTGGAGGTCCACGAGTCGGTGCTGGACTTCCACGCGCTGACCGTCGTCGCCGAACACGTCGCGGAGAAGCTGAACACGGTGGAGGGGAGAGCGGCACTCAGGTTGGCGGCGGAGGGCGTGAAGCAGAAGCGGCGGCGGCTACCGCAGGTTCGAGTGCATAGTCCGGCGGATCGATGTGCTGGTCGTGGCGACCGACTAGCAGGAGGACGATGACACCAGCGAAATCAGGCAGACCAGAGCGTGGGGGTCGGAGAGGTGTTTATGGAAGACTTTAAGAGACGGGAGTTCGCGATTTTGGATTTTGCGAGCGGCGGAAGAGCTTCGTCTTGCAGGGTCGGAAACGGCTTCGGGAAGAAGCATGCGGCTCGCGGGACCAGAGGATGGCATTGGGGCCTATACTGAATGAGATTTGGAAGTCCGAAGATGGGAATTCCAGTCTAGATTCGGAGTAATCCCGGATTGGTCCAGGCGGGCCGTAATGGCCGCAGGGCGCCCCCGGGTTCCTCGCGGCCGCCAGGCGCGCGCGCCGCGAGCGACCGGCTCAACCGAGGGAAGGCGCATATGATGGATAGGTCATTTCCGGTCGGAGACTGAGATGAAGAACCATCCGCTCGTCCCGATTTTGTTCGGGGCCGTCATGCTGTTGCTCTTTGATCCGGCGCACCATCGCGCGAACGCGGCGTCGCCGCGCGGAGCGACGGCGGGGCGACTGGAGGTGAGCGGCAACGGGCGCTATTTCGTGCGCGACGGGAAGCCGTTCTTCTGGCTCGGCGATTCGGCCTGGTCGCTCTTGTCGCTGTACACGCCCGCGGAGGCGAAGGAGTACCTCGACCATCGCAGTCGCCAGGGTTTCAGCGTGATTCACATCATGATTCCGTTCAACGGCGGACCCGGATTGCAGACCTCCGGCAGCAATCGAAATGGCGAACTGCCCTTCCGGGACTGGGATCCGCACAAACCGAACGAAGCGTATTTCCGCAACCTGGATGCCTTGATCGATGCGGCGCAGAAGAACGGCCAAGTGCTCTACATTATACCGATGGGTGGTTCCGCCGGCTCGTTTGCGGACCAGCAGCACGTCTTCACCAAAGAGAACGCGCGGGCCTTTGGAGAGTGGCTCGGACGGCGATACAGAGAAAAACCGGGCATCATCTGGATGAACGGTTTCGACCTGGAGCCATGGCGCTACCAGGACGTCGCCGAGGAGTTCGCGGCGGGTCTGAGAGCGGGTGACGGCGGCGTGCATCTGCTGAGCTATGCCCCGGGTGGAGGGTTCTCGTCCAGCTACTTCCAAAACGAGCCGTGGCTAAGTTTCAATCACATCCAGATCTGGAGCGACTATTGGCGCGCTCACTCGTTCGTGCTGACCGACTATTGCCGTTTGCCCATCAAGCCTGTGGTCATGGCCGAAGGCGCATATGAGGCGGGCACCGAGTATCCATCCCGCCCGATCACGCCACTGATTGTGCGCAAGCAGGCCTATTGGTCGTATCTGGGCGGTGGTTTTCACACCTACGGACACAACGACATCTGGCGAAAGAACGCGAACTGGAGAGACGCTCTCGATTCGCCGGGCGCGCAGCAGTTAGGCATTCTGGCCCGAATACTCGCTCCGCTGAAATGGTGGGATCTGGTGCCGGATCAGTCGGTATTTGTGCACGGCGCCGGCAGTGACGAGACCCTCGATGTCGCGGCCCGCTCGACGGATGGCGATCTCGTCATCGTCTACCTTGCCGGTTCCGCGCCGGTCTCGGTCGATCTGCGGTCCATTTCGGCGGCGGAGGTGGTGCGCGTCACGCTTGTAAACCCGGAGAATGGCGCAGAGAGTTCGGTCGGCGAGTTTTCTCACAACAACATCCAGCAATTCGGCGCTCCCGGCGGCGCTTCCGACGCCGTCCTGATCCTTCGGGCAAAGTGAACGGTAAGGAGCTTGGCGGACGCCGTCCGCCGATGCGGCCTCTCGCGCCGGGTCTTCGTGCGGATCTGTACTCATTTCTTCTAGGTGCCCCCCCAGCAATCCCGTTTGGGAGGGACTGCAATGCTTGCCAAGCCATTTTCACTTAAGGTCTTACGACCCCTCCAGAAGGGAGGGGTCGAGACCGAACAAAGCAGACGGACACACCCGAACGAAAACGGTAACTTCACAAGTCTTCTTCACCGCAACCTTGTTGAGAACGACCTTGTTCGCGGCGGACTTCGTGCGGGTGGTCCTCGTCGCCGAATGGGTTACGACTCTCCCTTCGCCGCCTTGACCGCTGCCCAACGCTTCCGGGTTGCTTCTGCTATCGCCTTTCTGCCAGCCGCACTGATTTTTCACTTCGTCTTGGCGGGTACTTTGGCTGGCTTTGACGGCTCAGATTCGCCCCGGATCTTTGCCCAGCGCCGCTGTTGGGCTTCCTTCATTTTGTGTCGGGTCCCGATGGAGAGTTTCCAGCGCTTTGGTGTGGTGCCTGCCGCCGTGGCAGCGGTCTTTGCGGGGCCACCGGCCAGGAGGCTCCGGAGTTCGGCAATCTGTTGGTCGATTTGGGCCTTTTGTGACTCGAAGCCTGCGATGGCGGCGGCGATGATTTCGTTCGTGAGTTTTGGTGGCATGTGAGTGTTTGTCTCTGTTACAGCTCGGTTACCATCATCTTGGCGCAGCATTGCGCCGCGAATTCGGCAGGAGCGACGGGACTATCGCCCGGCGCTGGACGATACATGTGGGTAACCGATCAACAAACTCGTTCAACCGCGGGCGTCTCTTATCTTCTCTTCTCGGCTAGCCGGGCGGAACCGCGTACCGCAGCATCTTCCGCACTGTCTCGCGAGCCAACCCGAACTGGCGGGCCGCCTCGCGCTCACTCATCTGGTCGACGACGACCGCCCGCCGAACCCGCGCATATACCTCCACCGTGTACACCTCTCCGGTGTTCCACAAACACGTTGGGAATGTCTGCTGGAACCTGTTTCCCGGCGGTCTAGTTTCTTCCCGCCGGAACGCCGCTCACGCGGCGATCACTGGTCTATTTTGCATCCGGCGCTTATAGGAATGCTCAACTTCCGCACCATGGCGTTCGAGCTTAGGGAGGCACACGTCTGACACCAGCAACTCTTGCCTTCCTAAGGCAAAACCTGCATGCGCACTGATAGGCACCTGAGTTAACTGCCTTCTTCTCTGTTGTTTACACACATTTTTGGCTTTGGTTCCCAATCTGCTTATGTTGGAGGCGAGATGATGGGTCGCAGTGGAGGCAGGACACGTGCGATTGGTCTTTTCGCTTTGGGCGCCGCCGGTGGGGCAGCGGAAGCAAACACATTGCCGTCACGCGTGACGGGTAGAAGAACTGAACTAAAGAAGGAACAGTCAATGTTTATTGCGATATTTGGCGTTTTGCTGGTACTGTGGCTGCTGGGGTTTTTCGCGTTCCACGTTGCCGGTGGGCTGATTCACATTTTGCTAGTCCTGGCGGTCATTTCTTTGGTGGTGCACTTCTTGAGAGGCCGTAACGCAGCTTAGAAAAAGCGCCCCATTGGGCCGTTGGCTTCCCGGCCCAGCCTAGGATCCGCGGTAGCGGTGAGGTCTCACCACCCTGTTGTCGCGAGCTGATCTTGCCCGGGTCGACCGCAGGATTGTTACGCCAGAGGAAGGGCGCTGGAGCGGTCGGTGCGACAACAGAACCCTAGACGTCGTGTAGGAATCCTGTGCCATGGCACCCGCACTGTGTCGTTGCACGACGTCGTTGTGCGCCGGAACAACTGGAACAGGTTCTCCACAACCTCCTACAAGAAAAGTCCTTACCGAAAGGGTTGTGTGTTGGCTGTTCCGGTTGTTCCACGAGTCAAGCACGCCTGGGCCCGGTCGCTAAGTTCGCTTAACCTCGGGCTCCTCTCGTCCTTGCCCCACGGCTGGCTGCCTGCTCGAGCGCGTCGTACACCCTCACCATCGCTTCGGTATCCTGCCGGCAGTAGGCGAGCAGCGCGGCGCGCAGCTTTGTCTTTTCGTCCGGGCTTAGCTGCCCATGCACTAGCGTCTCCCATGTGAGCCCAGCCTCCCCGCCTTCGGCGACCTCCATGCCCTCATAGGTCATCTCCGGCACCAGTGCGGGCAACGTGCTCTTGATCGAAAAGGATCCTCGGAATTCCGGGTGGTAGACGTTTGCCCTGACGACCGGCAGCAGGTCCCAGAGGCGCGCCTGCACGCCGGCGATCTGTTTGGCGTACCCGGGGAGCCATCCGGCAAGATCCTTCAGCCGCTCTGCCTCGAACGACCGGTTGTACACAACAATGCTACCCATGGTGCCCAGGACTTCCAGGAGTGTCTCCAGGAATCGAAGCCGAGGGTCGATGTCGTCCTCGGCAATAAACTCGTGATGGCGTAGGTTGGCTCCCGGCTTCTCCCGGACGTGTACTGACCACTGAAAGGGGATATGGCTATAAGGCCACATGCCTTTGTGCCTGGGCAGCGCGGGATAGAAAGTCTCGAAGTCCATGAAGTAGCACGGGTACCTGATGGTTGACAGGGCATCGTGCAGTTCGGGCCCAAACCAAGGACGCCCGCTGCGCGCGCATTCGTATACTCTCTGCTGGGTAGCCGACAATTCAAACGATTCGGGGATGTCCTGAATCATCGCGATTCCAATCGCCTGAAGAGCCTCGAGCTTGCGCTGTGTGAGTCGAGGCAGCTCTGATATGTGTCCAGCCGGCACCGGCTCATGGCATTGGTCAAAGAACTCGCAGGTGATGGGATCGGTGCACTGCCTCCCGACTTCTACTTCTGGCGGTGCGTCCTGTTGGAGCATGCGACGCTGCGCCGCGAGCCGGTCCACGACCTCGCCGGCGATCGAGTCGATCTCCTTCGTGAGGTCCTCAATGACGAAGAGTTTGCTGAGGTCGTAGCGCTTTCCGTCATAGATGTAGTCGCTGTTCAGATGCATGAGGCACGCGGTGGAGATCTTCAAGCCCGCTCCGCTTGCCACATGCCGCTGAATGGCAACGTCGTAGAGGTAGTGGTCCTTTACCTGCGTGGACGACTTGACCTCCACCAGCCGCCAGCGGTTTCGCGGCTGGCGCTCCAAGATGTCCACGCGCACCAGGACGCCGTCGTGCTGGAGGGCAGCCTCAAACACCGCCGGCACCTGCGGGTTGGCCATCAGCCGGGCGCTTTCCTCCACGGCCTCGCGGGCATGCTGGTGATCCGCCTGCACGAGGACACCGCCTGAAAACGCCTTCTGCGCCTCGACGCCCACAGCCGTGCCCTGATCCATGATGAACTGCGCCTGGTCATCGGTTTCGGCGGGCAAGTCCGGCTGGTACGCCTGCCAGTAAAGTCGCTTCAGGCATTGTACGCCGGCAACGAATTTGGACTTGGAAAGGAACGGTTTCGGCTTCATGGACATCCTCATAGTACGGCAGCCCTGCGACAGACGATGTTGACATCGCAGCAGTTGCAAGACCGCCGGGCAGTCTGCGCCGGCTGTGAGCTCTGCTGTTCTTGTTACGGCGAGCTGGCCGCTCCAGTTGCGTCGCCAGGAAGACCAGTGTGGCGAGCCCGCCCGTCCGGCTGGCCAACAAGCTGACACTGGGTGGGACATGTACTGTACTGCACCCCAAGACTGAGACACGCGGCTGGGTGAGAAAATCGGGGACACTGGTCAGTCGGAGAGAGAGGACTGATGGGTGGACCGAATCGGCGCTACGCGCGGGAATTCAAGCTGGACGCGGTGCAGCGGATGGAGACCTGCGGCA
>Ga0187851_10001047_pt1 | contig 27105 bp, 29 predicted proteins | sample June2016WEW_6_10_FD_132997 | JGI IMG/M metagenome (GOLD analysis project Ga0187851, IMG submission 132997) | Peatland microbial communities from SPRUCE experiment site at the Marcell Experimental Forest, Minnesota, USA - June2016WEW_6_10 | ecosystem: Environmental > Terrestrial > Soil >...
ATCAAAAGTTGCTTTTTTGGGCAGGATGTCTTCCAGCAGTTCCCGCAGTTTGGGGATATCCCACTGTTTGTTCCCCAGATCATAAATAAGCTGTCCCACGGTTTCTTCGGGTTTTACCTTAAAGAAGTCATAGAAAGAACGGCTGACCGTGACCACCCTTAAATCCTGGTCCAGAACGATTAAAGGTTCACGCACGGTGTTGATGATGCTCTCGGAGTATTCACTGACAGTCAACAACTGCTCTGCTTTTTTTTGTTCGGTTATGTCGTGCATAATAGCCGACACGCCGTAAATATGTCCTGACGTGTCCTTGATTGCCGAAAGCGTCAAAGAGATGTCAATGACGACCCCGTCTTTTCGGACACGTTTTGTCTCATAATTTTTAATCAATTCTCCGGCTTGCAGCTTTTTAAGCTGGCTGAGTATTTCTTCTTGGTAATCAGGAGGAGCTAACAAAGAAATATTTTTGCCCTGCATCTCTTTTTCGGTATAACCGTATATTTTTTCCGCCCCTTTATTCCAACTGACAATATCTCCCTGCAAAGTTTTTCCAATAATGCCATCCAGGGATGTATTAACAATTGCCGCTAAACCAAGATTAGATTCTTCCCTCTTCTTGCGCACGGTGATATCTTCAATAGCCAGAAGAATAACCTTTAGCCTCTGAGGTGGATTGGGGATCCTTCGCGCATTTAAAAGCATGGTGCGTCTGCCAATGGTGACAAAATCGTGTTCCACCTCATAATCATCAAATGTTGCCTTTTGGGGCAGGATATCTTCCAGCAGCTCCCGCAGCCTGGGAATGTCCCATTGTTTATTACCCAGATCATAAATACGCTGCCCCACAGTCTCTTCAGGTTTTACCTTAAAGACTTCATAGAAGGAGCGGCTGACCGTGATAACTCTTAGATCCTGATCCAGAACGATTAAAGGCTCACGTACAGTATTGACAATGCTCTCGGAGTATTCCTGTAATTTTGTCACTGTTTTTTTCAAAACCACTTTCTGTCTCCTTGCTTTTGGTGATGTCTTGAGCTACCACGCTGTCTACTCGTTCATAACGTGTGCACTATCATCATCTACTATCCTGTTTTATTTTCTTAGTGATGAATTTCTGATGATCTTGATACTTTCATCTGTTTGTTTCCGGTTGATCCCTCTGATAACATTCGGACGGCATTTCCAGCAGGGCTAAAAATAGCGGTTTGTATTCTATTCTCTGTACATCGTTTGCGATAGTCTGACTAAAAAAGTTTTCCATGTGATACCGAAGTTGCTGCCATATCTGATCTGATTCATTTTGATTCATGATTATTCCCTCCGTTTCTCTTTTTCAGTTGTCTTGTTTCATGCATGATTTCAATTTGCCATCGCTGTAGAAAGAAATCAGACCGTCTGCCTTGCAATTATTCTTGGCTATGGTAACTTCCTCAAAGAGCACGCAAGATTCTAACTTGCCGTTTTGGTAAAAGCTAACCAAACCGCCATTTTTACAGCGGATGTTATTCGCGTCGTAATCATTTTTGAGTTGGCAGGATTTTAGAGATCCGTTGTCATAAAGAATAACATTGGCGCCAGGATTACAAATTGATTGGTCGGCGGCATAGATATTAAGACCCACTAATATTGATGCTAATACCGATGCTAATATTAAACTCTGAACAAACAAAGTCTTGATAATTTTCATAAATTTTCCTCCTTTAGCTGCTGACTTTCACTCATTCGGGCTCAGTTGTTACATTTTGAGCCGATTGATAATAACCTCTCCGATAATAATTGCAATTGGCCTGCCAACTAATGAAAGAGAATCAGATATTTTGATTCATCCATTAATAACAAGTTGTTAGATCAACAGGAACGAATAGTTCCAAAAACACGAATTGATTCATTTGACCTCAATATTTGGTGGAGCCTCAGTATATTGAGGGACACTTTGAAGAGAAGTGACTGCCATATTTTACCGGGCGTATACCACCTCCTTTAAAAAACCTATGCCAGAATCATGTCCCCTGTCGGTTTCAGATGCACCCGGTCTAAAGCCAGAGCAGTCGGCACGTTAAACGTGAATTTCACGTTTTATCCATTGGTTTTTGATATTCCACTTTCCGGTAACAACACACTCTCGACCGGTTCGCCCTTCAGATAATTATTAATATTCTGCTCTATCTGATCCGGGAATTCCGGTACGGGACCCAATATCTTTTCGCGATATGCCCTCAGCATGATTTCTCTGAACACCGGAAGTGCGACCCTGCCTCCGGTTTCTTTTCGTCCGAGAGAACGGTTGTCGTCAAAACCGATTCGGACGGCAACAGTGATTCCTTCGGGCCCGTAAGTCGAACCTATAAACAGTGCATCTCTAAACTCATTGGTCGTTCCTGTCTTTCCCATCACGGCAATCGGGAAAAAGTTTGCGTCAAGTGAATGAGCCGTGCCGGAGGGCATGCGTACGATACCGCGCAGGCCTTCCTGAATAAGCGACATCGCGTCGAGGTCAACTGCGGCTTGAGGATCGCTGTGTTCGCTATTGATCGCTATCTCTTCTGAATCGCGGATAATCTTTCTGATCACATACGGTTTCGCGAAGATGCCCGATGCCATCGTGCGGTACGCATTGGCCAGTTCCAGCAAATTCATTTCCGACGCACCCAACGCGGTCGTGGCATAGGGATGCAAAGGTGTCCGGACTCCCAGAATCCTTGCCGTCGACAGGACGCTTTGGATCCCAATCTTCTGGGTAATCCAAATCGCCGTGGTATTTCTTGATTCGGCCAGCGCCTTCCGAAGGGGAATCATACCCTTAAATCGGCCATCGTAGTTGGATATCCATTTTATATTCTGATTCCCTCCGTCGGGAACACTGATCGGTTTGTCGGGAACCAGAGTATCAAGATTGAATTGTCCCTCACGAAAAGCAGCGAGGTAGACAATGGGTTTCATTGCGGATCCGGGTTGCCGCAGAGAATTCTTGACGCGGTTAAAGTCGCGATATGAACTGGAACGGTCTTGATAGAACTGACGGCCGCCCGCCTCGGCGAGAATACCCGCATCCCGATTCATCAGCACAACAACAGAGCCCTGGATCAGTCCTTTGGCGCCGGGATGTCGCTTTTCGTAAAGATCAAGGCCATGTTCCAGCGCCTCGTTTACAATCTGCTGCACCCGGACGTCCACTGTCGAATAAATCTGTAAACGTCCCTGCATGAGGTCTTCAATGCCGAGGTCGGCACGAAGCCCTTTGATATCCTCAAGAACGTTTCCCACAACCGCAGGCCCCAGGGATGTCTTGCTCCTGGGTCGCACGGCCACCTGAATCGGCAGCTTTTCGGCGATCTTCAATCGATCCTGCGAAATGAAACCATTGGCCGCCATAAGGGCCAGGCTTTGATTTCTCCGCCGCAAGACTTTCTCTGTATTTTTTGCACTGGGCGCGTAGACGTAAGGCGACTTTGCAATACCTGCCAGCAGGGCTGCCTTGTCAGCGTCATCCACAGTGAATGTGGAAAGCGGACGGCCAAAATAATATTCAGCCGCCGCCGCAAATCCGTACTGACCGTTTCCCATGTAGATCAAACTGGCGTAGCGGGCCAAAATTTCTTCCTTGGCTCGGCGCTTCGAACCGAAACTCTTCTGCATCTTTTTTTCGACCCACAACGACAGTCGAATCTCTTCCATCTTCCGAATCAGCCTGTTGACGCTTCGCGAGCCGATCATGTAAGACAGCGCTCTGCGCAAGTGGACACCCTGCCGGAGCAGGTTGCTGTTTTCTTTCTCCGTCATAGTTTCGAAAACCGTCAGGTTTTTGAGAAAATAACACCGCACGAGCTGTTGGGTGATCGTCGATCCACCATGCGGGAAGATAGCCGGATGATTTACCTCATCCTCCCGGCTTGGCGTTGTAAGTCTTGCCGCCAGATTTCCGATCCTGATTTTGCTCAGCACGCGAGGCATTACGGAATAGTCAACTCCGCTATGGGTGAAGAAGTTCTTGTCCTCGATGGCAATGATTGCATCACGAACAATGGGCGGGATGTCCTCATACTTGACGTTTTGCCGGTACTCTCGTGCCATCTCCACAAACGGTTGGCCATTGGTATCGTAGATGTGGCCGATCGTAGGGAACTCAAAACGGGTTAATGGTTCTATATCCGGCAGATTGGTTCGGTCAAAATAGATGTGAAATAATCCCATGGCAATGATAGCGCTTCCAATAACCATTGCGAAAATTAGAAGGCGAACAACGCCACTGTGCCAAAGCAGCCGTCCGGAGCGAAGACAACGCATTTTCCATGCTATCCATTGAGAATTTGTCTGCATACGCCTGAACCGATTTTTTTAGTAAATTAATAAAAAATTAGTAATCTAATCATCGGATTAATCCTGGAATGCCAATGATAATGAGTTAGATGGCAACTATATAATTTAACAGTTTCGAAAAATGAAAATCGATATTCCGGCAATCGGAGAAATTATTGGACGCGGCGATATAATAAATTGCATGGCACCGGTTTCCTTTATCAGCTTTTACCGAGCCGGTATTTTTCTACAATCATAATTTTATGAGTCCCGTAGAATACTCTTTTTTAGCTAATTGGGTTACAGCATCGGAGTCCGGCGTAACTTTCCGGCTACCAGGCTTCAAATCTCGCGAAGCGCTCACTTCCGGCCGATTTCAATATTTTCTTTGCTACCGCTACTGGCGACTGAGAGCATGATGCCAATGCCGATTGCAATCGCAACGCCGATTAAGGTCCATGCTGTACCGATACTGGCCAGAATACCCATTTTCCAGAGCGCGGCGAGAAGGCCACCCATCAAGATAACATAACCGATAAGATAAACACCTGTCCATTTCATGACAACTCTCCTTCTGAACATCTATGACAACTCCATACACTGCCCGGAAAGGCCAATCATTCGCGTGATAAATAAAATCGTACAAATTATTTAACAGCAAAAAGTCTGCCAACAGGCGGAGGAAAATCAGAAGTTTTAATTCGTCCTTTAATAACCGGTGATTAGATTAACATTAGAGACTTGCAGCCAGGCATGAAATGATTCATGAAACCTCAGTATTTGGCGGAGCCTCAACATATTGAGGGATACTTCAAAAGAAAGTCTCAGGATTGATTCCGTATAGACTAAATTGCTTATTTGTCACGCGAAGACTTGTTTTTTTATTTATAACAATTAAATTATTACATATCGGATATGGAATTAATCTTCATCGCAAACAGGTGATATGAGATATGATGACTACCAATAAAATGAAAGGGCTCAAATTCGCAAAAAAATCAATCGCTCAAATTCGTCGGCCGGCCGTTTGGCTGTGGGGTTTCAACCCTCTGCGGAGAATTTCAAAACCCGGAATTGCTTCTTTTTCTAATCTGATGCCAAGCACCGGATTGAACCTGAATGTCATGAGTTTTAATATCCGGCGCGGGACGGCAAAAGATGGCAAAAATCACTGGAAGTTTCGGCGTAACCGGATATGCGAACTTTTGAATCATTATCACCCGGATGTTTTGGGCCTGCAGGAAGCGTTGAACTTTCAAATATCGGAGATCCGCACCATGCTTCCCGGATATGAGAATGCCTGCGCTGAAAATGTGAGCGGCATCAAAGTGCTGCACAATTCCATTTTTTTTAATGCGTCACGCTTTTGCCTCTCGGAGCAAGGAACCTTCTGGTTCTCAGATACACCGGATATCCCGGGATCAAAAGGATGGGGAAACATCATGCCGCGAACATGTACATGGGCGCGCCTGATTGAAAAAAACTCCCGGCAGGCTTTTTATTTTTATAATGTTCATCTGGATCACCTTTCCCGGCGTTCGCGAAAAAACAGCGTCGTTTTTTTGACACAGTTTATTCATAAGCGGTCTTCTCCGGATCCTTTTGTGCTGACAGGTGATTTTAATGCCGGAGAAAAGAGTGCGCCCATAAAATATTTAAAAGGTAAAATTCCTTTAAAAATCAGAAAAAAAGGGTTTGTATCCAACCCCGAACCATTAATGGACACCTTTCGGGTACGATATCCAAATGATCGACATGTCGCGACCTTCCACGGGTATCGCAGATTATTTTTCCGGTTCAGACTTGACTATATTTTTGTTCCTGCTTCCGTCCGGGTTCAGGACGCTAAAATTATTCATCCGCTGTGGAGAAAATATTACCCTTCCGACCATTTCCCGCTGTTGACCCATATTGGTTTACCTGTAATCTCTGCCTCTGCAAATTTCAGCGCTTTTAGTAAAGATGAGCAACCGGCTTTGAGTGCTGCGCCATAGTGATAGAAGGTTTAGGCGCCCGACTTACATAAGAGGAAACATCCCGACCGACCGCTGGAGCATTACTTGATTTGTTTGCTCCATTGTCTTAGATTCAAGGTAGTCGTTCCTGTCCAGATCGAAGAGCTGTTTCCTGTAGCGGTCCGTAAGATCGTACCACTGGATAATTCTCATTCTGAAACGAATTTTTTCGGGATAGTGTAACGTATTCATGAAGGATTGGATAGCGAAATAATACCGCACAGCATTGCGTTCGATCGCGCCGCGCGGCCCGCCGATATAAACGGGCCTGCCTTTTCTGTCTGTTCCGGACACGGTGAACCCCACCTTGCCCAAACCAAGTGTCGCAAAATAGATCTTCTCCGCGACGCGAAGTGCAACGCTGTTTGTGTATTCATAATGGACGTGGACAAAAGTCTTTCCCGAGTTAAGGGGCAGAGCCTCAAACCTCATCCTGTGGTCCTTTGTACCGAAAGGACCTTCATCGGCATTGAGATTGATATCCAGATAACCTTGCTGCTGGACAACTTTCCTGTAACGGTAAATGACTTGATGCGCATCTTTGGGAGTTTGATAAACTTTGCGGCCGATGTAAAAGGTCAGCTGCCAGGATCCGGGCAGCTCCCTATAAGTGCATGCCTTGACATTGGTATGCAGAGATACAATATCACACCAGTTGGCAGGAACATTCAGTATATTGACAACACTGCCAAATGGTTGATCGAATATCCCGTAGACATCCACATACACTCTGTCGTTTCGCTCAAAAGACTCCAGAAAGAGAGGGAGCCCGAAGCTGTTTTTCTCAAATTTAGCCACGTTCCGGTGATAGGTGTCCAGCAGGATGTCTTCACTCTGCCGCAACTTTTCAACAGCGGAAGCCCTATCGGCAGAAAAAAGAATTGTAGCCGCAATCATGAACGTTAAAACTTTGAGAAGGTTTCTGATCTCATGCATCTGATTCACATGAATCACTCCCCTTATAATGAGCCTATTGTTGACAAAAGTCCCCGGTAGTCCAAATTTATAAATTACAGGATATTCAGAAAGGCTTTTTATCAAGTTTTATTCAAAAATACGCGTCTCGCCAAATTTCATCACAATAAAGGAATCATCCGCCATGGACGCTTCTTTCATGACTTTTTTTAAATAAAGGGGCGGTTCACCCAGCAGTTCATCGGTCAGATGAAAGGTTCCCCAATGCATGGCAATGGATTGCTTCGCCTGCAGATCCTTGTGGGCGGACACGGCATCCGGGGGATCCATATGTATGGTCTTCATGAACCAACGAGGCCGATATCCCCCGATGGGCAGTAGCGCCAGTCGCATCGGTCCCAGCCTTTCTCTGATTTCCTTGAAATGGGGAGAGTATCCCGTATCACCGGCAAAGAGTATCTTCCCGCGCTGCGTTTCCAATACCCATCCTGCCCAGAGCGTTTTATTTCTGTCACGGGCGGTTCGCCCGGAGAAATGCTGACTCGGTATACACACAATGCGGATGCCTTCGAACATCGCCGTATCCCACCAATCCATCTCCACATAGTTCGTAATCTTCTCATCGCGAAACCACTCTCCCAGCTTCAGAGGAATAAAATATTTCGGCTTGTTGCCCAACTTTTTAACCGTGTATAAATCGAGATGATCATAGTGATTGTGACTTATGATAACAGCATGGATCGGCGGCAGGCGATTAAAGGGTATCCCCGGAGGACTGCGCCGTTTGTAACCAATACCGCCAACAGGCGATATGCTGCTGCTAAAAACAGGATCCGTTAAAATATTTATCCCTTCAACCTGAATTAAAAACGTCGCGTGACCTATCCAGGTAATCTGTATTTTAGAGGGATCGGGATGATATATGAGCTGATAATCCGGTGTGACAATATCCGGCACATAGGGTATCTTCTGAGCAGCAGTAATGGGCGGTTCTTCATCAGGTAAGTACCCCAACTTCCAACGCAGATAATCCGCTAATCCATGTTCCGTATTATCATAAATATTGCGAAAACCATCCTTCGTATGATGCGCCGGCGCACCTTGCGGCTTTCCCTTCTCAACAACAGTGTTCCCGGTTGTAGAACAGCCGCCAATTAAAAGTGCCGCAATAACTATGATAAAAATACTAAACTGTTCGATTTTTCTCATAGGAAACCCCATCCGCCTTTGATTTTTTTACTTTAGCAAACCGATCTTTTAAGTGATGTTTTACAGCCAACGGGAAAATAAGTGCGCAAACGACTCCTTGATTTTTTGCAACACAGGCCTTTTTTGCCACTTATCACATTGAATCTGGTCGGATTGCGCAATGTCTTCTGTAAACATACGCTCCATCTCTACTGAAAACTCACGGCTCAGGATAACCGCGTTCACCTCGTCATCACTTAAAAGGCTTAAGGAGTCCAGATTTGTGGAGCCGACCGTCGACCAGACGCCGTCTATTACCGCGGTTTTTGCATGCAGCACGACGTTGCGGCGTTCGTATATCTTCACTCCCGCTTTTAAAAGCTCCGAATAATTGTGCCGCGCCGCATTTAAGACAAACTGAAAATCGGTGTGGGCAGGCAGAATAATCCTTACGTCAACACCACGTCTGGCAGCATCAATGAAGGCCTTTAATATTTGTTTGTCGGGAACAAAGTAGGCATTCGTCAGATGAATAGAATGCTCCGCAAACGTGATGGCCGTTACATACAGAATAAACGTAATCCTGTTGTCAGAGCCCGGTGTACTGCCGACGACTCGCACCAGAGCATTTCCATCTTCTTTCATCTTCGGGTAGTAGTTTGGTCCGGATAGCTTCGGTCCCTCCTGCTTGGACCATGTATCCAAAAAGAGCTTTTGGAATTCAGCCACAGCAGGTCCTTCAATTTTAACGTCTGTGTCACGCCAGGGCAGTGGTTCTCCTTTTACTTTTTTCCTTCCGGAAAACCTGCCCGAATAAACGTTGCTGATGTTGATGCCGCCGCTAATGGCGACTTGACCGTCAACGATTAAAATCTTGCGGTGATCCGGATTTACCATGAGCCATTTCAGGCGGCCCTTCAGCGGACTTACCGGATTGAATTCGACTACATGAATTCCTCCATCCCGCAAGTGTTGGAAAAAGGTTTCGGACGTTGTAAGACTTCCCATACTGTCGTAAATGATGTTGACCTGAACACCCTGTGCCTGTTTTTGCAGCAGCAAATCGGTAAATTTTTTCCCGATTTCATCATCTTCGAGGATGAATGTTTCCAGGTTGATATGGTTTTTGGCACCTCGTATGACTTCAAACATCGCGGCATAGGTAGCCGGACCATCAATAAGCTGAGTGACTTTGTTACCCTTTGTCAGCGGGCTTTCGGTGACCGATTCTATCACGGCAGTATAACGTTCCAGTATGTCCGTCGGGTTGACCGATTGTTTGAGCCTGTCCATGATAGCTTTACTTTTTTCCGGAGATAGCAGTCCTTTGGCCGAAACGATTTGACGAGGCTCCTGCTCCGTCGGCGCGGCATCAATCTTTTCAGAGACATGCGGCAAGGTCGCACATCCATTGATAAGGCTCAGGATGAATACAAACAGAAAGAAAAAAAATGAAGGTTTGGCGATTTTCATATGTTTATTTATTAAAAGGTGATCCGAACTCCGGCATGTTTATTCTCCTTTATTACTTTTTTTCGGGCTTCCGCCTTATCGCAATCAACCTCTCACAATGAGTACGTGAATACTTTTATCATGGTGAATAACACCATAGGAAACACTGCCCAGAACTGCGGCTGATAAGGCGCTCCTTCCATGGGAGCCTATAACAATCAAATCAGTCTTCGATCTTTTAGCCTCTTTTATAATCTCCTCCACAGGATGCCCTGTTTTTATGGAAACTTTCGCTGTGACGCCGTTTTTATCGCACAATTTTTTTATTTCTCCGGCAAATCCTGCGGCAGCCTCTTTCAAATAATCGCCAAGAGGTTCTATGGTGTGCCTTGGCGTCTCGGATGCCGGAACGGTCTGGGCTATCAGTGATCGCTGATCAATAACGCTCAGGATAATGATTGAAGCTTTCAACTGTTTGGCAAGGTCAACCGCGTATATGGCTGCTTTTTTAGCTGTTTTTGATCCATCTGACGGTACAAGAATTTTTGAAATCATGCATTCTCCTTTAATCATTAAAAAAGTTAATAATACAGTAAGTGCTGACCCTTCACTTTCCAATACGAATCGTTGAAAGTTTGTCTATGAATCCGAAGACACTCAATAGCCAAACAATCACTACAATAATCACGACAACATTGAGGATTTTCTTTATGGTGGGTTGCATCGGTATGTAGCGGTTAATCACCCCTAAAATCACTCCAACGACAACCAGAACAATCACTAATTGAATCAATGGCATAATATTTCTCCTTTCACGCTGCGTAATGAAGGAGAATAGATATTTTCTCTCTCCATAGAGCAGCAGTTGCTTCATGTAACAAAACTCGCAGTTGGAGGGGCATTTCTGGTCGGCTGTGCGCAACCTTTCGACGAGTTGTTAGATACAAATTCGTCAGCGGATTATTGCAGGTGCATTCCCTGATGATGATCCAATATCTCCGGCTCGGTGTGATTGAGTATTTCTTTGGCATGGATCGCATCATCCGCGGAGCCATGGACGATAAGGACAAACTTGCCGGTCTTGATCGCCTTCTCATACTGCAATATACTGTCCTTGGGAATGCCCAGGCTGTATAAACCAGCCCCCATCGCGCTCAGGCCACCCACCACAATGGCGCCTTCCAAAGCACTGATAATCCAACTGACCAAAGGCCCTGCCACGAGAAGCGGACCCAAACCGGGCATCCAAAAAAATGCGGAACCGAACAAAAACCCCCATATTCCGCCCCAGAATGCACCTGTTTTACCCCACATTTTCATCCGGTCGCCAACATTATAGTAGCCAACCACATGCTCATCTGTGTGATAGTCGCGTCCTACAATTGACAATTTCTTCATATCGAAACCGGATTGTTGGAGTTCCTTGATAGCCGCTTCGGCCGCTATATGTGACGGATAGATTGCTATGATAGAATTATCCTTATCCTTATTTATATCCTTACTCATACTTTTCCTCTTTCGTTCTTGTGGTGTTGGTCATTCTTTTTCATGGTTCTCACTTCTTTTCGCATTCCTTGTAAAAGGAGCCTTTGTCTTCGAAATCCAGTCACCTTTGCCGCATGATTTGTGTGGCTGCTAAGAAACCACCATTAAGGAGCAGTGTGTCCGGCCGTACACGGTGGCATGTCGCGATGAAACCCTGTATCGAAACACGCCACCCGCGTAAGGTCAGAAAATCATAAATTTAATGCCTCTGTATGGTTTACTTCATCAGTTTGGTAAATTTCGAACCTTCTATTGTAGCTCCGGCCATAAGCCCTTTCTGACCAAAGACAAACCCGACAACCGGTTGCTTGAATTTCATCGTGTTCAATGATTCATCGGCGCCGACCTTGACCACGGTTACCTCGGCATCAACACCCGCTTTCCAGTTTTTGCTGTTACGGAATTTCTTCAAGACCCTATCACTCATAAAAACAAGGATGATGTCCTTCTCCTGGGCTCCGATTTGATAGCCGAAAGATCCGGCAATGATGTTATAATAACCAACCGTTTTCCCGCCTATTCTTAAAGCGCCCTCGCCGTACTCGGCTCCGACAACGAGACCTCCCTGCATGACCTTAGGGATAATAAGGACGCCCTTTGCGGAATCAAGAAACTCCCGCGCACCATTGACTTGCTTGACAAATCGGTCGAGGGACGCATTTACACTGGCATCAATCTCATTGGCCGTAGCCGCGTAAGAGGCAATCGAAAAGATTCCTATGATCACGAATACGCACATGACTAAAAATATTCTAACTCTTGCTTGTTTCATTTCTTTTCTCCTTTATTTAATGTGTTGGTAAAAAAATTTTCAGACCGACGGTCTCTCACTTTTCAATTACTGGGTACATCCTTGACCTGATAGTAATTCCTCCTTTAAGATTTCTACTTGACTGATAAGCTGATATCCCTCCTCTACTCTAATTCCCGTATAAACAGGCAGTGAACCAATTGTCCGCGATAATTCCATGCATTTCTCAGAAAGTACATTCATCCTTATGAAATGCCAATTTTGAATCATAAGGATTCAGAGAACCCAAGAGCTTCCCGGACAGATACTCAATATATTTGCCGTACACTCTCCTGTGCACTTCAATGTGATCTCGAACCACCGGAATGCGAACCACCGGAACGCGAACCACCGGAACGCGAACCACCGGAACGCGAATGTGACGGAATAGACGGCATCGAGTGTGAAGCAGGCGCGGATCTGTAAGCTCTTGCAGCGTGGCCACCTCCACTGGCTGAACGATGATCACCACCGCGATACGGCGCCACTTGGTAGCCAGGTCCCCAGCCACCGTAGTCAAAACCAAAGGGTTCATAGTAAGCCCCTCCAATGCCCCCTCCGTCGTCGTATCCGTATCCGCCGCCAGGTATGAAGCAGCCGAACAAAAGGACTGTCAACATGCAGAGCATAAAGGCGAGTACTAAACAGCGTAACCTGCGTAAAAGTATGATATTCATTTGGTCACCTCTTTACTTTCAGTATCCGGCCATTCAAGCAATCCGAAAGGCGCCCCAAACGGGTCGGCGACCACCGCGACTTTGCCGCCATGGCGATCCATCTGCGGCTTGACCAGCACGCGGCCGCCAAGAGCCACGACCTTTGCAGTCATCTTGACCGTATTTTTGACGCGTACGTAATTAAGCCAGTGGGGATGGGCATTGGGCCTTTTCGCCGGCAGCGTATTCACACTCGCACGAGCATAGTTGTCAGAGGCGAGCAAGAGATGTTGCGCGCCTTTGCTGGCGGGCAATTCAAAGACTTCATAGTCGAATAGCTTCTGATAGAAAGCGGCACTGGTCTCCGGATCGATCGTCATTAACGATATCCAAATCCATTCTCCCGGTGCGGCCAGAGTATCCGGTGGATCACCGTTACTGGAAGTAAGAACCGCAAAAACGGCTCCCTGCGGATCCGCAAAGACGGCTTCCCTGCCTCGGTCAGGAATGCTGTGCGGCTCGAACAGTACCTTTGCTCCATTTTCCAGGGCAACCTTTTGTGCTGCATCGACATCACCCACGGCGAAGAAGCTCCGCCACGCCGGCTGTCGATGCTCGCTGGCGGGTACCTTCTTGTGAATCAATCCTGCCACGGAACGACCGTCGAGAAATGCCTGGGCGTACTTTGTCTCACCATCCTGAATATCGCGAAATGTCCAGCCAAACAGTTTCCCATAGAACTTCTTGGCGGCGGCAATATCCGGTGTCACCAATTCAACAAATATAAGTTTGCCGACGTGATGCTCCTGGCTGGCTGGTTCAACAATCGCCGGCAGTTGAATCTCTGTGGCCATGACTGGCATGGCACAGGCAACGCCAAGAAGTAAGGCAAGCAACACTTGCCAAAGAAATGGATTGTGTCTCTTGTGCTTGAAGCTGCGGGAAATCGGTATTCCACTTGTTGTACCATTAAAAATTACGCCCTGCTTCCCAACGGTCCCGACAAAATCAGAGGTAAATTTGACGCTGGCCATAAATGCTCCTTTCGTTGCTGATCTTCAGTCATCCAAATTCAGTTATCACATCTTGAGCAGACTCAGATTTCGTCAAAAGATGCTTTTTTATTAGACGACTGCGTAGTAATTATTTCATAGTTGCAAATAGTCTGCCAATAGTTGAAGGAGAATCAGAAGTTTGGATTAATCCTTTAATAATAGATTGTTATATTAATAGAAACGAACAGCTCCATAAGTAAGAATGATTTATTTGGCCTCAGTATTTGGCGGAGCCTCAGCATATTGAGGGATACGTTGAAGTGCTGTGGACGTAACGAGCGGGTATTACTTACACCAGCCGCCCAGATCAACTCAGGTTGGATACTGGGCAGTTGGCGCAAAGTGTTCCTTGATCGTTGTCAATGAATAATGATGGGTGGAAAGAAGATTCCGATCCCGGGTGCCGGAGGCTCTACATAAACTACCGGCGGCGGCATATAAACACCCCTGTCATGCCCATAGCGGTCGCGGTCATACCCGCGTCCTCTGCGACCGTTGTCATGTCTTCCCATTTGTTTATGGTTATCTCTGGCAAGGACCGGCGACACGTCGATACTGCCGACCATTGTGACTAAAACAAGCCCCAGCATAATCTTGCCCGCTATGGATCTAAAATTCCATGTGCTTGATATTTTCATAAAATCACTCCATTCTTGGACTAATTCCAATCGCATGTTAAGCGTCAAACTTTAGAAAATTCATTAACGCACTTATCCCGCTTATCGGGATGAGTTGTACGACATTAATGATTATTTCTTCTTGGACTTTCCATATTTTCCTGTCCGGAATATGATATCGGTAATATTCTTCTGTTGATCCGACATACTGTTATAGAATGCCTCGAAAGGCGGGATTAACTTTTTCAGTTGAGCTAAATGTTCTTCTGTAATTTGCCTGTGGAGTTTCAGATGCTCGACAGCGTTTATGGGTTTGGCATTTTCAGCCCTTTCCTTGGTAAAAGCGTCCATGTCTTTCGCATTTTCCCGCATCACTGCGGTAAGTTTATTCCATAATTCTTGCTGGTCCTCGGTGATATTTAGCGTGCCCTGAAGCTGTTTGATCTGAGCCTCAGTATACTCAACAGCGGATTTTCTGGCAATGGCCTGTGATTTATTTTTGCCTGAGGCTGCAAAAGAAAGATATGGATTGGCGAAAAAGATAGCGGATAGAAACGCCACTATCACCAAAACGAGTGTAGCTGAAAAAACAATTTGATAAGCTTTTCTTTTCATAATCTGTCTCCTTTTAAGTTTAATCTTTAGCGCTTAAAGGGTTAGTCTTTCGCTGGCTATTTCTTAAATGCAAGAGTCCGGATTGATGTTTAAACATCAATCCGGACTCTTATCCGATGCGCTTATTGCACGACGATTTGAAAAAGAACTCTCATATTTGCTTTTGCCGCCTTTGAATAAAGCTCTTTAGGCGCTGCTTCGTACATTGCCGGGTCTGACTCGCCATAGCCGATCCTGGTAAGCCTATCCGGTGCAACGAGGCCCTCCCTAATAAGATAATCCTCAACCGCTTTTGCTCTTCTTTCACTCAACTTCTGGTTGTACTCTTCAGTACCGGAAGCAGAAGTATAACCTGCGATACGGACATGAGCGTTAGGATTATCTTTCAGAACCTGAATGTTTCTTTTCAGGATTGTCTGCGCTTCCGGTGTAAGAGTCGACTTATCGAAATTGAAATGTATGTCCTCAAACGCAATGACAATAGTCTTCGGCTCCTCTGCGGCAGCCATAACCTTTTGCTCTTCCCTCGGTTCAGACGCAAGGATAACAACCTTTTGCTCTTGCGCCACATATCCTTTCGAACATCCATTGTTATCCATCATATTTGCACACCCGAATATCAAACTCATGGAGAACACGACAGCTACGAACATGAACACCCTCTTTGCTGTTATTGCTTTCATCTTTAAACCTCCTGCTAATGTTTTTGTTTATAAATCTTCATATTTCATCAAGAAATTATATTTTTCTAATTTCTTCCTCTTTCATGGTCTCCCCGTTGTTCATGTTGTTGATGTTGTTGTCGTGATCCCATTCGGTCATTCCTTGAACCCTGGACACCCCGGTTATTTTGTTTCTGCCAGGGATTATTCCTCTCCCATTATCGTCTCCTATTGCACGACGATTTCAAAAAGAGCTCTCATGTTTGCCTTTGCCGCCGGGGAGTAAATCTCTTTAGGCGCTGCTTCGTATCTTGCCGGATTTGACTCGCCATAGCCGATCCTGCTTAGCCTGTCCGGTGCAACGAGTCCCTCGCTAATGAGATAATCCTCAACCGCTTTTGCTCTTCTTTCGCTTAACTTCTGGTTGTACTCTTGAGTGCCGGCGGCGGATGTATAACCGGCAATGCGGACTTGCGCTTTAGGATTATCTTTCAGAATCTGGATATTCCTTTTCAGGATTGCCTGCGCTTCCGGCGTAAGGGTTGACTTATCGAAATCAAAATGGACGTCCTCAAAAGCAAGAACAACGATCTTCGGCTCCGCTGCTGCGGCCATAACCTTTTCCTCGACCTTCGGTTCAGACGCAAGGATGACGACCTTTTCCGGTTCAGGTGCCGGTTGGACTACCGGTTCAGACTTCGCCACAGGCGCGGGCTCCGGCTTTGCCCCGCCGCCGAACGCAAAAACTATTCCACCGGAAACTCCTATATTATGGAAGGTTTCCTGAAATATTTCGCCAACCATGTAATCCTGGACATCGAATCTAAGAGCGATATTGTCTGTCAGCCAGTATTTCGCTCCTAAACCAACGTTAAAAGCAGCCATGTCCCCCCCGTTCTGAATCGATGGACCATAGTGGGCTCCTCCGAAACCGACAACGATAAAGGGGTTGAATTTACCATCGGGAATAAAGTGAAGGACGGCATCGGCATGATAAAAAGTAATGTCCTCTTTAGTCATGGGATATCCGAACTCTCCTTCCGTATTATTCATTTCTCCCGTGTCACTAACGTCAGTTCTCATAAATTGTCCGGCAACCTCAATGCCGAAATATTTCGTGATATTGTAACCGAGCCGTACGCCAAACATGGGCGCGTTATCCAGATTCTGACTGTGCTCGAAGAAATTGTATCCGACGTACGGATTCACTTCAACGGATCCGGCATTTATCTCGGAGCGAGCAGACAAGGGTAGTAAAAAAACAAAAGCAGCTATTATCATTGCTGCACGATACATTGATTTCATTGTGCGTCCTCCTTTATATTGTCGCGTTTTACTGTTGCCCATCCGGCTATTTGAAAAAAGCCGCAGGGGATATCTTTATATCCAAAGAATAAGGTGTTGCAGCAAGGCAAAAGGAGACAGCCCCGGTTATTTAAAATAGTCTGTCTTCCCTTTTGCCTGCTTTCATACCAAATACCTCATGCCCTACGGGGTGGGCACAGTAATGACATTGGTGTTCGTTAAGGTAAGAGCGCCACTCACAAGACCAAGCGCTCCAGCTAATATTCTGCCCTGCACGTTGACGAACTGGTTCAACGTGATAGCATTACCTGCCACTATGGTTCCCTGGAAGAAGGTGTTGTTCCCAATAGTTATATTGTGGGCCACTACCCAATAAACGTTTTGCGCCTGAGCGCCATTTCGCAGGATAACGCTGCCCGTTGTCGAGGTAAAGCCGGATGCGCCGGATGTTGACCGGATGATAAAGACTGCATCCGGATTACCTCCTGCGTCGAGTACGAGAGGACCTAATGTATTACTAAGCCCATATGTGCCTGAAGTAGTAAAGATGCCAGGGCTGAGGACATATCCGCTTAGGTCTTGTCCCGGTGCAAAAGTCCCGCCGTTTTGCCCAAGTGCCAACGCCGGTGTCGTTAGCGATGTCGCCGGCGCCGCGCGTGCCATGAGATCGCTATACACACCCTCCAAGTCGGTCAAGAGCTGCGGCAGGGCAGCGATATTAGCAGGAGAGCCATTATCGGCAGCGGTTACCATTCCGGGGGTTACGCCGTTACTGTCGGTCACAATAGATGAAGTCAGATTTGGTGCACTTCCAGCATCATTAAATCCAGGTCCAGTTACCGATGCAATAGTACCGCCAGGACCAGGCTCAGTCAAAGCGACATCTCCATAGATATGACTTGGGCCGGCAGAATTGGTGATCGCATCATACGCTATAAGCCCGTAAGTGGTAGCCGATTTAAGATCCACCGCGCCTGCTGGTCCGGAATTGGGTGCGGTTACGGTTAACATGGCTGTCGGGGTATAGCCGCCATAAGAAGCATTGATGGTCACTGTGCCAATGGATTGACCTGTAGCAACACCTGTCGACAGGATTGTTGCAGTGCCAGTGCCGGCAGTCGTACTCCAGGTGGAGACTGCTGTTCTGTCGACGTTTGACCCATCGCTAAATATCTCAATCGCAGCATATGGTTGGGTACCACCAACTACTACCGAGGCTGTTGCAGGAGTCACTATTAACGACACCGGTGTTGCGGCGGTCACGGTCAATACTGCTGTCCTGTTTGCAAGTCCTACGGCGCCGGTATAGACGCCGTAAGCGGCAGTGATGGTCGATTGGCCAATGGATGCACCTGTAGCAACGCCTGTCCCAAGGATTGTGGCAACGCCAGAGCCGGGGGAGATATCAACGGCCGTCCAGGTGGAAACCGCTGTCCTGTCAAATGTTGACCCATCGCTAAACGTCTCAATCGCCGTATATTGTTGTGTGCCTGTAATCGGTATCGAGGCCGTTGCAGGAGTCACCACAAACGACACCGATGTTGCGGCGGTCACAGTCAATGTGGCTGTCGCAGGCGAGTGCGGGCTTAAGGCATAAGTGGCAGTAATGGTGGATGTGCCAACGGATACACCAGTAGCAACGCCGATAGTGGGGCTGGTGTTCGAGATTGTGGCATGGGTACCACTTGCCGTCCAGGTGGAGGTTAAAGTCCTGTCCTGAGTTGTCCCATCGCTAAATGTTTCTATTGCCGTATATTGCTGGGTACCTGTAACCGGTATCGAGGCCGTTGCAGGTATCACCTTGAACGAGATCGATGTTGCAGCGTTCACGTTCAGGGTTGCTGAGCCGGACAGACCGCCGTAAGTGGCGGTGATGACCGATGATGTACTGGCAAGAATGCCGGTAGCCCAGCCGGTTGCTGCATTGACTGAAGCGTTTCCGGGGATGCTTGAAGTCCAAGCAGAGGCGACCGTCACGTCAATGGATGTCCCGTCGCTATAAGTCGCAATCGCCGTAAATTGCTGGTTGCCTGAAACCGGAACTGAGGCCGTTACAGGCGTTACCGTAATGGACGTCAACGTACGTGCCGGTAACCAATGCCCGGTTTGACCATTACTTCCGCATCCTGCAATTACAACACTCAGGATTAACATCATAAATGCAAGAAAAATTTGCAAAGCTCTAAATCTTTTCATATAACCCCCTTTCGAAATTAATTATTTCGTTAAATATTCCAATGTTTATCCCTCTCATTATTTCCCTCCTAAAATTTTTCGTAGCTTTCGCTAAGTTATAATCTTCTTCCCTCAAAAAATAATAGGAACTCGCGTTCTGTGGTTGGATTAAAAAATATAATATGGTGTAAAAGCAAATAGCCTGCCAATAGCCGTTGACTAATCATAATTTTTGATTAATCATTTAATAACAAGTGGTTAGATTAATAAAGAAGGCCCGCACCAAAGGCATGAGATAATTCGTGTGCCCTCAGTATTTGGCGGAGCCTCAGCATGTTGAGGGTACTTGGAAGGGAGGTAGACAGCCTTCTGGTCTTGTTCTTTCATCTCTTCAGTCGAACAATTCGCTTTCAATTACATTTCCCTGCAGGGCGGCACAATTGACCGCGATCGTAGAACGTATTTGTTTTTAAGAAAACAGAAACGCAGATCTGCCTTGTCGCCGGAAATAGTACATATCATCAGCAACCAAGTCGCAGGCTGCTACCAGACCAGCGGAACCGCAGTAATTATCGCTGTTCCGATTTCCTGAACAGGGCCTAAAGGCTTAACGTCAATTTGATGCGTATCAATTAAGGGTCGTCCTCCCGGAGGATCTCTGTAAGTGACAACATTATCAACTAATGTGATTAACCCCTTGAATTCCCATCCGGTATTTATTGTATGTCGCTTGAAGGTGAACAGATCCAGCCAGAAATTTCCTACTCGCGTTACATATAATGTGCTGGGCAAAATTTGATAAGCCGTGCAGCGGTCCTTACTCTCGATGCATTTCTGTATACCGGGATCCAAATCCTCCTTTTTAATAGAAGGATTCGGCAAGAATAGATTGATAACTTCTGTGACATTCATGATCTTGATATTGGGCTCCATAAAAGGATCGAATCCAAGTTTTTTAAGATCATCCACATTGGTTACTCCGGGCTTTATTTTATCATAAGTAACTTTGGCGCTATCGAAATTCTCCCAGGGCGATTTGGTAATTATCGTGCTGTGCGGCATGAGGCTGGCGCATCCGGAAACCATCCATAATAAAAGAATCATGACCATTGAATTGCAGTATGTTTTAATCATATTCAACCTTTCTATAATTTTTGAAGATTATAATTTTAAATTGCACCGTCAGTATAAACTCTCTAAAATATTTTCATTGCAGCTCTTTGCGGCAAGCCGCGTCCAATACGTCACTGCCGAATTTACGACGGACCGGACACGAGATCAAAATCAAACGAAATTATTCCCACTTTGGTTCTTATTTTTATGGGAATCTTTTTTTCATCAGCGGTTACCCATACTTTGAGCCGCGGATGATCGCTTTTTTTTACTACTTTATCCAGTTTATCCATCGTTTCAATATTCGGCGTAATTTGAATGGTGTCATACATTTTCCCCTCAATTTCGATCACTTCTGTCTTGCCGACATCTGCCATGACCTCCATGCTGACCTTGTTGCCATCGGTCACCGGTATGTGAATCTCTGAGTTTTCCTTAAGATTCCGTAGACGAAAAGCATAGAAAAGAGCCAACGGATCAAAGGTGCCCGGCACTACATGAATCGGCGGATTCGACTGGCCGAAATTAGTAAAAGTAGATTCCATTTTTTCCCAATTGAATTCTATTTTTTCATCACGCGGATGTTGACTTTCCGTTTTCTTTTTATAGAAGAGGCTATGTGTCATGGCGGCATCGACGTAGGAATCCTGCCTCTCCCTGACTTTATAGATTAGATCAACTACTTTACTGGTTTTAGTGATCATTACAAAGTGATAGGCTTCAATGCCATAGATGGTTTCCTGAGGAAGAACTTGCAGTGTGAGCTCTCCGGCCGGAATTATTCCCCAGATCACTTTGTATGTCAGTTTTTCCCCGGGCTGAAAAGGAAATCCACTTCCCGGCGGGACTTTATCAACGACGTTGACGAAGGTAAAAGCCAGAAACATTAAGGGTAATAAAATAAAAATGATGGACTTGGAATATCCACGATAAATCCCTTCCGGTCTCGATACATTTACTGTATTTTTGTTTTTGATAATCATTACACGAACCTCTACCTTATAATTGCAAATGGCTTGCCAATAGCTCAGGGAGAATTAAAAATTTGGATTAATTGTTTAACAACGGATAGTTAGATTAATAAAAGAGAACGGCTCCAAGGCAGAGCATAATTTGTTTCGCCTCATTATTTAGTGGAGCCTCAATATGTTGAGGGGGGCTTTAAATAGATGTGCATCGTCTCTCAATGTGGTTCTTTTGTTTCCGGCCTCACTATTTCCAGCTTATGCAGTCTCGCCATTAAAGAACTCGGGTGGATGCCCGGGATAGCAGCGGCCCCGTCCTTTCCCTCTATGCGCCATTTGGTTTCCGTAAGGATTTTAGAATTTAATTTCGTTCAGTATCTTCCAGCGTCCTCATGGCGGATGAAATTGCAGGTGACGCCGTGTAAAGCGTATGACTAGTCGGTTAAAGTCCGATCATGAAATTCGGCGGTTCGCCTATGTAACTTGAGGAAGTGTTAAGGTAACATGAAGCATTAAGTTTCCTAACAAATCTGTCTTCAATGATTTTTTGATAATTTTCAGCAACCGGATCATAACTGCAGTGCTATGTGTACGGTATCGGCTTCTCCCTTAACGTAGTGGGTTTTGAAGCCGCGTTTCTGTGCGAATTTGAGCATCTTTTCGTTGCCCGGAAGCACAATGCCCTCCATGGTCGTAAACCCGCACTCGCGTGCCGTTTCTTCCAGGGAAGTCATCAGCAAACCTGCCACTCCGCTGCCCTGCCAGGCATCGTCCACCGTTATACCAAACTCGCAGGTATCGGGAACTTCGGTAACGACATAACGCACAACGCCGATTTCCACTTCTTTATCATCACGCATGATGGTGGCAACAAAGGCCATGTGCCGGTTGTAATCGATTTGGGTGAAATACTTGAGCTTTTTCGGCATCAGTTCCCGCAACGACGCCATGAATCGGAAATAGCGGGATTCTTTCGACAGGTGCCGTATAAATTCCTGTTCCATGCCGGAGTCGTCGGCGCGGATCGGCCGGATGGACACAGTCGTATCCTTTAACGATACCTGTTTGATAAGATATTGTTTCTTCATAGCTCAACCATAAGAATTTCAGTTTCGTATGTTACAAATTTAAAGGTACTTCAGGAACAAATTAGTCGAACACTCTCAAGGGAGTGTCCGACTAATTTGTTCTACTGTTCTATTCAATACAATAATTTGGCAGCTTTTTTTGCAGCATCTTTCACACGGGTTGCTGCTTCCTTTTAATGCTTCATCTCATCCGCTGTTTTTTTATGGTCTTTTTTATCCATCTTCATCATACACATCTTCTGCATATTCTTAAACTGTTCATCCGTCAAAATAGCCCGCATAGCTTTCATGGCTTTTAACATTCCCAGATGTTGGGCGGTTTTTATATCTTCAATTTTCTTAACCGCGGATGTGGCCTTATCCAGATCAAAATCCTTCACTTCCATAATTTCCATAAGTTCGATTTCGGCAATCTTCAGGTCGGCTTTGGATCTTATCTGCTTTTTCTGCATTTCAGTGTGCAGTGGTTTCATCTTCGCCATTTGTTCATCGGTAAGCCCCATCTTATTTGCATGCTCCATGAACATCATGTCGCCGCCCATCTCCATATTGCCCATGGCCATCATCTGACCCTGCTCTTCTCCATGACTCTGCATCGACATATCATTCATCTGTGAAAAAGCGGGTACTGCAAAAACAACTGTCAACAACAACGAAAATAACATTTTTTTCATAATTTTCTCCTAATGAGACCCAGGCTTCAGAAAAAAAGTGCACTGAAGCTTGATGGTTGTAATGCGACTCAAACTATAAAAGTGTTGCGTATTAAAGTTTGTTAGTCGAATTATCCAACAGCCTTTGGCTATTGGAAATTATCCCGCAGCAAAGCAGAAGTGGGATTTGAGACTCGCCAAGAACAAGCATGACAGCAAGCTCAATTGCAATAAATCTATTAAGGCTTATACTTAAACGATACTCTTAATTTTGTCCGATACTCCACAACTTTTCCTTTTTCCACTCTCATATCGAGTTCCTTCACTTCAGCAATCCTTATTTCTTCTAAGGTTTTTGCTGCGACTTCAACAGCATTTTTAGCAGCATCTTCCCATGATTTTTCACTGCTTCCGATAATTTCGATAACTTTATAAATGTTGTTCATAATCCTTATCCTTTCTTTTAATTTTGCTAAATAAAAAATGGTTGACCGGGATATTTTCACAAGTTTAAAAATCTTCTATATGAATTGTCCCAAACTTTTTTGTTTTTGCTACTTACCCCAAACCTTCTTGACCTGACCGACCTTTTCCTGAACCCGGCCGGTCATCTTTTCAATGGTGCCTTCAGTTTCCAGCTTTGGATTGTCGCTTATTTTTCCGGCTACTTCCTTGACATTACCCTTCACTTTATGAAACATGGCTTCTGCTTTGTCTTGTGTGCTCGATTTCATACTGTTCTCCTTTTTTTAATTTATTTGTTGGACAGGCATCCCTTATGCGTCGCTATGCAATTATACAGTGAAGCAAGGCTTGTGTGATAATTCCATGCGCTTCAAAGAAAGAACACTTGCGTTATGACCAAAGTCATACATAAGGTTAATTATTATCTTCATCCATTTTAGCGGCAGCTTCCGTCGTGGACACTGTTTTGCTCATAAAAAACAGCCTGATAATGCCCCACGCAATCAAAAAGAAGACAAACATGGCCAGCAAGGTGGTCCATTCAAAAACACCCGATTGAATCTGCGAGGCATGGAAGACATTGAGAAACGGTCCGGCAAATGGATAACTGACAATATAAATAAAACTGCTGAAACCGGCGGAAGGGTTGGCCGCAAGCAGCTTTAAGCCAAACCGAAACGCCAATATCACTTCAATGAGACCAAGAATATACCAGACAACCTGTGTTCCGCGGTATAAAGGCTTGGTAGTTGCTGAACTGTATGATGAGTCCATATATTTTATCTCCATCTTTTAATTTTTTGAATATCTGTAAAAACTCTATACGCTTCTTAATTAAGGACACTCGTATTCCAACATCCTACCAACAGTAGCTGCAACTAGCCTGCCAACAACCTGAAATAATCAGAAATCTTAATTCATCTATTAATAGCAGGCGGTTAGATTAATAAGAGGATTTTACGGAATATATGAAATGATTCGTTTGGCCTCAACATGCGGTGGAACCTCAGCATATTGAGGGATACATTGAATTTTCTCAGTTCTGTAATTCAGAATAAATACTGTGTTTTCTTTTCTTCTTAGCCTGATACATGAGTTGGTCTACGCGGTGAACGAACGCTTTCATCTCTTCATTCGGTATGTACTGAGCAAAACCGATACTTGCCGTTATATAAACATTTTGACCCGATACCGGGGAAAAGGCCTTTTCCATTAATTCCTTTTGTATTCTTTCCGCCATTATCGTTCCATCTTCGATTGTGGTCATCGGCAATATGATTGTAAATTCCTCGCCGCCATAACGATAGGCGGAATCGCTCTCGCGCAAAAATTGTTTCAACAGCTTGCCTATTTGAGATAACACACTATCACCTTCAATATGGCCGTATGTGTCGTTGAAATCCTTGAATTTGTCGATATCCATAAGCAGTACGGTCAGAGGCTGTTCATAGCGGTTCGACCGCTCTGTTTCTATTTTGAGCTGAGCATAAAAATGTCTGGAATTGTAAAGCTGCGTGAGGTCGTCAATGATGCTGAGTTCTTTGTATCTTTTTTCACTTTCCTTCAGCGCTTTCAACACTTCTTTACGTTCGGTGATGTCGCGAATATTGCATTGAATTACCCTGGTGTTGCCCTCTGCATAGACATTGCTGACGAATTCAACATTAACAAGCCTTCCGTCAATCGTTTCCAAAGGTAAATCATCATAACGGATATACTCCTGACGCTGCAATTCCAGAAATTTGTTGCGGTTGGGGATAATATCTTTAAATGGTCCAAGTTCCCACACAGCCTTCCCTATGAAATGCTCACGCGAATAGCCCAGCAACTCAATCAGAAAGGGATTAACGTCAACGATTATTCCCGTATCGCAATCAAGGATAAGAATTCCATCTTTTGCTGACTCAAAAAGCCGACGATACCGGATTTCCGAAGCTTCCAGTAACTCTTGGGCCTGCTTATGCTTATTCTTAATTTCCGCCTCTTCCAGTGCTCTGGATATCGCCGGGCAAAGACGGGATAAATTAGGTTTCAGTATATAATCCCTGGCGCCAAAACGCATACACTCGATGGCCGTTTCTTCACCGATCGTTCCGGATACAACGATTAAAGGGATGTCGATATTTGTGTGCTTCAACACATCAATGGCTGAAGGAGCATTAAATCCGGGCATCATATAATCGCAAAGGATGATGTCCCATTTCTTTTCTTTAAGGGCTTTTTTCATCGCGGCAGCGGTGGCCACCCGCTCATACACCGGATTGTATCCGCCCTTTTTAATCTCACGGATTAAAAGCAGCGCATCATCTTCCGAGTCTTCAACCATTAATACCCGGAGTGATTTATTCTTCATAGAATTGCCCTCTATGTTTCGATAATTCTGATGGTTGAAATGTTTGATCAATCGCGCCGGTTAATCTGCGCACGTTTCGGAATTAGGCCGAGCATACAGTCAACTTCAAATTTTTCTTTTACATGACCGTTCTATTTTTGGGCCAGTTGTCTTGCCCACAATGTCAGCCAGATGACGACAAAGACCATCACTCCGAAGCAGAGCTTATAGACCACCATTGCCCACAGCCAGACAGTACGAATTTCCACCCAGGTAGAACCCCTACCCCAGATACAAAGCATTGCTTCAGGTTGTCTGCTCATCATCACCCAGTAAGCAAGCCATTGGATCAGCAAAATACAATAGAAGACTAACACCGTCCACCATCCGGCCACTGCCGCAGCCCGCACTTTTTTTATAAACATTTCATCCATGATTTGCTCCTGTGTTTTATTAATTGGTTCAAACATATCATTAAAAGAACTAAATAAATATTTACAGCAAATTATAGGCCAACAATTGAAGGGGAATAAGAAGTTTTGATTAATCCTTTAATAACAGTTTGTTAGATGGAATCGCGGAAAAGAATAAAATGACTCGTTTGGCCACAATATATGGTGGAGCCTCAATATATTGAGGGATACTTCAAGAAATGTCAACGATCTGACAGGCCCTTCAAAAGGTTCAGATGCAAGGCGTGCGAGGATCGAGCAGCAAAGCGTTCTTTAGACGCACGTGAGCAGCAAGAATCGAAGCGCAACCAAAGCAGATGAGCCTTTTTCAACAGCCTGCTATTTTTAATCTTTTGTATCCGGCCGGATTATTTCCAGTTTGTGCAGTCTCGCTCTTAAGGTGCTCGGATGGATGCCCAGGATCGCCGCGGCCCCATCCTTTCCCTCAATGCGCCATTTGGTTTCTGTCAGGACTTTTAGAATTTGGCTGCGCTCCGTATCTTCCAATGTCCTCATGACGGATGAAATTGCGGGTGATGAAATCTCCAGTTTATCCGCCAGATGCAGATCCGGCCCGGGGCACAAGATCACAGCACGTTCGATAATACTTTCCAGTTCCCGGACATTGCCGGGCCACGGGTAATCCTGCAGTGCTTTCATCATCTCTTTCGGAATATTCGTTATCTGCTTACCCATTCTTCTGGCATACCGTTCCATGAACGCCTGAACCATCAGCGGAATGTCATCTTTG
>Ga0187851_10001048_pt1 | contig 27104 bp, 22 predicted proteins | sample June2016WEW_6_10_FD_132997 | JGI IMG/M metagenome (GOLD analysis project Ga0187851, IMG submission 132997) | Peatland microbial communities from SPRUCE experiment site at the Marcell Experimental Forest, Minnesota, USA - June2016WEW_6_10 | ecosystem: Environmental > Terrestrial > Soil >...
GAAGCCGATGGCGAAGGCCAGCGAGCCGGTGCGGCGCAGCGTAAGGCACACGAACAGGCCCAGCAGACCGGTGGAGACGAAGTCTTCCCAGCGCTCGTGTGGCTTCAGGAAATAGTGCAGCGCGCCGAAGCCGATGGAGAGCAAAATGGATGCTGGCCAGAATCCGATGCCATCGGCGAGCGTGGCGAGGAGATAGGCACGGAATTGGAGCTCCTCCGAAAATCCGATGAGCAGATTAGCAATGATCCATAGGCCAAGAAAGTACCAAATCGCGCCGCCATGGAGGGCGAGCCCGAGGATGCGATAGCCGCCGAAGGCTGCAATCAAGCCCACAAGCAAAGAGGTGGAAGCCGCGCCCCAGGCAAGTCCCACCCGGAAATCGACTCCGAAGGCGTTGCGAACCGGAATGCCGTAATTGGGGAAGCGACGGCGCTCGATGCGCGCCATAATCCAAGTTGCAATCAGTACCTGGATGAGCGCCTGCAACTCGTCGACGATGGTGCCCACAGGATCAAGGAACGGCCGCTCCTTGGGATGGAAGATCTCCGGAATGATCCAGTTCGCCAGGAATTCGAGTCCCACGAAAATGCCGACAAAAATAAGGATGCGCCAACCGGCGCGTATGCCACGGGGATTGAAGAAGATTCTTCTCATATCGGGGCAGCGCCGGCTGAGACTTCTTGGTCCCCGTTTTGAAACCGTCAGAGGCAGAGCCAATCGGACGCAGCGGTTTGACCGGTATCTTAATACGGAAGTTGATCGTTGGCGAAATCAGGCGTTTGCGCTCACAATCCTGGTTGCAGGGTCAATGACCGTGATCGCGATTTATCAACAGTTACCTGCATTTTGCACCATGGCGGCAAGCCCTTCGACTCCTGCAATTGCGCAGTCCAGTGCAGGTCATTGAGAACATTTATCGGGCAACACGAACACGCGCCTGGCTAATTCTGACTTCGGCGTGCCTGCACGATAGTAGCTTTCGAGAATGCCTTCCTTCCAGGTAAGCAAATCGGGGTTGCGCCGTGCGAATTCCTCCCATTCTCCGCTGTCACAGCGCGCCATACGTTCACGGATCAGGAAGAAATAAGCGCAGGTGATGGTTTCGTTGTAGAGCTGCGTCTTTCCCCGGGCGGCCGCAAATCGCTGCAGCGCCGCGGAGAATTTCTCCAATGCCAGCAGAACCGGAAATCGGGACAAGTAAGCGAAAGCCAGACGGACGTGATCGGCATGATGGAAGGAATTGTCTGGAAGCGCATCGTTCTCGAAATTGTAGATGAGTCTTTCGTCGGGCGTCATTAAAATCCTCCGTGGTCAGCTTCCCTTCCCGACGGCAACTGCCCATGCAGCGGCGGTGTAGATCGCCAAGTTGCCCACTTCGTACATGCCGTTCAGAAGATGAATGACAATAGCCAGGACGAAAATGACCGCCAGAAGCCACGCGCCGCGGATGGTCGTTCGCGGGATCAGCATCAGGATGCATCCAGCGATTTCACCGAACCCCAGCACCAGGCGCACTACGTTCGGCATGTGAGTTTTGGCAAAGCTGTGAGCCGCACCGGGCATCACAAAGAGAACCGCTTCAATCAGAATCACCAGTCCCAAAGTCCACTGCAGTCCGGTCAAAGCAATTTGCGTGCGCTGGGTCGTCATCAAAGATCTCCGCTATTTGTCGGCACTTCGCTTGCGCTGCGGCCGGGACTTGATTTCTTTCAAGCGATGGCTGGCGCTGGAATCGAGGTCGAAATCGTAAAAGCGCTTCAACTCCTGAATGCGCTCGAGCGAGGCCGAACTGAACGGAGTTTTCCCGTCGAAGGCGTGCAGAACAATCCCTTCCAGCAAATCACCGAGGGTCATATCGTGGTATTCGGCGAAAGCCTTGAGCACTTTGAGCAGCCGCTTCTCCATGCGCACTCCGGTTTGAACGCGCTCGACCAGCAGTTTCGGATCCTCTGTCATGTGTACCAATGTACTACAGTACATAGATATCTGCAAATCGTGGTCGCCGGCAGCCCGGTTACGCACGTCTTCACGCGCGTTGTTTATAATCGCGTTTCACTCTTTTCATGAGCTGAGCGCCCGTAAGGCGCAATTCCCTGCTAAAGGACTCTCTTGGCATTCGACGAAAATGTTTACGAGCTGCGGCGGCAGAAGCTGAAACAGATCGAGGCGCTTGGCCAAACCGCGTACCGCAGCAAATACGAATTCACGCACACTATTCCGCAGATCCTGGCGCACTATTCGGACAAGACTGCGGAACGACTCGAAGCTCCGCGGGTCAACGTGCGTGTCGCCGGACGCATCATGGCGATCCGATTGATGGGCAAGGCCGGATTCTGCCATCTGCAGCAAGACGGCAAGCGTCTGCAGATTTACGTGAAAAAAGATGCGGTCGGCGACAAGGGATTCGAGTTGTACAAACTTCTCGATCTCGGCGATCACATCGGTGTCAGCGGCTATTTATTTCGGACGCGCACTGGCGAACTGACGATCCACGTCGAGGAGATTACCTTTCTCAGCAAGGATCTGTTGCCTCTGCCGGTGGGTAAAGCCGTCGAAGGAGATGCCTCTAGCCCCGAAGGTCCTAAGAAGTGGAACGAACTCACGGACGTCGAGCTACGCTACCGGCAACGTTACGTCGATCTTGTAGTAAATCCCGAAGTGCGGGAAGTTTTCCGGAAACGCAGCAAGCTCGTGCAATCGCTGCGACGGACGATGGAAGCCCATGGATTTGTCGAGGTCGAAACGCCAATGATGCAGCCTATCGCCGGCGGAGCAGTGGCCCGTCCGTTTGTGACTCACCACAACACGCTCGACATGGATTTGTACCTGCGCATCGCGCCGGAACTCTATCTGAAGCGCCTTCTCGTGGGCGGCTTCGATCGCGTGTATGAAATCAATCGCAACTTTCGCAATGAAGGGCTGGGCTGGCGATGGAACCCAGAGTTCACCATGCTGGAGTTTTATCAGGCCTACACCGACTACCAAGGCATCATGGATCTCACGCAGGAACTGACCACACAAGCTGCAATAGACGTGAATGGCGGGACGAAAGCGAAGTGGGGCGATCAGGAAATTGACTGGTCCAACTGGAAGCGCCTGACCATGCGTGAAGCGATCATCCATTATTGGCCGGAGGCGGCGGCTGCGAAGCCCGAGATGAGCGACTTCTCTTCCCACGAGGGTGTGAAGAAACTGGTCGAGCGCTTCAACCGGGCGCACGCGCATGTGGCTTACGATCCAAATGAGCCTTTGGGCAAGACAATTGCGAATTTATTTGAAGGGGCGGCGGAGGAGCACCTCACCCAGCCGACCATCATCTACGAGTTCCCCACCGCGGTGTCGCCGCTCTCCAAGCAAAAGCCCGATGAGCCCGAATGGACCGAGCGCTTCGAGGTCTTCGCCGGACAAATGGAGATCTCCAACGGCTTCAGCGAACTCAATGATCCGGAAGATCAGCGGCGCCGCTTTGAAAGCCAACTGAAAGAACGCGAGCGCGGCGACGACGAGGCGCACCAGATGGATGAGGACTACATCCGCGCTCTCTCGTATGGGATGCCGCCGGCGGGTGGCTGTGGTGTCGGTGTGGATCGCCTATGCATGCTGCTCACCGATTCCCACACGATTCGCGACGTGATTCTGTTTCCGCTGCTGCGGCCCGAGAAAAGTTCCAATGCAGAGCACGCGGAGGAGCCAGAAGAAAGGCCTTGAAGTCCCAGGTAAGCTCAGCGGTATTACCTTCTGAGTACCCTACAATGCACTAGAAGCAGGGCAACCGCGTTTCTATACTCTTTACTAGCAGTTCGGGCTCAGAAATGGCAGCGCTGCCGTAATGTCCCGCAGCCTCTGGACATTGGGTCGGTAGCGCTTTGCTTTTCCCTCCGCCATCCCTAATCCCCACTTTTTCCGGATGCATTCTTGTTTGCCGTTCTCGGCGGCTCATAAGCGGGTTTGTCAGGACTGAAATTGGTGCTCAAGTAGTCGATCAGCGCATCCCGATCCGCGGGATCGACTACCGCTCCCCATTTCGTCATCTTGTCGACTTCTTTTGTCCACGCCGCTTTGCTCAGACGCTGCTGCAGGATGATCCGCGCTTCATGGCATTCCAGGCACGCCGTAGTGGCCCTCGTCTGCATCGCACCGGCGGGTAGGTCTGCGGTGACATTGGCCGGAGCAGATTTCTGCGCCGGCAAACCGGTTGTGATTGCCAACAGTGCGACAGCCGAGATTTTACGAAACATGAACGTTCACCTGATCGACAGCGTTATAAAGATAGCCGCTGGGATTCCATACCGGCGTCTCGGGCTGAACGCGTCCCTGGCTATCGGTAGCCCGCGACTGGATGGAGTAATCGCCGCCTCTACCAGGCTTCCAGTCATAACTCCATAGACGCCACGCATAGTGCGCCTGATCGCGGCCAAGTTTTGCAAGATTCCAAGTCGTCCCGCCGTCGGTGGAGATTTCCACTTTCACGATGTCCGCTTCTCCGGCCCAAGCGGCGCCATGCACAGTCACCTTGCCCATCTTCAGACTGCTGCTATCAATCGGTCCGGAGATTACTGACTTCACGCTTAGCGCCGTGACCGCGTGCGTATCCTCCGGCTTCACCGCATCGCCGGGCTTGACGGGCTGGTTGGGCAGCCGGTAACCGGGGCTCATGAAATTTCCTACGAATTCCGCATCGAGCACCTTGATCTCGGTCAGCCACTTGCAGGATGCCGCGCCGATCCAGCCCGGGACAAGAGCCCTCGCGGGGAATCCATGGTGCTTGGTCAGCGGAGATCCACTCATGTGTGTAGCAATCAGGGTATCCGCGTCGAGAGCTTTCTCAATTGGAATGCTGCGAATAAATGGAGGAACTTTACCAGGAACTTCGTCGAGGCCGCGGAACATGACGTGTTTGCCCGAGGGTTTCAGTCCCGCGCGCTGCAAAATATCGTGGAGGCGAGGACCGGAAAAACGGGCTGTGCCCACCGCGCCTTTGCCCCACTGTATGCCGGGAACCTGTGGGCGCTGCAAGCTCCGTCCATTGCCGGCGCACTCCAGCGTGTTGACCACCGAATGTGTCTCAAGTTTAAAGAGTTCGGCCAAGCTCAGCGTGAGAGGCTTCTCCACCTCTCCGCCAAGCGAGAGTCGCCAGCCGCTTGCGTCGAGCTCAATCGGTTCGTGCATGTGATTGCGCACGAAGAAGTGCGGCACGGGAGTGAGCCAGGTATTGAAATACTCGACGGGGCTTTCCAAATCAACGAAGCGGAACGAGCGAAGAATCATGCCGTCCTCGCCGGGGAACGGAACGGCTTGTCCCGCCGGAAGGGCCCAAGTCAACATAGAAGGTGCGGCGGCTGCGGCAAACACCGCTCCTGACACTTGCTTGAGGAATTCACGTCTGGAGTTCATCGTCCTCGCGAACACGCTTGCTAAAAATCGCTCTCGGAATGTCTCATCTGGGAAGTCTTAGCGTAAATTCAAGTTAACACCACCGGCCCGGAAAAGGAGAGTAGCCAAAACCGGGCCGGCGGCGTTTCCGAAGGGAAGGCGCCCCTCGAAAAGTTGAAAATCCGTGGAGAACCGATGGTCCCGCGTCAACCCTGGCGCGGGACCATTTCGGCTTACGGCAAGTAATAGCGGAATGAGGTGAAGACCATACCGTCCAGGCCTTCGGGCGTCACTCCGGATTGTCCGGTTCCGGCGGGGCCAATCCCAGACCAAGTCTGACGGGTCACATAGGAATACTGAGTACCGAACTGGAACTTGCCTCGAGGACCGTTGTAGAAGCGATACCAAAAGCCCACTGTTCCTTCGATGACAGCTCGCGAGTCCGACGTGCACTTCGAAAGCGAACCCGGGTTGAATCCCGCCGTGACGCCGAAAGACGGTGCAGTCTCGGTGTAGCAACCGGAATTGTTGAAGAACGGCGATCCGTAGCCCACGTACTCCTTGGTCGCGGGATTGTAGTCGGTCGTCCGACCGTCATACTCCGCTCCAGTGTAGGCATAGACATCGAGCTTCTTGCCGTGCCACTCCAGCGTGGCGAGCCCCTGGTAATTCTTGATCAGATCTGGAGTTCCATCGGCATGAATCGCCAGATCGGAGAGTTGTGCTGCACCGTAGCGCCCTGTCCCCTGGCCTCCAAAAGCGTGCAAGCCGAAAACGATATGTTTGTGGTCGAAGTTCCAGCGGGCATTGGCTCCGAAACCACCACCGTTTTTCGAGTCGTTGAAAGCGCCCAAGGCGCTGGGACCTGTCTTTGCCGGATCGTTCGGGCAGGGTCCGGTCGTGCCGATCGCAAAATTCGCGCACGGAAAGACGCGGTCGCGGAAGCGGTCAAACAGTCCGAAGATCTCGTAGTGTCCAAAACCCGGATCGAACGCCACCTTGGCGATAATATCCGGCGACGGGTTGAAGGTATAGCTGGCTGCCGGCGTGCAAGTCGTGTAGTAGACGGGAACGGTCGCGCCGGTGGGAGTATAGGAACTGGTGGAGCAAGCGGTGATCGCATCATTGTAGGAGTTGGTCGCACCCGCCGACCCCAGTAAGAAGTTGTCCGTGTTGTTATGTGTTGTAAGCGTGCCTTGCGCGTTTTCCAGGGCAACTGCGAAGGCCACCTTGTCGCCGAAGGCCTTGGCGACGCGAATGCCATATTGGCGGGCAAAAGTGAAGCCCACGTTATATCCGGGGTCGATCGTCATGGGCCGCGAGTCGTTGGTTCTGCCCAGATCGTCGCTGGCGGCAATCCCCGCCTTGTTTTCCGTCACCAGGCTCCACATCTGGCCTCCGATGAAGCTCCAGCCGTTATCAAATTTGGCCTGGCCCCATGCCTGGCGAAGACGGAAACTGTAGCTATTCGTCTGCGTGGCGGAGGAGGTGTCGGCGGCCGAGAGAAAGTCGCCCGACACGTAGCTGGAGAACTCTACATTCTTCAGACGCCCGTCGACGTACACCGTAGGCCGCGACTGCCGGGCCGAACCGAAAAACTCGGACAGCTGACTCTGCGAAGCGCCCGGCATGGTCAGCGAATTGAACGGGGTGGGCAGGTCCGCCGCCAGGGCTCTCGACCGCCGCACGAATGCAGCTTCCGCGAATCCGCCGGGAGTGATGGTGATTCCCTTGAAGTGTATCGACACCGGACCGTGCATGGGGTTCGTATCGGGTTGTGCCGGCGTGTCCTGCAGGTTGAGCGTTGGAGCGGTGGTGCTGTTATCTTGCTGAGCCGCAGCGCCGGCTGTGACCTCCGCTACTTGTTGTGGGACGGCTGAACTCTGCGCTGTACCGGCCTTACCCTCGGCTTCCACCGCGGATTGCGCCTGCTGACGCTGCAATAGCTGCGTCAGACGGTCGATTTGGAGTTGCTGCGCCGCCAAAGCATCTTTGAGTGCCTGGACGTCGGCGGCTGTGACGGCCGAAGGCGCGGGTGCAGGAGCCGGGGCAGGCGAAGTTGCCGCTACTCCGTGTTCTCCGTTGGAAGCCAGCGTAACCGGGCTGGATGTTTGTGCCCAGGCGCTGGCTGAAAATGCGGCCAGGGTCAGGACTGTTAGAAAAACGCTCTTTGTTCGATGCATGGGATTAAATCCTCTCCTTTTTGAGTTTTAGTCGGGACAGTCACTAGGGGGAGCCACAGAAACTTTTGCCATTCCAAGCCATTGGATCGACCGCCTTCATGCCTTTTTCAATGCTTCCGTTTCGCCGCGTTACAGCTGGCACGATCACTCGAAATGGTTAGTACTTGGAGCGATCTCGAACACTTTTACCGGATTGACGCGAGCCAAGTGCGACCAGCAATCACGTCGACAACCATATAATATTTACCATTATCACAATCGGGTTACTAGTCATTCTGCACAAAGCTACACGTACTTTGTTAACAGAGCGTTAATTTCCGAAATCAAGGGGAGATTTTTTCTTGATGGGGAGGGCCATGCGGAGCACGTCATTCCCCGCCCGCGCTACAACTATATTGCTCAGGTCGCGTCACTCGGATCTGTCCAATGCCAAGCTTCCGTAAATCGTTTCCGGCATCGTGTGACCGATGCACAAGCAAGCCAGAATCCGACCAATAACTCTTTACTCACCCTTTTTTCCACCGACGACCATGGGGAGGACAGCTCCCTTTTCTTTCTCTTTCCTCTTGGCTGCATGCTTGCCCTTCGTAGCGCGCGGCTGCGGATCAGCAATCAGGTCGGCCAAGGTGGTATTTTCCAGAATGTTGGCGGCGGCGTCGCGCACATCCAGAAATAGCTGGTAAAGCGCTCGATGGGGCAGGTCGCGGTCAATCAGCGTGCGCAACTGCTCGGCGTCACCAAACGGTGCGAGAGGGCCGTCGATCAATCGCATGATCTCGCTCAGCCGGATGTCAGAGGGATCGCGGCGTAACTGGTATCCGCCCTTGGCTCCACGCACGCTCTCCACCATGCGCGCGTTTTTCAGCTCGAGAAGAATCAGTTCAAGAAACTTTTCGGGCAGATTCTCTTCATAAGCGACTTCACGGATCTTGATGGCACCCTGGTGGTAACGGCGTGCCAGCATCATCATCGCCTGCAGAGCGTAAAGTCCCTTTTGCGAAATTTTCATAGCGCGGCCACTATACCATAAAGCCCATTGTATTAATAGACTTTACAGACACCAAGCAGCAATTGTGAAGCCATCTCGATAGTAGCTTCGGCCGCATCCAAGAAACTTGGTTTCAGAGGTTTAGGCGAATCCAGGAATAATTCCCGCCAGCCGATGTGCATCACATTGCAGTTTCGAGGAGAGCAGGAGAGCTTTTGGAACTGAAAAGCGGAGTCCAGGGTTGGATCTAACTCTCAGGAAGAATACGCAGCACCTGCACGGTAATATTGTCTGGACCGCCCCGCTGCCGAGCCAACTTTACTAACGTGGCACAACACTCCGCCGGGGCGTTCTTGCCCGCCGCCGTCTCCAATTCTTCGTCGCTGACGACACCCCAAAGTCCATCCGTGCAAAGGAGAAGATCGTCTCCATCCTGCAACATCGTGCCATATTCGACGGCATCCACCGCAACTTCTGTGCCCGCTCCCAGGGCGCCGGTCAAGATGTGACGCTGGGGATGCTTCTCCGCATCCTCGGCGCGCACAATGCCGCTTTCCACCAGCCGGCTGACGTAGGAGTGGTCGCGCGTCAACCGCGAGATGCGCGCGCCGCGTACCAGATACAGGCGGCTATCCCCCACGTGCGCAAAATACAACTGCCGATCACGGACGACCAGGGCCGTGCAGGTCGTCCCCATTCCGTGAAGCTCGGGATGCTGCAAGGCGTAATTCTGAATCCGGTTGTGAGCGGTGCCGAATGCCTCCAGCAAAGTCGCACGCGGGTCGTCCCGCACCATGGTGTCGTAAACTTCGCGCACCGTTTCTACCGCCAGGCGGCTGGCTTCCAGGCCACCTTCGTATCCGCCCATGCCATCGGCGATTACGGCCAATCTTCCCTTCCGCTGGAATTCACCCTCAGCCGCCGGTTCCCAATAAAGGTACGAATCCTCATTATTGTCGCGTTGGCAGCCCACGTCGCTGAGGCTCGCCACTTCCACTCCCGGTTTCACGTTCATGCAGTCGACCGACATTCCTTGGCTACCTAAAGCACAACATCGCGATACAAGACTTACCGGAGACAGTGGCTGCCGACGGCATAGACCCAATCTGCCCCGGCCATTATAGACAAGTGGCAGCGCAAAGATGCAAGGCTCGTCCCCATGTTACGAAAAACAAAAAAGCCGCGGCCATCCGCGGCTTAGGTCCTAAACTTGGGCAGTCAGAGGCTTGAGCTACTTCCCATCATGCTTATCTTTATAGATCTGCTTGCTCGTGCGGTTCTGTTCCCGGTTGAGCTGTTTCTGCTCGCCTTTGGTCAGATGACCATTGTGAGCGGCCATATCGGCCTTCTGCTGGTTCTCGATATTCTGTTCGCGATTTTCCAGGCGCGAAGTCTGGCCAGGCGTAAGGGTACCGTTCTTCACGCCATTCGCGATCCGGTCCTGCTGGTTCGTCTCGCGGCCATTGACTTCGTTAACGCGAGGATGACCGGGATCGACCTGGCCTGGTCCCGCGCCGGATGGGTTGCTGTCTTGGGTTTGAGCAGCGGCGGCACCAACAACCATCAGACCACCCACTGCCAGGACTAAGAGGGACTTCGTGATTTTATTGTTCATGTTCGATCTAAACCCTCGCGTCGCAGTTTAGTTGTGGACCGCTAAATACCGCTAATTACGAAAGAACGCAGCGGGGCCTGAGCCGAAAGAAACAACTATTCAAGGTATCCCTCTGAGGTTACTGAAGTCACCAACTACTGATAACTCTCCAGGCCTTTCAAAACAACCCATCCGGCTGGTTTCCGCCATGGCGTATTCCTGAATCGAGTGGGACAATAGCCGATTCATGAGGCCCACATTTACACGGCGACTCTCTATTGTTCTTCTTCTGGTTGTGTTCGGGCACTTGCTTTCCGGCCAATCTGCTCGTCGCGCCCACCCCGCGAGGGTCCCGGAATACACATTCAAAGTCATCCAAACGTTTCCTCACGACTCGCACGCCTTTACCCAAGGCCTGGTATTTCACGGCGGGTTTCTATACGAAGGCACCGGCCTTAAGGGCAGATCATCGTTGCGCAAGGAGCGCCTTGAAACTGGAGAGGTTGTCCAAGAAATCGAGCTGGCGCCTGAATTCTTTGGCGAGGGAACCACCATCGTCAAAAATGAAATCGTACAACTGACCTGGCAGTCCCAGATAGGATTCGTCTACAACTTAAGCGATTTCCATTTGCTGCGGCAATTCTCTTACGCCGGGGAAGGATGGGGTTTAACCACCGATGGCGGTGAGATTTTTATGAGCGACGGCACGCCGGAGATCCGTGTCTTGGATCCCGTCACGCTTAGCGAGAAGCGGCGTTTCACGGTTCACGACGGAACTACCCAGATCAAAGAACTGAACGAGTTGGAATTTGTAGAAGGAGAAATTTTCGCCAACGTCTGGCAGACCGATCGAATTGCCCGGATTTCTCCGCGGACCGGCGAAGTGCTCGGCTGGATTGACCTTGCAGGTTTACTAAGCCCCGTCTATCGCCTGGAGTCGGGCGCCGTGTTGAATGGAATCGCCTACGATGCCGAACGAAAGCGATTGTTTGTCACCGGCAAGTTGTGGCCAAAGATTTTTGAGATCCGACTCGTTCCAAAACCTTAGAACCGCCCGTCTGCGTTGCCGCCTAAGCAAGCTCCCGCATCTCAAATTTTTCATGAACCGTTAACCCTTAAGAAGAATCACACTTCCCGCTCGCGGCATTCTAAACTAGTTATCCTAAGGAGATAATTCATGGCTGTCGCAACCGAAACCCTCACTCCTCTCTCCGCCGCAGAACTGAAAAAGATGGATGCTTACTGGCGCGCTTGCAATTATCTGTCGGCAGGAATGATTTACCTTCGTGCCAATCCCCTGCTGCGGGAACCATTGAAACCGGAGCACATCAAGAACCGTCTTCTCGGCCACTGGGGATCAGATCCCGGCCAATCGTTCGTATGGATCCACCTGAATCGACTCATCAAGAAGTATGACTTAAATGTGATGTACATCTCCGGCCCTGGCCATGGCGCGCCGGCCACGCTGTCAAACGGTTATCTCGAGGGCCACTACTCGGAGATTTATCCGGACAAAAGCCGCGATGAGGCTGGCATGCTGAAGTTCTTTCAGCAGTTTTCTTTTCCCGGCGGGATCGGCTCGCACTGCACACCGGAAACGCCCGGCTCGATCCACGAAGGCGGCGAACTTGGCTACTCCATCTCGCATGCTTATGGAGCGGCATTCGACAATCCTGATCTGATCGTCACCGTCGTGATTGGCGATGGCGAAGCCGAAACCGGTCCGCTCGCGACCTCCTGGCATTCAAATAAATTCCTTAATCCAATTCGCGACGGCGCAGTATTGCCGGTCCTGCATCTCAACGGCTACAAGATTGCGAATCCAACCGTCCTGGCGCGTATTCCACAGCACGAGTTGGAGTCCCTATTGATCGGCTATGGCCACAAACCCTATTTTGTCGAGGGCGACGCCCCGGCCGAGATGCATCAGAAGATGGCTTCCACTCTTGAGGAATGCATCCTCGAGATTCGGGCGATCCAGCAGAACGCACGCTCCAAGAAAGATCCCACGCGCCCGCGCTGGCCCATGATCGTTCTCCGATCGCCGAAAGGATGGACCGGACCGAAAGAAGTAGATGGTCACAAGGTGGAAGGCACTTGGCGCGCTCACCAGGTTCCCGTGCTCGACCCAATCACCAACAAGCAACATCTCAAGCTCGTCGAAGACTGGATGCGCAGCTACAAGCCAGAAGAGCTATTCGATTCCAACGGAACACTCATACCCGAACTCCAACAGCTAGCGCCTTCTGGCGATCGTCGCATTTCCGCCAACCCGCACGCCAATGGTGGATTGCTGCGCAAAGAGCTCGCCATGCCGGACTTCCGGGATTATGCCGTAAAGACGAAATCTCCAGGGTCAATGTACGCTCCGCCGACCGACGTGCTGGCACACTTTCTCGCGGAAGTGATGCGCCGCAACATGAACTCGTTCCGCGTCTTCGGGCCCGACGAGACCGCGTCCAACCGTCTCACCGCCATCTACGCCGCTTCGAAAAAAACCTGGCTTGCCGAATTTAAGTCGGACGATGCCGACGGAGGCGAACTGGATGTCGCCGGGCGCGTTATGGAAATGCTAAGCGAGCACACGCTCGAGGGATGGTTCGAAGGCTACGTCCTCACCGGCCGCCACGGATTCTTTTCAACCTACGAAGCCTTCGTGCACATCATCGATTCCATGTTCAACCAGCACGCCAAGTGGCTGGAGAAATCCAAAAAGGAACTCTCCTGGCGTGCGCCGGTGCCTTCGATCAACATCCTGATCACATCCCTCGTGTGGCGGCAGGATCACAACGGCTTCACCCATCAGGATCCCGGATTTCTCGACGTGGTCACAAATAAAAGTCCTGACGTCGTTCGCATCTATCTGCCGCCGGATGCGAACTGCCTGCTCAGCGTGGCGGATCATTGCCTCCGCTCGCGCGATTACGTCAATGTCATCGTCGCCGACAAACAGGACCATCTTCAGTATCTCAATATGGACGAGGCCATCACCCACTGCACCAAGGGCATCGGCATATGGGACTGGGCTTCCACCGACGATGGCGCCGAACCCGATGTAGTGATGGCCTGTGCCGGCGACATCGCGACCATGGAGTCGCTTGCGGCGGTCCAGATTCTGAAGAAGCACTTCCCTGATTTGAAAATCCGCTTCGTCAATGTTGTCGACCTTTTTCGGCTCATGCCCGAAACCGAACATCCGCACGGGCTCTCCGAGCGCGACTTCGATTCTCTCTTTACCACCAACAAGCCCGTGATCTTCAACTTCCACTCTTACGCCTCGCTCATCCACAAACTCAGTTATCGCCGCACCAATCACGACAACATTCATGTGCGTGGCTATAAGGAAAAAGGCAACATCAACACTCCAGTCGAGCTCGCCATTCTCAATCAGGTCGATCGCTTTGACTTGGCCATCGATGTAATCGACCGCGTCCTGCGCCTGCATCCTAGCGGCGCGCACGTCAAAGAATGGTTGAAGGATCAGATCATCGAGAGCGTCAACTACGCTCACGCCGAGGGCATTGATAAAGAGGAAATTCGCAACTGGAAATGGGCGGAATAGACGTGGCGGCTGGTCTACCCAACAAGCACGATCTGATTCTCGCGCTGAACAGCGGCTCCTCGTCGTTGAAGTTCGGCATCTATTGCCAAGGAGCAAGTGATGAAGAGCCGCTGCTGACCGGAAGCGCCGACGGCATTGGCCGCGACAACGGCTCCCTGCACATTCGTTCCGCCGATGGAAAATCGCTGGTGCAGCGCGAGTGTATTCATGAATCGCAAATCCATGCACTCAGCCTGCTCGCAACCACAATTCGCGAGCACATTCATACCAGTCCCGTGGCTGTCGGACACCGGATCGTACACGGAGGTCCCAAGCTTGTCAGGCACCAACTCATCACATCGCAAGTCCTCGACGAATTGCGCGCTGCAACCCACTTCGCGCCCTTGCACATCCCGCAAGCGCTAACGCTGATCTCATCCGCCCAGTCGATTTTCCCCGAGGCCGCTCACTTCGCCTGCTTCGACGATGCTTTCCACCAGACGATTCCAGAGCTGGCATCGCGATTCGCTCTTCCACGCCGCTATTTCGACGCGGGAATTCGGCGTTACGGCTTCCACGGCATTTCCTATGAGTCCCTGGTCCATTACTTCGGCACAACGCTTCCCAAGCGCGCCATCTTTGCGCATCTGGGAAATGGATCGAGCCTGTGTGCGCTGCGAAATGGCGTTTCGATCGACACCACGATGGGCCTCACGCCAACGGGCGGAATCCCCATGGGGACGCGGTCAGGGGATCTCGACCCTGGCGTGATCATCTATCTTCTGCGCAATGAAAAGCTCGATGCTGACAAGTTGGAAACTCTGCTGAATCATCAGAGCGGCCTATTCGGCCTCTCATCCGGCCAGAGCGACGTCAAGACGCTGGAAGAGCGCGCTCGCTCCGGCGACCCGGAATCTGCACTGGCGCTGGATATCCTCGCGGTGGCGGTTCGCAAGGTGATTGGCGCCTACATGGCTCTACTGGGTGGAATTGATGTCATGGTCTTCACCGGCGGCATCGGCGAGCACAGTAACCAGATTCGGTCGGCGGCCACCCACGGACTCGAAGCCCTGGGACTCACGGCGGACAAGATTCAGATTATCCCTACTGAAGAAGAACAACAGATTGCGCGACATTGCCGCAGCCTGATGGCGCAGAACAAATAACCACCTCAGGCTCAGGCTGAAGCGCTCGATTGCGCCGGAGCCTTGGTGGCGCACTTACCCTCACACTGCTTCCCTCCCCAAATCACTCCCAGAGAGTGGAGTATGAGCGAGTCTCCGATCGTCACCTTACTCGAGTCAGTCACGATTTGATAGGCGTAATAGACAAGCTGATCCCGCGTGATGCACCAGCGTTCGTGCCGTATGACGCCTTGGCAGTGCTCGCAAGCCGCCTGCGCATTGTAGCGGTTGCAGTGCTGAAAACTCGGAACGCTCTCGGACATTGAACCAAGCCTTTATCAACGGAGTCGCCACGTTTGCCGGGAAACTCTCGGAAAGTTGCCTTCTGACGGCATCCTATGGCGTAGCCAAACTCCGCAGAATGGCTGCTGTCACGCGTCTTTGTGACGCGGATCACTTAACGCTTTCAATGGGAAAGAGAAGGCGGGATGGCAGAAGACGGAAGTGTCCGCAAAACAAAAGGCGCGCATCCCTGAAGGACACGCGCCTTAAATCCGCACACTGCAAGCTAATAAGCAGCCGGGCTATCGCCCGAAATACTTTGCATTCAGCTCGGTGAACGAGTTCCACTTTTCCGGGAGGTCATCGAGCGCGAAGATCGCCGACACTGGGCAGACTGGGACACACGCACCGCAATCAATACACTCGACCGGATCGATGTAGAGCAACTGCTCCGTGGCGTACTTGGCATCATCTTTCTTGGGATGAATGCAATCCACCGGACACGCGTCCACGCATGCTGTGTCTTTGGTGTTGATGCAAGGTTCTGCGATTACATAGGTCATGACGGTGTCGGTCTCCTGAACTGGATACAGCCATTTTACTACGGCGGTCCGCGAAAGCGCACATTCTAGCAAGAAATCGCGCCACTCCGCAAAAGCGAAACGGCCGGCAGCGCTGGCTGCCGGTCGTTGTCAAGTTGTCCTAAAGAGGTCCACGAACCCGAGATCAGGATCCGGCTTACCGGTGTCCACCGCCTCCGCCGCCGTGGGATCCTCCACCACCGCCACCGTGGAAGCCTCCACCACCGCCACCGTGGAAGCCCCCACCACCGCCACCGTGGAAACCTCCGCCCACGGAGCCGTGGAATCCGCCTCCCCCATGGTATCCGCCGACCGGTCCGCGGGCGTAGCCGCGTCCGCCGTAGTACCCCCGTCCACCGTAGTAGCCGCGTCCGCCGTAGTAGCCGCGCCCGCCGTAAAAGCCTCTACCGTAGCCCCAGCCACCCCAACCCCAACCGCGTCCCCAGCCATACCACGGGCCGGCGCCAATGAACACGCCATTCGCAAACCAGTCAGCCCCATAGTAGCCGTAAGGAGCGCAAGCATAGGGATAGTCGCCGTAGTATCCGTAGGCACAAGCCGGCGCGGCTCCAACCCCGATACCTACTGCTACCTGCGCGTTGGAAGGCTGCGAATAAACCAGCGGCAGCGCCAGAACCGCAATCAAAGCCAAATTTCTTAAGTAACGCATGGTGCATCCCCCTTGTCCCAGACCCGCCATTTCCCACCGCCAAGCCTACCGGATCTGGGGCCCTTCTGGATTTTCTTTTCTATCCGAAGCGCCTATGTATTTGAACTCGCCACTTCAAGAAAAGTTGCAGTTATCCTAGTGGCTGATTTCGGCCACCCAGCCAGAATTCAACCATTTGCCGTCCATGGGAGGCCTCAAACTCCCACCAGTTCCTCGCTCGGTTCATACTCCACGATGTACCCCGCGACCGCGCTGGCCGCGACCGTCAGCGGCGAAGCCAGATACATCTGTCCGGGACCGCTGCGCCCGGGGAAGTTACGGTTCTGCGCGCTGATCACCACCTGATCAGGACGCGTGGAAACTCCCGGTCCGGCGTTAATGCAGGCGCCGCAACTGGGCTCGATCACGTGCGCCCCTGCCTTTTGAAACACATCCAGATAGCCCTTGCGCAGGCAATACTCGCGCGTTTCCTGCGATCCAAACTGGATGTAGAACTTCACCGATTCGGCCACGCGCTTGCCCTGCCTAAGCGCATCGGCCAGCACCCGCGCATACATGTCCATGTCCTCATTCTTGCCGGCCGTGCAGGTGCCACCATAGGCAATCTCCACCGGAATCGGCGTGTTCAACTCCCGTACATATTTTCCGTTGCCGGGATCTCCCGGCGTCGCAACCATGGGCCCAATCTCCGCCGCATCCAGGTCGATGACATGTGCATACTGCGCATTCGGATCGCTGTACAGGCCTTCGATCATGGCTTGGGCCTTGGCGCGATCCATGCCGCGCCGCTCTACCAGGAAGTCGACCGCCTTCTTGTCCGGGGCGACAATCCCAGTAAATCCACCGATCTCGGCCGCCATGTTGGTCATGGTGGCGCGCTCGTCCACGCTAAGTTCTTCGATGGCCTCGCCCGCATACTCCATCACTTTCGCCAGCGCCTTGCCGCTGCGCACGTAGTCGAGGCTCAGAATCTTTAGGATGAAATCTTTCGCCGTGGCATTCGCATGCCGTTTGCCGCGGATGACGATCTTGACCGATTCCGGAACCTTGACCCGCACGTCCTTCGTGATCCAGCCATTGAACACGTCGGTCGTGCCGATGCCAAAAGCCACGCATCCAATCGCGCCCACGTGTGGGGTGTGCGAGTCCGAGCCAATATTGAGTTGTCCCGGGAGAGCATAACTCTCCAGAACAATCGAGTGGCAGATTCCCTCCGACCCCTTGCGGTCTTTCAACTCTCCGTGCAGCTTGATTCCCTGCTTGGCGGCGAAGTCCTGCTGTTTGAGCTTGAGTTGCGTTGCCAGATCGAGCAGGCCCAGCTTCTTCTTCTCTTCCGAAATCACCTCGTCGAGAAAGGTCAGGTGATCGCGGAAAAAAATAATGCTCGAGGCATCGTTGACTTTGGCATCCTTGCCAACGTAGTGCTCAAAGAAGATGGCCGCCATCGGCGTAACGTACTCATGGCTGAAGCGCAGGTCAGCCTGCGCAAATCCGGTGTCCCCTGGCTTTACACTGGCCACGCCAATGCCGCCGTTTTCGTTCACCATGTGCCGTGCAAAGATTTTCTCCGCCACGGTCATTGGAGATGTGTCGCGGACACTCTTGTCCGCGGAGTTGATCGCCGGCAGGAACACCTTTTTTTGCATCCGCGCCACGTTGAAGGGAAACAGCCCGCCATACTCGATCACCTGCCGCGTGATCTCATCTTCCCCTGCCGTGAACTCGCTCAACGGGATCTCTTCCCCGCCGCGGATCCTGTCGATCAGAGAGAAATTGGTCGAAGTCAGCACTCCCAGGTTTTGGCAGTTTTGTTTGTAGATTCGCTCAATGTTTTCCGCAATCACCACGCGAATTCCCGCACACATCTCGGCATACGGCGACTGCTCGCGGCTCGATCCCTTGCCACGCCTCTTTCCGCTCACCGCGCATACAAATCCGCCACGCTTCACATCCCCGCGCCCAATCGGCGTGACGCTGCCGCACTTTAGCCCGAGGTAAGGAATCTCGCCCAGCGTTTCATCGAAGTAAAAACAGTAGTGCGCCGGTGTAATTTCGTCGGTCGAGATGTCATCTCGTAGTTTCGGATTCTTAGCTGGATTCTTCGTATCCCAGGGCAAATCTTCGCCGGCTAATTGCCGCTTGATCAGTTCAGGATCTTCGGTGAGAAAGAGAATGCGCCCTTGGAGCCGGACTTTGTCCGGCCGCTTTTCGATTTTGCGTTCCAGAAGAGAGTTGATCACGTTGAGCCTGTAGGATTGAACGGTTTATCGGACAGGCAGAAGCGGCTACCCAGTCCCCAGTTATTGTAGCGCGGGATTCGATCCGTCGTTCGAAGGTTAATGGTGCGCGTGCGCTGACTTGTCAAACTTCTCGCCGGCCGGGATCGCCACCGTTAACCGGTTCTCCTTCGGCCAGAGGACAGGTAGCATAAGGCGTTACCGCGCACGGCGGATTATAAGTGCGATTGAAATCAAGCGTCACTTTTCCATTTACCACAGGCCCAGTCTCCAGAAAACGCCCGCCAGGATACGTATCGGTCTTTGCCGTCAGGTCGTTGAAAACGAAGAAGAGTCCCTTGGAAGGATCGCCACGGAGATCGGTCAATTTCACTTCCTGACCGTTGATCTCGAATACCACCGTACCCGCCACTCGCGTCGCAGTCACATCTCCCAGCACATTGGGCACATCGATCGTCTTTTTTCCATCGGACGGCACCCAGGTCCCAGTGATCTGGTAGTTCATATCCAGCGGATAAAACATGAGCCCGCGAAAATTACGTACCGCAGCGCTGTCCGTGTCCTTCAGGCGAACGCCCACGCGTTCGCCGCGCACGATCACGTGAAACTGCAAGCTTCCAATCTCAACCGTAGACGCGTGCCCGGAAATATCAGGCTCCAACTTCGCCGACCCTGCAAGAGGCTTCGCCTCCAACGTAGCGTGCACCTCAGGAAGCAACTTGATCGTGACCTCTTTACCCTCGAGATCGAACTCTCCTGCGTGCGCCGGGCCTTTGGGAAAAACAATCGCATTCTCCGCCGCCGACCCGAAACTGTTGGCTCCCGGCTTCAGCCAGTACAGACCAGCCAACGGCAGCCAATTCTTTTTCAGATCATCAACCTGCCCAGCCTGCCATTCCTCAAACGACTTCAGATACGCCGCGTCAGGCGCAGAAACAGAGGGAGAAGTACCTTTGTCCGATCCGCGCAAGACTGGGAACAGCGCCGCAATAGAAAAAACGGCAACAATAGTCCGTTTCGCAGGCCCCATATTTCTCCCTGATCCAGCAGATAGTCTCTTGCTGATGTTGAACAACAGCCTGCATCAACGCCCTATCGCTCGTACTGGCGTGGGGCCGGCAATGGCTCCATTCCTCGTCCCGCGAAAATTTCTCTAAACTCGTTCAGCAAGGCCTCATGCACCAGTCCATTCGACGCCACAGTTTCACGGCTGTTGATTTCGAATGGCAATCCGTCAAATCGCGTCACTTTGCCGCCCGCCTCCTCCACGATCAACACGCCCGCCGCCGTATCCCAGGGATTCAAATTGAATTCCCAGAAACCATCGAAGCGTCCCGAGGCGACGTTGCACAAATCCAGCGCTGCGGAGCCCGCGCGCCTGACTCCATGCGAGCGCAGGGTGATCTGGTGATAGAAATAAATATTCGGATTCTTGTGCCGCTTTTGGCTGGGAAACCCCGTGGCCAGAAGACTCTCCTTCAACGTCCCGGTTCTCGAGACGTGGATGATTTCTCCATTGAGCCGTGCTCCTGTTCCCTGCTCCGCCGTAAACAACTCATCACGCGTGGGATCGTAAACCACCGCGGCAATGCGGCTGCCCAGTTTCCCGGACGTACGTTGTTCTGGCGTCTGGTGTTCCAGTCCCATGGACACGCAGAAAACCGGGTAGCCGTGCGCGAAGTTAGTTGTTCCGTCGAGCGGATCGACGTACCAGCGATACTCGCTGCCCTGGTCGCTGAGTCCCTGCTCTTCGCCCAGAACATCGTGGCTGGGCCAGCGTGCGCGAATCCGATCACGGATCATCGCCTCGGCAGCGCGGTCCGCCGCCGTAACCAGGTCAGCCTCACCTTTGTACTCAATCTTCAGGTGCTGATGGAAGTAGTCCATCAACAGAGCGCCCGCTTCGCGCGCGATCTCTGACATGGCTGGAATAAAGCTGTCGTTGGGAGTATTGGGCACAGGTCTTCGGTCTTGGGTTATAGGTCTTAGGTCTTAGGTCTTAGGTCTTAGGTCTTCGATTTTCGGCCTTAGTTCTTGAAGCGCTAGGTGCACAGTTTCGAATTCAAGGTCTGCTCAAGATAGCGAACCTGACACCGAAGACCTGACACCTAGCACCTAAGACCCGGAAGCTTCACTTCTTCCCGCCGTCGTCTTCGGCAATGTACATAATCTCGTGCTTAAAGATGAACAGATTGGGCGCCCCTTCGCGCGTCAGCCTCACCATGTGCTTGTCGTAATACTCGATCCATCCATTTACCGTCTGCCCATCCATCAACTTGACGCTCACCGGCCTCTGCTTCTCTCCCAGAGCTTTGAGGAAGCCCGCTTCCTCGAAAGTCTCTTCCGGAGGCGGAGTCCGGCCACGCTTGCCGGCGTTAGGGTTTCCACGCAAAGCCATGCTGGCATTGTACACAACGGCCGATGGGCGCACGACGAGTCCATACCCTCACTCGGAAGCGCCTGACAGTCTTCTCAACTTTCGCGCAAGCTCCGCGGGACGATCCGGAGTAGAATTGCGAAAATTTCTACTCTGTCAGGAGGCCCCGTGATTCGTTTAACTGTTTGTTTGGGAATCCTCTTCTGCGCGCCTGCCATGCTTGCCCAGCGGCCGGGCGCGCCCAGTCTTAACCAGGCTGAACAAGCCGATGCGAAAAGTCAAAGAGACATGCCACCGCCGCTCAATCAGCGGGGCCCTATCGACGTCGTCAAGCTCAAGCGCGATGCCGACGAACTCGCATCTTTAGCCCAGTCAGTTCCTCCCGAGATCGATCAAACCAGCAAAGGCCTTTTGCCCAAAGACCTGACCGAGAAACTCAAGCGGATTGAGAAGCTCGCCAAGCAGTTGCGCTCGCAGATCTCACAGTGACTTTAGATCTCGCAGTGACGCCGCGCTGCGCGCCACCCCCTCCGCGCAGAAAAAAGCCGTGACGCGCTAAGCGTCACGGCATGATTGTGTTACTCGACTCGGCTAGAAGGCCAAGCGCAGTCCGAACTCGATCTGGCGCGGAGCGCCCAAGGCGTAGGTTCCAGACTGGAAGCTAGCCCGGTACGGGGTCAAGCTTGAGCCCGACGTCACACCGCCGATCGTGGTCGATGCCAAGAACCCGCCCGACCCCGGTGACAGCGTTCCCGGAACACCTCCCGGCAGGTTGCCCGGCAGGAACGAGTTAGAGAAGTTGAACAGGTTGAAGATGCCGGCGCTCGGTTCGATGGTCAGGCGCTCTTTGATTTTGATAGGCCAGCTCGCCTTCAGATCGAACGACTTCAGCCACGGGAATCCGACTGCCCCCGGTTGAACGTTCGCCAGAGTGGGCAGCGTCCACGCCAGAGCTGTCATATCCGCGCTCGTCATCACCCCGCCCGTCACTAAGGCGGTACCAGCGGGAGTGAGCGTACCGGCGACGCGGCCGTTGTAGTTGTTGATGAAGCTCTGCAAATTGCCAATGTTGACGCCACGTTGGAACGCTCCCAGGTTCGTACCCGGAACCGGTAGCCCAGCTTGCCCCGTTGCGTATCCGCCGCCTGTCCAATCGGTGGAAAATATCTCGCCACCGGCAGTCGACAAAGGCAGCGAGAGATTCTGCGGAAGCGGGCTGTAGAAGTGTCCGATCAAGCTCAACTTTGTGAACCACGGCAGATCGAAGGTTCCCCCGAAGGAAAATTGATGGGTCCGATCGAGTGCGTTCGGTCCTGTGAACTGGAGCGGGTCGTTGTTATTGACGGCAACGTTAATGAAGTCCTGATCCTGCACCTGGCTGATGAACTTGGACAGTGAATAGGAGAACTGGAAGTTCACCGCCTTCACAGCCGGTAGAGGATTCTTCACCTGATCCACCAGCTTCATCTGCAGGCCGTTGTAAACCGACCGGCCTATGGGATTCAGCATGTCCAACTCGCCAACCGTGTCAGGGTTGCTGCTCCCGAGGGGGCTGACGCCGCCCGGCTGGGTATATCCCGGGAAAGCGCAGGTGGGGCACGGTGGACCGCCAAACGCATTAATAGAATCGAGACCGGCGCCGGAGTACGCCGCTTGCGCGCCTGCTACCCCGAGCGCCGAAACCATGCAACCCGCTTGGCCAGGGCCCACTGCGCAATGGTTAGCCGTCTGTGCAGCATCACGGGCATTCATCGCATTAGTGGCGTTAAACGATTGCACCGAACCGCCGTGGTTCATGTCCTGGGCGATGAGATAGTGTTCCCCGATATTGCGGATGAAATCGGCGCTGAAAACCATCCCCGGACGAATTTCGTGCTGAATACCGATGTTCATCTGCCAGGAGCGTGGAGTGCGGTAATTCGGATTAAATACATCGAAGCCGTTGATGTTAGCGGCGTTCAACGTTGTTCCCACAAAATTGCCGTTGGGTTGCAGCCCGACGTGCGCAGCGGCCGCAGCTTCGAAGGCACTGCTTAACGCCAGTATCTGAGTGGACGCCTGCGAAATTGTCACAGGCACCGCGTTCTTCGTCCCGGCAGCATCCACACCCGAACAGAAGTTGGGTGTGACTTGGGTCGCACTGGTCACTACCCCCGCACCACCAACCACGGAAGCACCGACCGCCCCTAGGCTCGACGTACCGCCCGGCCAATTGAATGCGCTCGGTGCACCGCCAGCGCACACCAAGGGAGTGTAGGCAAAAATGCCTTGAGGAATTCGGGCCGGGCTGTCGAACAGCACGTTATTCCAGATGGAGTTCTCAAAGAACAAACCGCCGCCACCGCGGATTACGGTCTTTCCGGTGCCGTTCAGATCCCAGGCGAAGCCCACTTGAGGCCCGAAATTATCCCCAGGAGTGCGTACCTGGTTGCCCAGTCCAGTGCCCCACATGTTGAGAGCAGGCAACGGACCCAGGTCGCTATCCACCCGACCAGTATCCCGCACGTAGTGCAAGCCCAGAGAGAGAGTGAACCTCGGCATCACCTTCCACCCATCCCCAAAGTACGCCTCGAAGCGGTTGTCCGGTCCTAAGCCGCCGCCCGGGAAGTTGAAGGAAGCCTTGGCCGTCGAGAAACCAATGCCATTCCCCAAGAAGACCCAGTCCGCAGGATAAGCGGTGGGGTCAGCGGCAAGGTTCGCCGGCAGAGTTGGCAGATCGGACGTGCCCACTTGTGGGAAGGTAAAGAACGCAGCCAGGCCTCCGCCCTGTAGGTGATTAAACGTCGCCCCGTAACGGATAATGTGCTTGCCAATAATCTTGCTGCCATCGTACTTGATCTCGTGGTCGCTCTGAATGGTTTGTTGTGGTGCCAGCAGGTTCGGCCCGCCGCAGTAGGCTCCGCCGCCACTCAATACGCAGTTTCCCGCTGTGGTTGCATCGATATTAATACCCAGTCCAGGAATCGGGTTATCCACACCGGTTATACTGGAAGTACCGTCTCCAATTCCGTTGCGGAATTTGAGGTACTCAAAGCGAATGCTGTGGGTGAACGATCCCGTGCTGAAATCGACGCCGGCTGCATGGGTCGCTGTGTGGTCGGCGTTCAAGAATCCCTGCAGTGAACTGGCCGAACCAAATGGGCGAACGCCCCGGTTCTGATCGAAATTGAAGCGATAAAACGCCCGGGTGTTGCCCCTGACGTTCCAGTCCACGCGCTCATCCGTGTTGAATTCGCGATAGGGGTCGACCAGGGTGGTATTCAGCGTATCGAAGGGGGCAGAAAAAGGCTCGGCACCCGTCAGATCCTGTTTCGTGCGCTCGCCGTCCAAGAACCAGAAAAGTTTGTCTTTGATAACCGCTCCGCCTAGGTTCCCGCCGAATTGCTCACGCTGGAACGGTGGTGCGGTCGGCCCCGGCAGCGCTGCCGCAAGCTGGTTGCCGCGGAAGTATCCAAATCCCTCGCCGTGGATGGTGTTGCTGCCGGAACGGGTCGTAACGTTCACCGCTCCAGACGACGTTAGCTCCGTTGACAGGTCAAGCGAAGACTGCGAAAGCTGGAATTCCTGGATGGCGCTCGCGGGAATGTTCTGGGTCGTGGTCCCGACCGTCTCGTCGCTGACATCCACTCCATCAACCTCAATACGCGCCGTCCGGCCAAACCGGCCCTGAAACGATATCGACGAAAAACCGTTCTTTGTCGGGTCGAAAGTGCTGCCTTCTTGAATCTGAACGCCCGGTTCCAGCTGCGCGAGGTCAAGGAAGTTACGGCCATTGACCGGGAGATTTTCAATCTGGTCGACGTTGAGCACTCCCTGCACTGTGGCCTGTTCAGTATTTACCGCGACTGTGCTTCCCTGAACCTCAATCACTTGACTCTCTTGCCCGATCACAAGCTTTGGGCTAACTGTCGCTGTGTTGCCGACTTGTACGGTGACTGCTTGTTCTGTGGTCTTGAAGCCCTTGGCCTCTACCCGCACCACATAATCCGCAGGTTGAATCGGACCCGTCGAGTAGGATCCCGCGGACGAAGCCGTTAGATGAATCGTCGCTGCCGTCCCTTTGTTCGTAATGGTCACCTTGGCCCCGCCGACGACCGCACCGGTTTGATCGGTCACAAGGCCCTCAATACTGCCCGTTCCGACGGTGGACTGAGCCAGCACAAGCGTCGCGGTCAAAACAATCAGGGCTATACACGCGACAACTCGCGTCGCAAATTCGCGGGAGGAACTTAGCTTCAACATCGTAGGCCTTCCTTTCGGACTTGTGTTCATCAGAAAATTGCTCGCCAAGCCGCTTCAGGAATCTGAAGCCGCACCAGAAAACTTAAGAACTATTGATCAACGGGTTCGGCGGGATGCAGATCCGGACTTCCCGCCAAGAAATCAAACATATTCCACAGACATAAAAATAGCTCTGGCAGCCTTAAAGCAATTTGCCAGCCAGCCCGCGCAGAAATGGGAACGTTCCATCATGTATATATGTTTCATATATTTACGTGGATCACCGCCAACAAGTACAGAGAGGATGTTAGCCTCGGCTCCTCGTCAAAATACCGAAAACTGTAGATTCATTCTGTAAAAACAAATCTCAGTTTGTTTACTGTGTAGTCAACAAACTGTCTCATCGGTTATGTTGGGGGCCATCCAGGCGGACAGAGCGAGGCGTTGTGACTTTGCAGCCGGAGATCAGAAGTCAGACTTAATCGTGTAATAGCCTGCTCTGTGCCGCACTCGATAATTCGCAGAGTCCGGCGTCCGGGAAACATTAACCTGGATCCGACGAAACTGAGAGTTCGAAGTTCGCTCGGAGGGATAGTAAGCCAGCAAGTATTGAGTTCTCAGCTCGTCGCTGATCTGACGGAAGGCTTCGTCGAGCTGCGACATGGAGGTGGCGTAGTAGTACTTGCCTCCCGTGTCTTCTGAAAGCTGGATCAGAGCATGCTCGCCTCCGGTCTCGCGTCCGGCACTGCTCTCGATCGGCACCACGATGATGCTGTAGACGGTGGATTCCGCCTCTTCGGCGGCGCGCACCGCTTCTTTGTAATCCACTTTGCTGACCGTGTCGCCGCCATCTGTAATGAGTACCAGGACTTTTCTTCCTTGCCGGCGATCGAGCGACCGCGAAGCCAGATAGACCGCGTCGAACAATGCCGTGGCCGCGCCCAGCCGGATGTGGTCAATCCCATCATCAATCCGCTTCAGGTCAGATGTGTAAGAGGTCGACTGCAGAACCGTTTCGCTGAATCCAAAGACCGATAAGGCATCCACCGGCCGCATGATCACGCGCGCAAATCGTTTGGCGGAGGCCTGTTCCAAGGGCAGATCGTGCCGCGTGCTCAGGCTGGTGTCAATCGCCAGCGCAATAGAAAGCGGGACGGCTGATTCTTTATCGAACACCGAGATGGTTTGCTCGCGGCCATCTTCCTGCACCGTGAAGTTTTCCTTCTTGAGTCCACCAACCGGGCCCCCGTGAGCATCGGTCACGGTGACGTAAACATTCACCAGTTTCACGTCGACCTTCAGCGTGCTCGGTTCCGTCGGGGATTGTTTTTGAACTGGAGTTTGTTGCGCGTGGGAAACAGCGCAGGCCAGCAGCAAAATCAAGGTTACAGGTTTTCTCATTCGCTAAAGAAGTATACGTCGCGGCAGCCACCCGTTCGACTTCGCTCAGAGCAGGCTTTCGGCTGCCCTGGCGAACTCAACCACGCGTTCTCCAATGTAGGATCTCGGCGTTGACGCGACTTAGCCCGTTCACTTAGATGCATCGTCCGCTGCCGGGCTGCCCGGGTCTCCGCGATCTGACCGCCAGAATCTGACTCCCGGAATTTACACGCCGGAGTTGGCGCGGGGAATCTCGGCGGGAAACGGCTCTCCATCGGCCCACACCGCGCCATCTTCGAAGTATTCTTTCTTCCAGATGGGCACTGTGCGCTTGAGTGTATCAATCAGCCAGCGGCACGCATCAAAAGCGGCCGCGCGGTGCGCCGACCCAACAATAATCAGCACGCTGGTTTCGCCGATCTCGAGCCGTCCCAGCCGATGTACCAGGACCACGTCGCGGATTTGGAACTGTTTCAGCGCCTGTTCAGCCAACTCCTCCATCTGCTGCCGCGCCATCTCCTCGTAGGCCTCATAGTCAAGGTAGAGCGTCCTA
>Ga0187851_10001050_pt1 | contig 27085 bp, 21 predicted proteins | sample June2016WEW_6_10_FD_132997 | JGI IMG/M metagenome (GOLD analysis project Ga0187851, IMG submission 132997) | Peatland microbial communities from SPRUCE experiment site at the Marcell Experimental Forest, Minnesota, USA - June2016WEW_6_10 | ecosystem: Environmental > Terrestrial > Soil >...
CGGGGGGAAGTTGCAGAGCAGCGCCGCCGTCGGCCGCAGGTAGGTGCCGCCGGGAAGGAGGCGCCCCGGCTGCAGCGAGAACTCCGCGAAATGGTTGTATTTCCCCTCGCGCGGATACATGTCGAGGTAGAATAGGCCCATCGGCTCCCCGGTCCGCGCGTCGGCGACGCCCCACAGCGTCACGCCGTCCGCCCACACGTAGGGCGCCTGGAGCTGCTCGAACTTCAGGCCGAAGATCGACTGGTAGATCGCGAACATGCCCTGGAGGACATGCTCGTAGGGGAAATAGACCCGCAGCGCCTCCGAATCGACCGTGTACTTCTGCTTGACGACCCGGTTCTGGTAGTAGCGCCAGTCCGAGAAATCGATCTGCGCATTCGGGTCGCCCGTCTCGGCGACTTTCAGCTCCCGGAGCTCGGCCAATTCCGCGTCAAACTTCGGCTTAATCCCGCGTGCCAGGTCCTCTATGAACTGGGTCGCCGTCGCCCCGTTCTTCGCCATCTTGACCTCGATCTGGTAGTCGTCCCACGAGGCGTACCCCAGCTTCCTGGCGATCTCCGCGCGCAGGGCCACGATCCTGTTGAAAAGCGGCACGTTCACGTCCTCGGCGAGGTGCAGCTCCGCGACGCTCACCTTCCTCCGGGTCGCCGCGTCGGAGCAGTTCTGCTCCACCATCAGCCTCTGGGGCGTGACGTTGACGAGGATCGTGTAGGCGTCGTTCCCTGTCTTGACGCCGGGCGAGGTCAGGAAGGAGTCGGGGACGCCGGCCAGCTCCGCCCGGGTGAACACGAGCGCCATTCGGGCCTTCACGACGTTCGTTTGGAAGTCGGTCTCGAGCGGGCTGAGCTTTTTGAAAAGAGCCTCCACCGCCGTTCGCTCGGCCGCCGGCAGTTCGAAGCCCTCCCGCCGATAGTCGCGCATGGTGAAGTCGAGGAGCCTCCGGTCCTCGCCGGGGAGGGCCGGCGCCCGGGCAGCGAACGCCTTGAGCGCTGCGTAGAGGTCCTCGCGGTACTCGATCCCGATCTCCCAGGCCTGCAGTTTCTTCACGGCCTCCTCAGCCGTGTCGCGCATTTCCCGTGCCGTGCTCGACTGTTCGATGAAGTCGAATCGGGCCGCCGCGAGATCGGCGTCGCTCTTCAGGGCATCGAGCGCACCGAACGTGCTCTCGAAGGTGGCCGCTGCCGGGTCCTGGCGGGCGAGACGGTCAATTGCTGCGTCGCCGGCTGCCATCGCGGCGGTCGCGGACTCCCGAATCTGGTCCGGGGTGGTCTCAAACGGAGGCACGCGGATTTCTGAATGGTACGGGGTGGCCAGCGCCTGGAACTCGGCCAGCGTCCGCAGGGGGGCGGCGTGCACGAGCTGGGGTATCGCGAGAAGGAAGGCCCACGCGGGCGAGCAGAGGTTCTTCATGCCTGAAAAGATTGGAAGACGCTTGGTTTGCGTCAACAAGTCCCCTTGAGGTTTCTGCGCCCGCTTCCACCGCAATCCGGCGCTTCGTGGCGCCTGCCACGCTGGAAAAGGGCCCGCGAGTGATTTGCCGATCGAGCCCGGGTGCTCGAGGGTGAAATCACACGCCAGAAAACCCGCCCTTGCCCGTCATCGTCTCCATCTGGCGCATTAGCTTTTTCTGGTTTCCGCCATTCATCATGCGCATTATCTTCTGCATCTGCTGTGGGTATTGCGTGGCCAACAACTTAGCTCCACGGGACTATTAAGGCTCCTCCCGGCAATCTGCTTATGGTGGCACACCATAGCAAAAATGTCTGCAAACCACTGGTTGAGAGTTTTTTGCCTGATAATCATAAGGAGAGGAATGTCTACACGCAGCCCTTGCTCGCCCGTAGGTGTCCGGTGGAGGGCCTCCTTCTGGGGAGCCATGCGACGGGACACTTACAGTCATTGAGTGGCCTGCCCGGTTCTTCCCGCTCTCCCGCATCGCTGATGAGCGATTCGGCAGGCCTGTTCGGTCGAAAACTCACGCAGTACCCTCTTCGATTCCTGGCCCGGGGCGTTGGCCCTCACGGCACGCTGGTCAGGAAACGTGCGTGGAATGTCTGCCCGGCTGCGCCGGCGACGCGGAACGATAGCCGTATCGTCGGTGAAAGCCGGTCAATGGCCACCCCGGGATCGGCGCAAACCAGCTTAAGCGCAGGTGCGGCCAATTCCATGGTTATGGTTGTATTGTTGATTTGCGTCGGGTCGCTCACAGCAACGTCCAAAAAGGCCCCCTTGGTCTGAAGAAGGACACTGGCCATTCTATCCACCGCGATGATCCCGATGGCTGAGCGCCCATCACTCCAGAAGTTCGCCGCCGTCAGGCCAAGCGGGTCCACGCGCACCGCCTGGATTCGATCGGAATTCGCCAGTACCTCCACACTCGGGTGCTTTGCATAGTCGGAGACATGCGCCGCGCTGTATCCGGGCAACAGCACATACGAATACGTTGCTCCGGCTGGATTCGTCCCGTGGGAGAGCCAGAGCGTAAGGTAGTCACGGGATACGGTCTTCGTTGTTTCGTTCCAAAAGCCCGACCTTGCCTCTCGCAGTCCATACAGCCTGACGGGCGTCGGGAAAAAATACCCGATATCCGCGCCTTCCGTCGGGCCCGCCAGGTGAGCCCAGGTCACGTCCCGCATAGCCTCCGACCCGCCGAGCGCTCCGATCTTTCGCGCGCCGTCCACCGTGAGCGTCTGGTCGCCGCCGCCATGCAGGAGGCGGTTTTCTACGACGGTCTCGATCGGCCGAGAATCGGTGCTGCAGATGTCGCTGCCCAAGCAAACCACCTCCCTGTCGAACATAAACCAAGACTTCTTCGCCGTGAGCGTGCTTCCCCACGCCCGGAGCTGCATTCCAGCCGCCCCGTAGGCTCCGAGCGATGCACCTCCGACCCAGGCCGTCGCCGGAGCCTCGCTCTGCCCTGATGCGGGTTCGCGGGCCTGAGTCACGTCGACCGTTGTTCCGGGAAGGCGGCGCGGGTCAACGGTTGGCCAGAAGTCGTCGTCGAACTGCGTCAAATCGGAGTTGTAGAGGTAGAGCATGCCCTCGCCTGTGTGCCAGCCACGCACATTCTCACCGTGGATGCTCTCGTAGGTGAAAACTCGGCTGGAGGACATGCTGAGTCCAAGGCCAAAACCCGGGGCCAGGTGAACCACGCGGTCCATTCCCCCATAGACAAAATTCCCGATGAGCTCACCACGCGGCTTCACGGTCGGGTCGGCAATCAGCTGCCGCACGGCGCCCTTGAGTCCGAGAGGTGCGGTCTTGACGAAGTCAAGAACAGTGTCCGCCTCGGCCCAGTACTTCAACATCGATCGCATACGAGCGGCGTCCGCCTCCGGGGCGAACTGGGAGATCAGGAGGATGTTCTGCATGATGCCGTGCCCGATGGCGTGCTCAGAGGCGGACTTGCGCGAGACCTCCCGGCCCTGCACCATGGCCATTATGCCGCCGCGATAAATCACCGGCTCCAGAGCGGTGAAGACTAGCCGATAGAGATTTGCTATGTTCGGGTCGGTGACCTTCCAGGAGGAACCCGAGGCGCTTTCCCTATTGGGCCCGTTAAGAAGCGCGAGCACCGGTGCGAGCTTGCCAAGCAAGGAGGCACCATAGCCTCCGGTGTAGGGGTGCCCCCGATGCTGAATGAACGAGCCGTCGGCGTAGTAGCCGTCGCCATGTTTCACGTAGAGGAAAAGCTCGCTGAAGGCGTCGCGCGCGGCGAACAGCTTCGCGCTGTCCTTCACGATGATGCCGCGAATCGTCACAATGTGGATCTTCCACATGCGGTTGGCAGCGGTGAACGACCACTTGGTGCCGCCGGGCGCGGGCGTCGTCGCCGACGGGGTGAATTTTTCCACGGCCCGCATGTAGTTGGCCACCTGCGCGGCGCTAAGTTCATCAAACATCAGGGCCGTTGTATCGACGAGCTCAGCGGGAGCACCGATTTCAAGGTGAAACCACTCGTAGTGCATCGGTGTCGCCTCGTTGTAACGGTTGGCATACATCCAATCGAGGCCGCGGACGATGTCGGCCTTCAACGACGCGTTGCCTTTCAGGCTGGATCCCCGAGTCACGTAGGCCACCGCCATAGACTTCAGGCGCTCATAACTCGTCGTGATGTCTCCCGTATCGATGGGGTCGGCCAAGTCGGCCCAGAGGAAGGTGCGGGTAGGCGATTTATCCATCGCCGACCAGTAGGAATTCGCCATAGAGCCGAGTCTGGTGATGGAGGAAGTAACGGCGGGGTCCGTGAGATCCAAGTGACTGCCACCTGTGAGCATCTCCACCCACTTCTCCCTCAGCACGTCGAACTCGTCCGCCCGGCATGTGTGCGCCCAACCGACCAGATTGAGCGCCACGCCCAGTGTGCCGCACCGAACGAAAAGCGCTACGCTTGAGGCATTGCGTGCTGCCGTCGTGCAGCATTGCCAGAGGACGGAGGATCTATGTGCGTAGGTCATAGGCGGAATGCTTCAGGCCCCGGCGACATCGTAGGTCGGGAGCAGGCATGGGTTTTCCGGTATCGCAGGCGGGGTGAGCTGGTCCCCAAACGCGAGACAGCGGGTCGGGGAAAATGAGTTATGGAACCGTTGACAGATGCGCGCGTTGCCAATGCCTAGGACAGGGGCCATGAAGCCTGCCGCAGGCGTCGACCAAATCGGGTTGGGTTGCGCGCGGGTCATTGATTGATCACAAGCGGAATTTGGACGCGGTAGACCTCCATCGGTGTCAGGGGTTTTCGCGTCATCGAAGGCGCTGTGGGGCCGATGTTTGTTTTAGAAGCGGAGGAACGTTTCCAAGCTTGAGGATCCTTTTTGACGGCCCAAACCGACACTTCAAGTGGCGCTAATCGGCGGGATCACGTCAGGAGCCGTGGACTTCACATTTTAACCGTCATGTCATTGGTCACGGCCATGACACCGCGAACGCTTCCGGCGAGTTTACCGGCGATGGACCTTTCCGTATCGTTGGCTGCTTCACCTGTGATCACGACGCAATTATCAACGGTAGTGACCTTGGTCTTGAGCGCGCTGGTCGGGCGATTGGTAAGGAGCAGGTATTTCACCTGCGAGCTGATCGATGCGTCATCGTTTTCCTCGCCCATGCTCTCTGCAGGGACGGGCGCGGCGTTCACGACGATATAGTTGTTCACCGACTTCACCCCTTCGATCTCCTTGGCATATTCTCCGGTGAGCTCTTTTTGCGACTGGCTGTTGGCCGTGCCCGTCAGGGTGACGACGCCGTTTTCAACCCGGACCGTGGTATTGTCAGCGCTTACAATGCACCGCACAAGCAACTGGGTGCGGAGCTTGATGCCGATCCACCCGTCGGAGTGCTCGGCGATCGCCGGATCCAGTGCGATCTGGTTGTCCACCCGGGCAACGCCCGGGAGGTTGCTCACCGTGTCCTCGGCGAGGACCTTGAGGTCCCCGTCCCCGACGATGCCGGTGAGCGTGACGACGCCGTCGTGGGCCCTCGCGGACACATGATTTTCAAGCACGGTGCGGTAGTTGTAGGACGCTTTGGCGGCGTCCTCGATTTTGCGGTCGGTTTCAGGCAAGGCGAACAGCGCGATAGGGCTGGCAAAAAGAACAAGCAGGGCTGGCAGATTCTTGATTTTCATGTAAGTGCCAAATCTGTGCGTGCGGATTCTCGTCGCCTCTCGCGGGGGTGTACAAGCACACAGTGTCTCATCGGTTGGCGCGGCAAATCATCGTGCTGGCCGTAGGCTCTCTCAGCCAGATTAAGGTTTGCTGAGAGCATGATCTAGAAGCGGTATTAACGCATTGGATACCATTCAACAGCCTTGCCGTGTCGAACCATAGATGGCATTTATCCGATCGACTCGGGGTGACGATGCAACTTCGGCCGGGGAGAGAACAAAAGCGGGATGTTCGTCGCGATCATTCGCGTTGACTCGGACCCGGACGATATCCCATTGGCGAACCGGAGTCATCAATCGAGCGGTTCTGGGTTCACTGGCGGGAAATTCAGAAACGCTGCGCGCTCTTCTCCAACTTCAAAGTGTCCTTCCGGACAATTAGGAATCGGTTCCGGGAGCGTCGCCTCGACAAGCTGGAGTATCCGCCGGCCCCGCCGAATAACGACGGGGCGCTTCTTCAGCGCCAGATCAGCTAACGGGCCAAGCTTGGCCTTGGCCTCAGTGAAGGCGGAAGTCTTCATTTCGGACTCGGGAGAGTTCGAAGACGGGCTCACGCAACCGAAATGGGAAATCAATGCACAATCCAGGGTGACCTTACCTGTTTAACGATAACGCCTTAGGAACCTTCATTCCCAGAAACCCACCCTTGCCTTTCATCGCCTCCATCGTGCGCATGAGCTTCCTCTGGTTTCCGCCCTTCATCATCCGCATCATCTCCTGCATCTGGTGAAAGTGATGTGGAAGCATTGCAGCACAATCATTTGGGGAAACGGCCCTTCTGAGACTCCCGGGTGGCAAGAACGGCTATCATGGCACATGATGGCATAGACTCAGGCTCCGTTGCGCACCGATGAGTTTAGGCGCCGGACAGATGCGACCGAGCAATAAGGCCGCGGATCTTCTGAAAATCCTTTGCGTTGGCCGTGACCAAAGGCTGGTCGGTGACAAGAGCGGTCGCTGCGATCCATAGATCGTTCTCCCCTGTAGGTTCGCCGCGCTTGCGCAGGTCGCGGAAGACTTCCGCCGCCTTCCATAGAACATCCTCATCGAGGGGATGGACAGTGAAGCCGTCGCAGAAATCCTCCCAATCCGCCCGGCGAGTGAAACCGCGTGCCAACTCGCCTCTTGTGACGACACTCATCTCAATCCTCTCGGAAGGATGCGCCCTGAGAAACTGGTGAGCCGGTCCCTCCTTCCTCCGCCGGCGCTCTCGATCAAGCGCCACAAAAAGCGTCGAGTCGCAGATCATTCGTCCCAAGGCGAGCGCGCGGGCTTCTTGATTCGCGCCCCGGCCTCGATTCGTTCAGCGCCCCGGGAAGAAAAAATCCCTTTGCCCGACTTCAGTCGGCTCAAACGTGCCAGGAGATCCAAGGCGGTCATTCCCGGGCCTTCTCGGGAAAAGACGAAGACGCCGTCTCGAGACGAAATGCGCACATTCTCACCAAGCGAGGCCATTCGGCGGTAGTGAGCGAAATTACGAGCGAATTCCCTGGTGTTGGCTTCCATGGCAGACAAATGTCTGCCAAATGTATGCAAAGTCAATCAGGAGTTCCTGTGTGAGTATTGAGTATGCGAGGGGCAGTGAATGATCGCCTCAAATTCCAGCCGTTCGTGGCTGCTGTTCCCACTGGCGCTCGACCAATCCGAATTCGTGCGGCTGCCGTGCCCATGCCATGGACCGCGCGGCAGGCGCTAGGGACGTTGCGCTGCGCTGGATGCGGGAACGTCCACGATGTCGCCGGGTTGCAGCACGATATCCGCTTCCGTCGGGCCTTCTCGCCGAAGCCAGGCGTCCACGTTCGCTACGATCCGGGTCGAGGGTCCGTTGGAGTTGGCCCGCGTTATGACGACGGCACTCAAATCCGCGCGGTCTGAAACACCGCCGGCAGCCTGCAATGCGCGCGAGAGCGTTGTCCCCGGGGCCAACTGAATATTGCCGGGCTTGTTCACTTCGCCCGACACGGTGCAGCGGCCAGTCGAACCATACTTCGCGACTCCCGACATGGTGAAGCCCTCGACCTTCAACGGAACGCTGAAGTCCCCGGCGTCCTTAAACGTGACCTCGGCCAAAGTTGCGCTGGCGAGGCTCTCCCATTCCTGCTCCCACCTCTTGACCGAGTGGTTCCACCAGTCGTGCCCCCGGAAACCTTCCTTGCGCAGGACGATCGAGACTTCGGCCACCAGGGCGTGATCCCTGACCTCATTGAATCCGCCGGAGATGTATGTCCGCGGTTGGTTCACCAATCCGTAGGCGGGTTCGGGGTTCCACTGCGCAAACCCCATCGAGGAGCGAAAATCCGGCCAGAGGTATTCCGGGGAGCGTTCGATGAACGAGATCCACGTTACTTGCTTCACCTCATCGCGGTCGACCAGGGCGACCCTCGAATAGGTGGAGCCCTTGGTAAACACAGTCCCCACCCGGGGATCGTGCTCGCCTATCACCTCGGGCCGAAGCAGGCGAAAGCCGAGGGTGGCGTCATAGTCCGGCTTCTCGTGACGGAGCCTTCTTACCGTTTCAGGAGACAGCGTGAGCGAGAACGTCGCGATGTATCGGGATGCCTGCCTCGAGTCCGGCTCGGATTCGCGGATCAGAAAGCGGCGCCTCGCGAATTCCGTCCAGTTCCGATCGCGAGGCTCGGGGGTGATCCTGAGCTGATCGTATGCCGCCCACGTGGATGTCTGTCCCTGCCAACCCCACATCTGGAAATGCGCCTGCCTGGTGACGCTCCCGTCCCCCCAGCGCAGGCGCTGATCGGAGAAATACGGGGAGAGCATGTAGTGGGAAGGCACTGGCCCCGCCTTCACGTTGACCTGCGCAAAGGAGTCGTTGTCGGGCGACACGACATAGGCATAGGCGTCCTGCAGCGATACGCCCACGTCCTTGGCGATGCCATTGGGAGCGGAGCGTGCAGGGGACCACAAGGCCGACCCATCCCAGGTCCACCACCTACTCACGCCTGCCATCGCAAGCGCCGTGAGCAGAATCAGCGCGACTGAAACGGGCGTGCGGCGCGTCACATACTGGTGAACCGCGACCGCAACGCAGCCGACGCCGGCTACCAGCCCCGTGACCAGCAAGCGCATCACTCCGGTCCAGGGCGTGATGGCCTCGTGGGAAATGGTCACGTGCTCGACGAACACGATCGCACCGGTGACCCATGCGACCACCGCGGCGAAGGTCCACAGGAGGAAGCGCCCGTAGCTGCCGGTCACGGTCGCCCACGGCAGGGCGAGAAGCGCCACGCCCATCTGGACCGCGAACGTTTCCATGGCGGCGCAGCCTATCTCGGCCGATCCGAATCCGCATCCGAGCCACCAGGGCACCGTCAACACGACGGGCAGGACTCCAAACATTAGGACCAGGCCAAGGGCCTTCGCGGCCAGCAGCCTCGAGCCGGAGATGGGGCGGGTTTGCCAGAACGCCGGGCTGGCCACCGAGTCCTCCTGGACCACGCCGGCCACGAGCATGTAGGTGACGACGAGCCCGATTCCCCACAATACGTTCGCATACACGGCCATGTGGTAGAACCAGGCGCCATCCGACCCGCTCGAGGACAGGAGGCTTATCCCCGCCCCGAAGCGCATCAAGGCGACGGCGCAGAAGAGGGTCAAGGGAACCCAGAATCGGCGAAGGTCCTTCCTTGCGATGTGCCAGATGAGATTCATGCCGCCACTCCTTTCGACCGCGAGCGGCTGGCCCGCGCAAACGTCAGGAATATCTCGCGCAGAGTCATGTGCTGCGCCGTGACACTGGCCCCCGCGAATCGCTCGCTCCACTGCTGCTCGGTTGTTGCGCCGGAATACCCCGTCTCGACAAATCTCAAGAGGTCGCCGGCTCTCTCCCACTCGACGGCGCCATGGGTGGGTTCGGGGGATTCGCCTTGCAGCCGCACCTCGACGCGCCTGAAGCGCCGTTGGAGCGAATCGGCTTCCTCGCTGAGGTTCAGCCGGCCGCGGTCGAGAAGGACGACGTGGTCGGCCAGGCGTTCCACCTCCTCGATGTCGTGCGATGAGACTAGGACCGTCCAATCGCCTGACAGCGATACCTCGAGCACCCCGCGCACGAATTCATCCCTTATCAGGGGGTCGAGCCCGCTGAACGGCTCGTCGAGCACAAGGAGCCTCGGCCGGTAGGCCAACGAGGAGAGCAGCGCGGCCTTCATGAGCGTTCCGCGCGAAAGCCGGCCCAGCTTCTGGCCCAGCGGCAGCTCGAACTGGGCGACCAGGGTGCGCTCCAGTTCCTTGTCCCAGGTGGGATAAAACGGCCGGCAGTAGTCGAGCAGCTCCCGGACCGTCATCCAAAGCGGAAGCTGCTGGTCCTCGGATACATATCCAATCTGCGCGAATTGGACGGGACCGAGTCTGCGCGAGTCGACACCGAGCACCGTAGCGGTGCCAGTTGTCGGTCTTAGCAGGTTCATCAGGAGCCTCAGCGTGGTTGTCTTCCCGGCTCCGTTTGGACCCAGCAATGCCACGACTTTCCCGGAAGTTAGGGAAAGATTGAGCCCGCTCAACGCCTCGGTCCCGGTGAAGCTCCGCGACAGATTGTGGGTTTCAATGATGTTCATTTGTGATTTGGGTTCGCATTACTTCCTCGTGAGCCTCTTCCATTGGGTGACAAGACCGGCCTGCACATCGTCGATCGTGAGGCCGAGGTTCTTGGCTTCGACCACCACCCGCTCGAGCTCCGCCCCCAGCAGTTCCGCGCGCTCCCGGCTGCCGCTGGGGGAGCGATCGGCGACAAGGCTCCCGATCGCGGGCGTGGTTATCAGGATGCTCTGGGTGACGAGAGCCGCGATGACCTTATGCGCGGTGTTCGGATTGATTCGCAGTTCCTGACTCAAGACGCGAACCGAGGGGAAAGGATCACCGGGCGAGAGTTGCCCTGTGGCGACGGCCCTCTTGACTGCGAATAGTATTTGCTCCGCGACCGGCAAGCCCGGCTTCAGGTCGATCGAAAACGGAAGCATACCGTACTATGTGAACTAGTACGGATGGTACGGCAAGTCTTTTTCCCAGATTTTTCCTCGGAGGAACCTAGCGTTTCAAAAACCACCCGTTTCTAAACGGGTCGTATTGGGGATACAAAGGCTGGTTGGGATTGCTCACATCCCCGGAAACCCGCCTTTGCCCTTCATCGACTCCATCTGGCGCATCAGCTTCTTCTGGTTCCCGCCCTTCTTCATTCTCATCATCTTCTGCATCTGCTGGAAGGGTGGTGATGCCATTACCGGCAAATCACTTAGAAAAGCAGCCTTGTTGAGACGTCGCCCCGGCAAGAACGGCTATGATGGCACATCATGGCAAAGTGCCTGGCAACTCGTGGGGACAACGAGGTGTCCGCCCGCGAGCGTGCCAGACTTTCTAGGAGATATCGTGCGGTTCATTGAATAGTTCGAAGAAAGCGGCGGGGTTGTTCTGATATCGGACGGCAACGTCGAGCATCAGTTGCCAAACGCGAGGGTTGTCTCGTTGCGCCGGGTGGGATCGAGCTCGAGCGTCGACGGGACTTTGGCTCCCGCCCACGAGGACCGGTGCACAATGATCCTGGAACAGGCGGCTCCCTGGAGCGGCTCGATGCTCAGCCGGGCGGACCTGCCGTCCTTCGAGACCCTGAATTGCATCGTCAATCGGCCAAAGGGCGTGGCTATCCCGTTGAGGCTTGTTGTCTGACCGGGTAAAGCCCATTCGCTCGGCATTCCCTCGAGGAGGTGCAGTTCGCTACCGCGGTCGATTTCAATGAGGTGGACCACCAGGCGGATGAATTCCGCACTCGCCCAGTTGTGCGGCATGTCGCCGACCTTCTTGAATGGCTGACCCCTGAGGGATTGCTCCTCGCGCCAGACCAAGGTTGGCGCGGCATGATTGGCATAGGCGTAGAGCACCTGTGCCGCCTTGGCTCCATTGCCAAGCCACAGCCAGGCATGGGCGTAGAAGGAGCCAAAGTAGTTCCAGATCCCCTTCTCGTCCCAGCCGGTGCCGTAGACCATGCCTTCCCGCTCGGTGGCCTCCAACATGGCCATGTTGCCGGCCACCATCGGATCGCCTCGCTCAAAGATCTGCCCCGGATAAACGGCGTGGCAGAAGGCCCACTGGGCCCGTTGCGGCAGGTCCAATCCGTCCATCCGAGCCGGAAGGTACTTGTTTGCGAAGGAATCCAGTTTCATGTCGCGCTGGGCCGCCCTGCGGAATGCCTCCATGAAGTCGTCGTATTCGCTCTGCCACCGGGCCGCCTCCTCCTTCTTGCCGAGCCACTGCGTCGCAGATACGAAGGCATGGAGGCCGACCAGATTCCAATAGCTGTTTGTATACTCGTGCGGCGTGCCGCCAATGCCACCATCCGGAAACCCCGGGGGCATCAGGCCGTAGTCGAGCTGCGTGCCATTGGTCAGCGTCTCCTGACGCAGGTGCTTGATGTACTGCGCAATCCGAAGCATCCGCGGCCAGACGGATTCAAGCCATGCCTTGTCCTGGGTAAGTTGAGCGTGACGAAACAGTGTCCAAAGGACGATGCCGTTTTCCTTTGTGAAGTTGGCGTTCACCTCGACGCTGCCGTCCGGACGCTTAGAAGTGAACGTCCCCATGAGATCGATGCGGCCGTCAGGCTTCTGGTGGGTCAGTTCTTGGGCGATTCCGCTGCGCGCCTGGTCGCCGGCGCCCAGGATTGCGGCGGATTCGAGGATGAAGGCGCCGTCGACGATCCAGAGACCCCGGTAAACCGTCGGACCCACCTGAAATGCCGGCAGGCCGTTCTTGATCTCCCGCGCCTGCCAAATGTTGCGAATGGCGGAGTCGAACTGCGCCTGGATCGCGGGATCCGGGACGGTCACCCGGCCGTAGGGCAGGGGAAACCTCTCCCAATACTCGATAGCCTGCTCACGGGCCCTCTCGGCTTGTGCGCCGTCCGCCGGCCGAAGGATGATGGACCCTCCGCCGCTCACGAGGACGTAATAGGATGCCGTACCGTGTGCCGGAACCGTAAGTCCCCCCAGTTGCACCGCCCGCAGCGATTTTGACTCTTCGGTGACGCCGTCGAACCTCAGCGAGGATGTTATCGTCTCGTGTTGATTGATGATGATGCGCTGCGCATCGGGCTGGAACGAGAGCGAGCGGACCGTGTCGACGAGCAGACGAGGCCTGAGGATGCGGAAGGAGTCGTTACGGTTGGTCAGTTTGACAAGGATCATGTCGTTCCTCGGCGTTTCGGCGGATGGCGCGACGCCGTTAGGGGCAAGGTTTGTAACAGCGAAGGCCTCCTCCAGAATCTCCAGCCCCTCCGCCGTTCGCAGGGTCTGGACAATTGGCACGCGCGCGGAGAGCAGGCGTTGCGCCTGCTGGCTCGAATTCGGATTGGTCTCGACGCTGATCGCGGTGCCGAACTCTCGATCGGTCTGCCCGTAATGGTAGAGCAAGCGGCCTGCGGAGTCCACGAGCGACTTGCAAGGGTCGTCCGGAAGGCAGATCGCTGTCTGCCATTCCGGAGGTGAGAACCGATAGTCCACGGCGGACGCGGCGTTGAGTGATGGGGCTTCGATGAGCGCAGGAATGATCAGCGCGAATAGAAGGAGCTTATTGGTCGTCATGGGGCGGGAGCCGGAGAATCAGCGCACCGTTCGTCGAATCGGTGATCTGAGGGCTCCGCAAACTCCAACCGAATGGCCCAGTTTATTCAATGCGGCTGGAATGCCGAGATCCTGAATTCTGACGATCTGGCTCTCCGACTCAATCCGTGTAAGAACGCAGCCCGGCTCGCTCCGGACGAATAGACAAGTGTGAGGGTTACCGGCACCGCACGGAATGTGCGCCGCGCGGGCTCACATCCCCGGAAACCCGCCCCGTCCCTTCATGGCTTCCATCTGGCGCATGAGCTTCCTCTGGTTCCCGCCCTTCATCATCCTCATCATCTTCTGCATCGGGTGAAAATGGAGTGATGCAATTGCAGGACAATCACTTATCAAGTCGGCCTTGTTGAGACTTCTCCCCGGCAAGAATGGCTATGATGGCACATCGTGGCACGATACGAAATGCGGCAACGGCCGGTGCCATTCCGGGCACCCGACAAATGCGATAGTACCTGTAGGCTGCGGATCCGTTGAGAATCCTTAGTGTTACGGCGGTCAGTTGGCCTTCGGGCCGGCGCCCGGGAAGTACTCGAAGTGAGTCTAGCCGTTTACGCCAAAGTACAGGACACGCTTTCCGATGACGCTGACCTTGAATCCCGCGGCGCCGCTTTATTGGTCGGGTCGCTCAGATTTCCATCAGCCCAATGCGAGCCACTGACGCAATGCATCATCAACTGCGCGCAAATCGCGAACCGACAAACGGCCGATCGAGCTTCCGAGCCTTTCCCGTCGCAGCGAACTCAGCTTGTCGACCATGATTTCCGATGGCTCGTTGAGGCCGTTGTGTTTGTCCGGAGAGACCGTGATCCGAAAGAGGTGCAATCCCGTCCGATGGGTAGTCAATGGACAAACGGTGACCGACGCATGGTATTCCATGAACGCATCCGCCTGCACGATGACCACTGGGCGGGGTTTCCCAAAATCGCCGGGGACCACCGCTGTAACCAAGTCTCCTCGAATCCAGGTCATTGCGCAGGAAAGTCGCGTTCGACCATATTGTCCCAAGCGGTGTCCGGAGAATCGAGCTTAGTGGCCAATTGCGATTGCTGGCGCGCCTCGGTCTCGTAAGCCGCCTGTTCATCCTCCCGCAGGTAGAATTCCAATGCCTTAATTATAACTCGATTCCTTCCGCAGCCCACGGAGGCAGCCTTGCGTTCAACCTTCCGCTTCAGTTCACGAGGCAAGCGCACACTGGTGGTAACTGACTTTTGCATGGCCCAAAATCAGGCTGTGTTGCAATGTGTTGCAAGTGCAATCTTGCTTCCTGCTCGGGTCGTTATTTCGAAGATACCATCAGTGTATCTATTGTGTGAATAATAATTTAGCGAAAGATACGAGCTCTTGACCCAATCCAGACGCTCTCCGAGGAGGTCACATCCCTGGAAACCCGCCCTTGCCCTTCATGGCCTCCATCTGGCGCATGAGCTTCCTCTGGTTCCCGCCCTTCATCATCCTCATCATCTTCTGCATCTGCTGGAACTGCTTCACCAGCTGGTTCACATCGGAAATCTTGACGCCGGCGCCGTTCGCGATGCGCTGCCGACGGCTCCCGTTCAGCACCTCCGGCTTGCGGCGCTCCTGAACCGTCATGGACCTGATGATCGCCTCGGTGCGCGCCATCTGAAGCTCCGCCTGATCGCCGAGCTGGACTCCGCTCATTCCCGGGAGCATGCCGACAATGCTCTGCATCGAGCCCATCTTCCTGACCTGCTGCATCTGCGCCAGGAAGTCCTCCAGGTTGAAGTCGGCCTTGCGCATCTTCTCGGCCATCCGCTCGGCATCGGCTCCGTCGATCGACTCCTGCGCCTTCTCGACCAGCGAGACCACGTCGCCCATGCCCAGGATGCGCGACGCGAGCCGCTCGGGGTAGAAGGCGTCGAAGTCCTCGGTCTTTTCGCCGGTCCCGACAAACTTGATCGGGGTCCCCGTTATGGCCTTCATGGAGAGGGCCGCGCCTCCCCGGGCGTCGCCGTCAAGCTTCGTCAGAAGGAGGCCGGTGAGCTGGAGCGCGTCGTGAAAGGCCTTGGCTACGTTGACGGCCTCTTGGCCCAGGGCGCCGTCCGCCACGAGGAGCACCTCGTCGGGCCGGACGGCGTCCCCGAGGCGCCTGACCTCGTCGATGAGCCCCTCGTCGATCTGCAGCCGGCCGGCGGTGTCGAGAAGGATGGCGTCCGCGCCCGCTGCGGCGGCCGCGTCGAGGCCCGCCCGGCCGATCGCCGGGACGTCCTTGGACGCCCGGTCGGCATAGAATCCAAGGCCCTCCTGGCGCGAGAGGATCTCGAGCTGGTCGATCGCGGCGGGCCGGTACACGTCGCAGGCGACGGCAAAGGGCCGGTACCCGCGCTTCTTCAGGAGCCGGCCGAGCTTCGCCGCCGAGGTGGTCTTGCCGGAGCCGTGCAGGCCCACCAGCATGACCTTCAGAGGGCGAGCCGCGCTCAGCGCCGTCGCGCCCTCGCCGAGCAGTCGCACGAGTTCGTCGTGGATGATCTTGACGATCTGCTGGCCGGGAGTGACGCCCTTGAGCACCTCCTGGCCCGCGCACTGGGCCTGCACGCGTTCCACGAATTCGCGGGCGACCCTGAAGTGGACGTCGGCCGAGAGGAGCGCGGTGCGCACCTCTCCCAGCGCCGCGGCCATGTTCTCCTCGGAAAGCCTGCCGACCCCGCGCAGGTTTCGCAGCGCCGAGGAGAGCTTCTCTGTCAGGGATTCAAACATCCGGACCCACCGGATGGATCATCGCCAGCCCCGACGCAACTATCATCCGGGCGCCGATTCAATTGCCTTATCGTGAATCTGCCGGCAACATTCAGGCCGAGTATGTTGCCTGCATGCAGTCCACGGACGCCGGCCCGCGAAGGACGCGGCGCGGCCGCCTCATTTGCGGCGGGCACTTCGGGAGGCAACCCCCAGCCAGGGCGCGCGCTGTAGCGCCGGTCCCTCGGCATGAAGGTGCGATGAATCCCCCCGACGAGCGCGTGCTGCGGTCGAAGTACGCCTGGAGCCTGATTCCCGCGCAGGCGCGGCCGAAGCGCGACGCCGCGCTCCGGGTGCTCGATTACAACGAGATCTACGCCAACTACGACGAGCGGACGGTTAGGGAGCAGGCGAGCCGCTGTATCCAATGCCCTGATGCACTATGCGCCAAGGCCTGCCCGCTGTCGAACCGCATCCCCGAGTGGCTGGCGCTCGCCGCCGAGGGTCGGTTCGCGGAGGCCTCGCGGGTGTCGCGCGACACGAGCAACATGCCGGAGATATGCTCGCGGGTCTGCCCGCAGGAGCGCCTCTGCGAGGGCGCCTGCATCCTGAACAGCCGCACCGACCCGGTGTCGATCGGCGCCATCGAGTGCTTCATCAACGAGTACGCATTCGACCACAGCCCGGAGGAGATCATCGCCGCTGCGCCCAACGGGCTGCGCGCGGCGGTCATCGGCTCCGGGCCGGCCGGCATGGCCTGCTCGGACGAGCTGTCCAAGCTCGGCTACAGGGTCACCGTCTTCGAGTCGATGGCCCTGCCGGGCGGGCTCCTGGTAAACGGGATACCCTCGTTCAAGCTCGAGAAGGCGGTGGTTGCCCGCCGGCTCGACGTGCTGGCCAGGCGGGGGGTGGAGCTGAGGCTGGGAGTCACCGTGGGGAGGGACGTGCCGCTAGAGGAGGTTGTCCGAGGCCACGATGCCGTGTTTCTCGGCCACGGGGCGCAGAAGGCCAAGGAGGCAGGGATCGCCGGCGAGGACCTGCCGGGCGTTGAGCAGGCCTTGCCCTTCCTGATACAGAAGAACGCGGGCCCCGGCGTGGTGACCGCGCGCGACATAGATGTGCGCGGCCGCAGGGTCGCCGTGCTGGGCGGAGGGGACACGGCGATGGACTGCCTGCGGACGGCCCTACGCGCCGGCGCGGAGTCCGCCGCGTGCATCTACCGCCGCGACCTCCTCAACATGCCGGGAAGCAGGAAGGAGTACCACAATGCCCTGGAGGAGGGCGCAACCTTCCAGTTCCTCACGAACCCGGTCGAGATCCTCGCCGGCAATGGCGGCGCGGTGGACCGCGTCCGCTGCGTGCGCATGGAGCTGGGCGCGCCGGACGCATCCGGCCGGCGCAAGCCGCATCCGGTCCAAGGCTCCGAATTCACGGTTGCTGCGGACCTGGTCATCATCGCCTTCGGGTTCGACCCGGTCGCCTTCCCCGACGACAGCGGTTTCTCTAGGATAAGGCTGAATGAGTGGGGAGGCATCGTTGTCGACAAGGACCAGATGACGACGTTTCCCAAGGTCTACGCCGGCGGCGACTCGGTGCGGGGGCCCAGCCTCGTCGTGCATGCCGTTCGCGACGGGCGCAGGGCCGCGGCGGCGATCCACCGCAAGATCGGACCGGGGAGGGTCGAAGGGGGGGCATAGGCTCGCCCGGGCAGGCGCGGCGCCATTCCTGCCTTCGGCCACGCCGGATTATCCCAGCGCTTTCTTCCCGCGACCGTCGGGCTCGCCGGGCCGGCCTGGCGGCGGCGCGCGCGAGAACCCTCGAGCGCGCCGCCGCAGGGACTCCCTCCCGGGCGCCGCACTATGGAACCTCGTAGACCTCTGCCAGGCCCACTCCGGTCGCGCCGCTCACGCCGCTAAGCTCGGCGGTGTAGGCACCCGGCGGCAGCGTGACAAGGATTGCCGCGTCCGCGGAGCCGCTCGGCAGGGCGAAGGCCCCGACCTGGGCAAACGCCTGCGTGAGGCTCGGCCCGCCGCCCCAGGTGCTGTTCACCTGGAGGGCGTTGTTGCCGGAATCATAAAGGACCAGCTGCGGGGCGGCCAGCGATCCCGCGACCCCGAACTGGCTCAGGGTCGGGCCGACGCCGCGGATCACGACCTGAACGGGCGTGTTCCCGGAGATCACGAAGCCGGCGATCAGGATGTTGCTTCCGGTCCCGACCGAGGCGCGCGCCGAGATGTTGATCAGGCGGGCGGTTGGGGTGCCGGCGTCGGCGTCATAGATTTCGGCGAGGCCGACGCCCGTGGTGCTCGACATTCCGCTCAATTGGGAGGTGTAGGCGCCCGCTGTTGTGGCCCGGAGCAGCGCCGCGTCCGCGGAGCCGCTCGGCAGGGCGAAGGCCCCGACCTGCGCGAACGCCTGTGACAGCGCCGTCCCGCCGCCCCAGGTGCTGTTGGTGGCGAGCGTGGTCCCTGCGGAGCTGATCAGGGACAGGTTCGGCTGGGAAAGGGGCTGGCTCACACCGAACTGGCCGAGCGTGGGTCCGACGCCGCGCAGCAGGATCTGCTTGGATCCCGTGCCGTTGATCACGAAGCCGGCGATCAGGATGTTGCCGCCCGTGCCGACCGTCGACCGCGCCGACAGGTTCACGATCCGGCTCGGGCTCGCGGGCGCTGACTGAACGACCACTCCCCCCGTGCCCGTGAGTACGAACGTGTCGCCGCCCAGGGTGACCCCGTCGAGGCGCGCCGAGGTCCCGGAGTTGTTGCTGGTCCAGGTGACTCCCTGGTCCGACGAGGTCAGGACGGTCCCCGTGAACCCGACGGCCACAAAGACCCCGTCGCCGTAGCCGACATGGACGAGCACAGTGGAGGTGGGGGACGCCTGCTGCAGCCAGAGGGCGCCGTCCGGCGATGTGAAGATGCCCCCGTTGCTTCCCACGGCCACGAATCCGCGGTCGCCGTAGGCGATGCCGTAGAGATCGTCGGTCGAGCCAGGGTTCTGGACGGTCCACGTCGAGGCGTCCGGCGAGCTCACCACCGTGCCGCCGAGCCCCACGGCGACGAAGCGGCCGTTGCCGTACGCGACCGCGTTGAGGTTCTGCTGCGCGCCGGTCGTGGCGGGCTTCCAGACGGAGGCCGTCAGGTCCGAGGTGATGCAGACGCCGCCGTATCCGACCGCGACCAGCGTCCCGCTGCCCGCGGTGACCCCGGTGAGGAGGGCGGTCGCGCCGGACGCCTGCAGCGTGCCGTCGTACGTGCCGCTGGCATAGGTGACCACGGCTCCCCCGTTGCCGACGGCGACCAGCATGTTCTTGCCCGGGACGTTGGCGACGCAGTTGAGCTCGCCCCAGGTCTGCCCGGGCGCGCCGTTGCTTGCGGACGCGGTCCAGTTGACGCCGTCGGGCGAGTAATAGGCGGTCCCGTCGAGGCAGACCGTCAGGAAATCGCTCCCGTCGTACGCCACGGCGACCTGGGAGGTCCCGGAGGGCAGCGGGTACGACGACGTCCAGGCGCTGAAGGGATACGTGGGGTCGTGGGTGAATGTCGCCGTGAGGGAGGCCGCCGCGACCGTTGTCCCGACGCTGTTTGTGGCGGCGACGGAGTACAGGCCCTGGTCCGAAAGCTGGATCGCCCGTGTAGTGTAGGTCGCCGACGTCGCGCCGGTGATCGGCGCGCCGTTAAAGCTCCATTGGTAGGTGAGTGCCGTCGCGCTGCTGGCGGCGACCGAGAACGTGACGGGGTTTCCGACACCGGTCGACTGGGTGAGGGGAGGGGTCCCGATCGTCGGGGCCCCGCTGGCCACGCCCTTGCGTATGCGATTGTTGTTGGTGTCGGCGACGTAGACGTTGCCCGCGGCGTCGACGGCGATGCCCTGCTCGTAGCCGAATCGGGCGGCGGCGCCGGTTCCGTCTGAGAACCCGTAGCTGTACGCGGAACCCGCGAGCGTGGCGACGACCCCTTTTGCGGTGACGCCGCGGATCGTGCAGTTATCTCTGTCGGCCACGAAGACGTCGCCGGCGGCGTCGACGGCCACTCCGGTCGGGTAGTAGAATCGCGCGCTCGCCCCGGTGCCGTCGGCGCTGCCGCTGAGACCGGCGCTGCCCGCGATCGTTGTCACGATGCCCGATGGGGTTATCATGCGGATCGTTTGGTTTAACGTGTCCGCGACGTAGACATTGCCGGCCGGGTCGACGGCCGTCCCCTGTGGCGAGTTGAAGCTGGCGCCTTGGCCCGCGCCGTCCGAGGATCCCGACAAGCCGGGCGAGCCGGCGAGGGTCGAGACCGCGCCGGCGGGCGTGACCTTCCGGATCGTGTCGTTGCCCATGTCACCCACGTAGAGGTTGCCTGAGCTGTCGACCGCCAGGCCGAATGGCCCGTTGAAGCGCGCGCTGGGTCCGGTGCCATCGCCGCTGCCCTGGACGCCGGGCGAGCCCGCCAGCGTCGTGACCACACCCGCCGGGGTGATCTTGCGGATGGTGTCGTTCAGGAAGTCGGCGACGTAGACGTTGCCCGCGGCGTCCACGGCGACGCCCTCGGGCCGGTTGAAGCTTGCACCGGGGCCCGTGCCGTCGGAGCTGCCCTGGACGCCGGGCGAGCCCGCCAGCGTCGTGACCACGCCGACCGGCGTGACCTTGCGTATGGTGCCGTTTTGCGTGTCCGCGACGTAGACGTTTCCCGAGGCGTCGACGGCCACGCCCACGGGGTAGCTGAAGCTTGCGCCGGAGCCTGTGCCGTCGGCGCTGCCGTTTCCGCCGCCCGCCAGCGTCGAGATCAGGAGGCTTTGGGCCCGCGCCGAGTTGCCGAGCGCGAGAAGGGCGCCGCAGGCGAGGAGTTGCCGGAGGAGGTTTGACAGGGAACTTTGGGTTTTCATTTTTCGGACTCGACCGGCCTTCGCGGCCGAGGGCGGGGCGATGCTCGTCGTTGTTTCTTGAAACTTCTGGTTCTGGACTTCGGGCGACGGCGCGCGGGGCGCGGCGTGCTGCTCACCCGGTACGACAAGCGACCGCGCCGAACCCGCTATTCCACGGGGGACCCGGGCTCCCCGGCGCGCCGCATGCGCTCGCAGCGCCCGGCCGCGGCCCGGGCATGGTGAAGGACTGCTTGCCCCCTTGGGCAAACTCGTGTTTCCATTCAAGCGCCTGTTCCCGGGCGCCCTGTCCCAATGGATGAACGTCACCGTCCTCCCATCGCTTCCCACTCGCCACCCACCCCCCCGCCCGCTCGGAGGCGGGCGCGGCCCCCTTTACCGCCGACCCTAGCCGGGCCAGGCACCTGCCAACCATGCATGCCCAAGACGGAAAGACGATGAACCCTGTCCTTCCACTGGCATTGCAAATCAATAATTTGCAACGCATTAAAAATGACTATTTGATAACTCAGCGTGCCATTTTTATGGCCTAGAAAGAAAGAGGGGAGTCCCGAAGGACTCCCCATGAGGGCTTCGCTTAGTCCTCGTGCAACAGGAGCAGGGAGAGAACCGGCCTCGGGTCGTCCCCTGGGCCGCAGTTGAGTTTGAAGTCGTAGCAGTTCACCCCGACGATACACTTGAAGTAGAGCGTGTCCCCGCTCTGCCTTCCGATGCACCGCTTGGCCATGCAGCTCAGGTCGTGCAGGATCCTCGCGATGTCGCCGCAGCTGCAGTTTTCCAGGGCGTCCTGAATCACCGCCCACGCGCCCGCCGTGCACGCGACGGGCATCTTCCAGTGGGTCCGAATGACTTCGAAGTCGCTGAGGTCCACGAGCACCCCGTCGAGCAAGGCCTGCTCCCTACTGTAGGAGTAGATGACGTCCCCGAACACGGAATCGCTATCGCTTTGGATTTCACTTTTCATTTGTATGAACCGCACGGGGTAACCGGGAGCGGCTCGGAATGAACCGTTGTACCCGTTACGCCGTATGGCGGTTTAGCCACAGCGGGGTCAGTCAAGGTCTTCCGCAGCGCCGAGGCAGGGCGGCAGCCCAACGAGGGGGAAGCGAAGGGCGTTGGCCGCAGGTGGAGACGCCAAAGGCGTACTACCGTGACGGATACCCCGCTACAATCGGCAAACCGGCTGGCAGTAACTACATCCTTCTTCTGGGGCGAGCCGAGAGGCGAGATACGGATTGAACCCCGGCCGGGACGCGGACTAAGATTTCTCCATCATGAAGCGGACCGGCCGGATATAGAGGGTCACGTCCCGCAAGCTCGAGGGCACAGGGACATTTTTCAACCAGGGGAGGCTCCAGAAGGAGGAGGGCGCCGAGGCCCACATGGTGGGAACCGCTTTCGCCGGGCACGTTCTCAAGGTTCCAGCCCCCGGAACGGAGGTGGAGATGGACGGCGAGCTGGCGGTCTGGAAGGGCCGCCCCCTGTTTCGGTTCAAAACCATGAAGGACGCTAAGATGGGCACGCGGATCTAGCCGTGCGAAAGAGAGTATTGCTTCGCTACGACCGTCCGCGCCTGGCTGCCCACACCATGGCGTTCGAGCCCGCGCTAACGGCCCCGCACAGCTCAGCCGTCTTGAGGCCAAGCGGGGCGGCCTTGTCCGTTGGGACCGCCTGTGGGACGACCTGTGGGACTCCATCTGCCTCTGCCGCTATTACAGGCGCGACGTCTGGGATCTGATCTCCGTGGGGGCCTTCCCCCGCCACCCAAGGCGGGCCATACTACGGCCAAACCAAATCACTGTCTTGACCAAGCTCTCCCATTCAGCTTCACCGCAGCCTCGCGCGCGCGCGTATTGCGCCGCGTACTGTTCGGAGAACCTTGGTTTGCTGAAAAGGGCCCCGCGTTACCCAACTGTCGGAAGCGACCAAAGCCGTTCGCGGTCGTTCGCCACGGGCCTCGCGTGCGCGCGTACATGCTGCGAAATACCCCCGCTGACACGCCGTCGGCCGCTCGAGCTCCTCCGAATACCTGCCCGTTAGTAGGCGCGGTCCTAGACTCGACGGCCAGCCCTTCAGCGTTCATGTTATCAGTGGCCGCAGCGATTGCTGGCGTGCTCCTGCTATCGCGTGCCTATGACCTTGCCGCGGCCCTGCATGCAGCATCTAATGCTCTGGCAGGCTCCTTGATTCCATTGGCACAAGCAACATATTCAGCGGCGACATCAATTGAATCAATTTCTTGATACGAGGCGAACTAGGCCAGCGTTTCGGCACCTTAACCAGCGGGCTTTTCATCTATAGGAATTTGCTTCCCCAATTTTCCTAGGGCTGTAAAGGATACCTTCATCGAGCAGAACGCTCCCGCCAACGAATATGGTCGAGCCCTATATGCCGTTTCTCGCTCCATCCTCCGAAAGGGGGCTGAATCCGTAGGACCCGGCCCTCCCAGCAAATGACACGTAAAACACCTTGGACCCGCCACTGGGCCGTGTCGATCCCGGCCGTCGCGGTCCTCATTTATTATGCCTGGTTGGTCGCTCCGGGTGGAGGTCTGTTCGCAACCTTTAAAGGCAACGGGAGTTACTACAATCTTTTAATCAGTGGCTTTCGCACAGGTCATCTCAGCCTAGCCGTAAAGGTGCCGCCTGCGGTCCTAGCTCTCAAAGACCCGTACGACCCTGCGCAAAATGTGCCGTTCGGATTGCACGACGCTAGCTATTACAAAGGTAAGTATTACCTTTACTTTGGACCAGGACCGGCGGTTGCGCTCTATTGGCCATTCACAGCCCTCACCGGTCGTTATCTCGAAGATCGGCAGGCGCTTTTTGTTTTCTCTAGTGTGGCCTTTCTTGCGGGTGTCCTGCTGCTGGTAGCGATAAAGCGACATTGTTTTCCCACCTTGAGCACCCTGAAGGAATTAGGCGGGGTGTTGGCAATCGGACTAACAAACCTAGTCCCGGTCCTTCTCCGCCGGGAGGAAATCCACGAAACAGCGATCGCGTCGGCCAATGCCTTCTTTATGCTGGCGCTACTCTTTCTGTTCGTAGCACTTCACTCGAGGCGCGGGGCCCTTTGGCTTTCCCTGGCTAGTCTTTCTTTTGGTTTCGCAATCGCCTCACGGCCGACTTACGTGCTTGGAACTCCGCTGCTGTTCGTCCCCCTGTGGAGCGCGCATAACCAGCGAATAGACGTGGATTGGTCGGGTGCGGCCAGATGGGTAGGCCTCGCCGCGGCAGCCCTAATTCCACTCGGTGTGGTGGTTGGTTTCGTTCTCATCTACAATGCCCTCCGTTTCGACAATCCATTTGAGTTCGGATACAGATTTGCCTTCTCGGGATCATACGAATCGAAGCTCAACCATTTTCAATTGGCCTATGTCTGGTATAACTGCCGAGTGTACCTCTTGGCGCCGTCGCATTTCAGCACCTATTTCCCGTTCGTCCGTGTGCCATCGATGCCGCCAGCCCCGAAGGGCTATCTTGGAGTCGATGATCCCTATGGGATCATCCCCAATATTCCCTTCGTCTTGCTGGCCTTGGCGTCGCCGTTCGGCTGGACTAATCGTCCAAAACTAAGGGTCTTCTTGATTGGCCTGGCGGTATCATCCGCAGGGGTGGCCGCCGGCCTCTTTTCGTTTCTCGCCGCCTCGAATCGGTACATGGTCGACTTTCTTCCGGGCTTTGTCGTCCTGGCCGTCGTCGGCTTTTGGTCTCTCCCCGAGCGGAGACACTGCATTTATTCGGCCTTGTCCGCCGCCGCCTGGCTCGCGCTCTTCTGGTCGGTGTTCTTCAACATCTTTGCCGCCTTTGGACACAATGAGTACCTCCGCATTGGCAATCCGGCGATCTTTCGGCGCCTGGTGCATTTTTTCGATTATCCCCGCTTCCTGGTCGATCGGGCGACGGGGCGTTCTTACGGCCCGCTGGAATTGACGGTGCGATTTCGGAAAAGCGAGGCGGGGCTGACCGAGCCGCTGGTGGTGACAGGGACAAGCTTTCTTTCGGACTATCTCTACGTCCATCACCTCGGCGAAGGGGTGCTGCGCATTGGCTTTGAACACACGGGCTATGACGGTCCGGTCTCTGAAGCCATACCAGTCGATTTTTCTCTGCCTCATCGCATTACGGTTGACATGCCGCCCTTATACCCGCCGGTGGGCGATCCCTATTTTGACGCCGTTCCGGCCCGACGAGTCGACACGTTCGCGGAGCATTTGAAGGTCGCATTCGATGATCGTCCAATTATTGACGCTGCCGAGCAATTCTACCCGGCCCTTCGTTCGCGCCCCAACATCGGAGTTGCTGGACCTAACCAGTCGGCTTTCGGCCGAAGGTTTACCGGCGAGATCATGAACGCCCGGACCCTGCCCAAAGACTGGAATACTCTGAGCCCGGTGCAGGTGGGCCCGTTGGTAATAACCTTGGTCTTTCCGAACGACCGCACCGGAACGTGCGAGCCTTTGGTTTCAAGCGGGTTTGCCGGTCGGGGGGATGTCCTTAAGGTGACTTATCCAGATTCGTGGCACGCCATTTTCACCTTGGATCACTGGGGTTACGGCGGGCCCTCAAGCGATGCGGTGCCGATCAAGCCGGGCACTCTGCAAACGCTGGAAGTGCGATTCGGCTCGTTCTACCCGGAGACGGAGCGTCCCCCGGAGGCCTCGCCTGATTCGTGGACGAAGGCTGCGTCAAGGCTGGAGGTATCCTTGGATGGAAAGTTGGTCTTCGATGCCCCAGCAACATTTTACGAAGCTCCCGGAGAAACGGTGGCCGTTGGCCGAAACGCCATTGGCGCGAGCGGATGCGTTGCTACCTTTGGCGGGCGTATCCTGACGGTGCGTCGGGGTTCGGCTCGCTAATCGTTCGGAGCTTCAACCTTTCGCTGATCCGCGCTCGAGCGACATATTTTGCAGCCCGAATAGTATTGGGCGATCGTCGCTGGGCTGCGGCTATTTTAGCGATCGTTTATCTGACGTGCCTAGGGATCCTCGCATTCGCTTATGATTCGGATCTCTACATGTCATGGATGACTGTGCCTTGGGTCCCCGTGGCTTTCCTTGCGGTTTATCGCAACGCGATTAAACCTCGATGGTCGTCGACCCTCATCCTGGCCGTGGGATTGTGTTGGTGAGGGCATTCTCCGATCGCGCTTTGGACGACCGCTGCCGTTTTATCGATTCAGGTCGCCGGACTCGCTTGGACTTGGCCTTCCCGGGATGCCCTGATCACGCTTGTAGTTGGGGGACTCTTCTTTCTTGCGATCGCCGCATATCCGTTGGCTTCAGTGCTCTTGTATCCGCCCGAACCTGGTGTCAATACGGCTGAGTTTTAGCAGGCGAGAGCTGACGTCATAGCATGTCTTGTGCGGCGAGCGTTTCCGGCAGATTTGCTGCCAACAAGCCGGAAGGGACTCGCGTTGGGCGATTTTCAGCTGGGATATACACTTTGGCTAATCTTTCTGACCTCGGTATCTTGTTCCCGAAGCCGCCTAGATTGGATAGGAAAGGCTGTTCTATTTGTGGCCGCAGCAATCATACTTTTACTCACCCCCCTTCCAGGTTGGTATGATGGACTGTGGGCATTGGTTCCATCTTTTGTTCGGAACGTAACCGGTAATTGGGCAATGAATCGACTGTATGTCGTGCTCGCCTCGGCGATTGCTGTCGCAGGTGCAATACTAATGCGTTCTTCGTCGGCAAGAGCCTATCAGCTTGCTCTCATTTCGCTTATACTTGGCGCGGGATGGAGCTTCCTTGAGGCGAGTAAGCTCTCACAAATCGTACCGGGTCAGCTAAGCGGATCTGAAACGGCGATCGACATAATGCTTTCGGAAAACGTGCTGGTCACGCGGTTCGCCTATCTTAATTCCCCAAACGTTCCGGCAAGGTTTAGTCATGGCGTCGTTGCACCCGAACTCGAATACCGGCTTCTTAGCCACGATACCTACGCAACGATACAAGAAGGGAAGAGCGCTGCAGCTAGAGCCGGTCATACCGTTGAGTCCTATGATTTCGAGCGCGCCATCGGGAGCTTCCTTGGCTCGAGATCCCGCAGCCTCTAGTGTTGAGCCCAAGAAGACGTTATATGCTTTGCTTTGAGGCTACGCCGGACGCCACTCCAGTAACCGGGACTCTTCAACTTAAGGGGTCAAGCTTGTTCCGAGAATATCAGTTGCCAGCCTCCGGCGGGGATCGAGCATTTGGACTCGGGGCGAGTCACTTTCCGAACCTGCCGACTTGGACATC
>Ga0187851_10001058_pt1 | contig 27001 bp, 26 predicted proteins | sample June2016WEW_6_10_FD_132997 | JGI IMG/M metagenome (GOLD analysis project Ga0187851, IMG submission 132997) | Peatland microbial communities from SPRUCE experiment site at the Marcell Experimental Forest, Minnesota, USA - June2016WEW_6_10 | ecosystem: Environmental > Terrestrial > Soil >...
ACGCTCGACGTGGAGTGGAGCGGGGCAGTTGCACCTGCGGCCAAAATTAATCTCGTGGTCGCCGGCTCGACGGCGACAACCGACGGCGTGGATCTGGCTGCGGCATACATTGTGAACCATGCGACCGCGCCGGTGGTCAGCGTGAGCTACGCCAGTTGCGAACCGGAGATGGGCGCCGCGGAGCTTGTCTTCTACAACGACCTTTGGGAGCAGGCAGCCAGCGAAGGAATGAGCGTTTTTGTCGCGTCAGGCGACTCTGGCGCTGCCGGCTGCTCGGCCGCTGCCAACGCCGCAGGTTCCCAGGCCGCGGTGAATGGCCTCTGCAGTTCTCCGTATGCCACCTGCGTTGGTGGAACGGAATTCGACGAGAGCGCCAATCCCGCACAGTACTGGTCGGCACAGAACTCCGCGAATTATGGGTCTGCACTTGGATACATCCCCGAGGTGGCATGGAACGAAAGTGCTGCCAATGGCGGGGCCGGTCTGTGGGCCTCAGGCGGCGGAACGAGCGCAGTCTACGCCCAGCCGGCATGGCAGACAGGCGTGAGCGGAACCGACGCTTCCAACGGCATGAGAGCCGTGCCTGACATTGCGTTGGCTGCCGCAGATCATGACGGATCGGTGGCCGTGATCCATGGAACGCCCTGGATTATGTCGGGGACCTCAGTGGCAGCGCCGGAGTTTGCCGGCTTGATGGCCCTGGTGATCGAGAAGCAGCATGGTGAGGGGCAAGGGAGTGCGAATTCCAGGCTGTATTCCCTGGCAAGCGCGGATCAGAATCCGTTCCACGCGACTCAATCGGGTAACAACAGCGTTCCGGGCGTGATTGGTTTCACGGCGAACGGCGCGACTTACAATCTGGCGACCGGGTTGGGTTCGGTGGACGGCGCTTTGCTGGTGAATGGCTGGGGAATTGCCCTGCAACCCGCCGAACAGCCCATCCGCTGCTCGCGTTCCGTGTCGTTGCCACGCAACTGTAAGACAAAGCCTCCAACGCCACGGCCGGCCGGCTCAGGCCACTAAGTGGAGCCGCGTGGTCAACGGCCAAACTTAGCCAAACAATGCGAACGATTTCTCGATTCGCGCCGCCTGATCGGATGGCGTGTCGGGCAAGGAGTAACTGATCTCGAGAACTGTGGCGGGAGGTGTCGCGAGCGCCTTCAGCGACTTGGTGGTTGCACTCCAGTCGATCGTGCCATCGCCGGGCCACAAATGCTGGTCCCTGGCCCCTTGGTTGTCATGAACGTGAACCGAAACAATGCGTTTGCCGAGGGTCGAAATGGCCGCTGCAGTGCCTACCGTGATGTTGGCATGCCCCAGGTCGAGACAGACTCCCACATTATCCAGGTGCCCCATCTCGAGAACGGTGACCAGATGCTCGGGAGTTGTCGGTTCGCTGAGCAGGTTTTCTACGAGCAAGCGAACACCGAGCGGGCGAGCGAAGGCGCCCAGGTGTTCGAGAGCCGTCAACGCGAGTTCTATGGTGCGGGGTGACCAGGTATCGTCGCGTTCGCCCAGGTGAATCACTGCATTGCGGAACGGGATCAGCTCGGCGGACTCAAGCGCGCGCTTGATCTCGTCCATGGCGTCGATGCGGCGCGCTTTTTCAGGATGAATGACGTTGACCGGCGGAGCGCCGGCGCGGCCCATCTCTCGATCGGGATAAAGAGGCGCGTGCATGGAGAAGGCCTCGAGAGAATTGGAACGAAACCACTCGGCGAGCTCGGCTACATGCTCACGGCTGGTGTAATCAAAATGCTGGCGCGCGGCAAAAACCTCTATGCCCTGCGCCCCGGCGCGTTGCGCATGCTCCAGGAGCCCGGGATGCAATCGATGGTTGAGGACGATATGGGTCGACAGAACGCGCAGCATTTTGGCGAGGCCTCTTGCGCCGGAGGGATTTGAGCATCAAACCGGACGTTGGTTCTATTTTCGCATCTCCGAAATGGGTGGGAGGCAGCTTCCCAGCTCTGGCACGAACCATCATGCACACTCTATTGCGTCGGATGCCGTATACAGAGACCGTTGTTGCCCGCCATCTATCATCGGATTGGTGGAGGAGCCGAAAGCGTGGACGAGGTTTTCTGGATCAATGGAGATCCCGCAATCAATCTGGCGATTGTGCTCTGCCCGCGCGGCGATCCATGGCTCCCAGACGACCTGCGCGAGATCAAGAGGGGCGGCGTCGACACCCTGGTATCGATGCTTGAACCGGTCGAGGCCGTCTGGCTTGGGCTCGGCGACGAACAAAAGCTGGCCGAAGAAGTCGAACTGGAATTTCTTTCCTATCCGATTCGCGACGTTCATGTGCCGGCAGACGTGAAGAGTTTTCGCGCTTTCTGCGCGGGACTCGCCCGGCGGCTGTGCACGGGAGAGCGAATCGGCCTGCACTGCAGGGGAAGCATTGGAAGGGCGCCGACGGTTGCGGCCTGCACGCTCATCCATCTTGGATGGAAGGCAGCGGATGCCCTGGCGGCGATCCAAGCCGCGCGTGGCTCCCGGATCCCCGACACGGACGAACAATTGCGGTGGATTCTGAACTACAAGGCGAAGCCGTGAGCGACCCGGTTCCAATCCCTACGATCGATCTCAGCTTTCCTCACGCGTGGAGGGCCGAGATGCTTGCGACACGGCCAATCATCTTGCCGTCGCGGCATTTTGTGTATCCGCGCGAGGTTGAGGAGGTGGAGCGCGGCGCTCTGGAGGTGCTGATCCGGCCCGGTGCAGAGGCTCCGGCCTTTCTCGCCACGTGCGCTCTGGGGTTTCGCGATCCAATGGCGCCGACAGGCGTATGGTCGACTCCAAGACCAGAAAAAATCTGTGCGGTTGCCGGAGGATATGCGTACCTGATCGATACGACTGCGCCGGAGAGATTCACCATGATTCACTACCGGCCGGTGATGAAGATTCTTCCGGTTGTCGAGCAGGAGTTGCTGCTCTTCGCCGGTCACCACTCGATTCTGGCGTGGGGCCGCGAGGGGCAGGCGTGGGAGTCGGGGAAGCTTTCCGACGAAGGCGTGACGATTCTGCGCGTTGAAGATAGCGTCCTGCGCGGGACAGGCTGGGAGATGCAAACGGACAAGGAGAAGCCATTTGCGCTGGACGTGCGAAATGGGATGAGCGTCCAGCCACATTGACCAAGTCTCCATCGGGGTGGGCGTCCGAATTGTGGAGCTGGTCCTGTCTGCGCCTTTTTGGCATTCATCTGCCGTCAAGGCGCAGACTCACCACACTCGCCCGTTGCGTTTAGCAACAGGCTTCATTTCCTCATACCCCGCATAAACGCCTTCGAACACCGAGTCCCAACTCGCGGTAACGGCGTAATTGCGAGCCGCATGGCGCATCCGGTTGTGTTCGGCGGGATTGGCCAGAAGGGTCGAAACGGCCGAGGCAAACTGATCGTCGGGAACGATTCGGCCGGTTTCGCCATCGCGAACAATGGTGCGCGGGCCGCCGTCGGGAGTGACAATGGCCGGCACTCCGCTGGCCAGAGCCTCAAGCACGACGTTGCCGAAAGTGTCTGTGTGCGAGGGAAAAACGAACAAATCCATATTCGCGTAAGCGCGAGACAGCGCTTCGCCACGCAAGACACCGGTGAACTCCGCCCGAGGCAATCGCTCACGCAGCCAGGGTTCTTCTCCACCGTGGCCGACCATCATGAAACGGAATTTTTCCTGGTTTTGGTCGAGAGCCTGCTGAACCTGCGCCAGCAGGGCAACATTCTTCTCAATGGAAAAGCGCCCGACAAACCCGAGCACCTGCTCGGATTCGCCGTGAGGTCGCGTGCGCCGGGCGGGATGAAAGAGTTCGGCATCAACGCCACGCGGCATCAGATGACAAGGGCGGCCCGTCGAGCGTTCGAGAAGCGCGCAGAGCTCAGGATTGGGCGCGAACAAGACTTGGGCGATGGAGTAGAACCTTGCTACCGAGGCCATCGCCAGATCTTCAATCTTCTGCCCGGTGGCTGCGGATTGATGCTTGGGCAGCAGGCGCAGAAACCAGTCGGACCGGCGCGCGGCATACTCGTGCACGTTGGTGTGCCAACTGGCAGCAAGCGGCAAACGTCGATGCTGGGAAAGCCACGCTCCAAGGATGCCGATTTCGCTCGGGCCAGTGATATGGATCAGGTCGGGACGGAATCGCTCCAGCGCTTCCCCAATCAGCGGTACGTGGCGAAGGTAGGCAGGGTCGAAACGAAGGTCCTTTTCCAGGGCAAAGGAGAGAAAGCTGCGAGGTAGCTCAAGGGTCCAGACATTGCCGTCTTCGGTAACCGCCTGGGTGCGCGTCCCGGCGCGGACGCAAAGAAAGGGCAGGTTGCGGCGGCGAGCGAAGGCCTCGAAATTCCGGCTGGTGTGGGCGACCCCGTTCACCTCGTGGAAGGAGTCGGGGAAATAAGCCACGCGCGGCAGGGATGCAGTCATTCTTTAGCGGGGCTAGCTGGGTTAGCGGCATGGACGCAGCCAGCGAAGCGAGTAAAGCTTTCGTGTTGGCTGTGGACGGCATCCGGGGATAATTGAACTCAGCGAGCGCAGCCGACTCAGCCGCTGGACCTCCGTCAGCTCTCGTGCTCACCGAGCGCAAGGGCTAACTGATGCGATTCGTTCCATGCAAAACGCAAGCCACCGGAGACGAGTCCGCGGCCCATCAATTGCACCATGGCGATGATCACCGTCATAAAGTAAGGGGCCGACCCGTCGGGCCAAAGCTGGCTTAGCGGTCGAGGTACGCCATTGCGGTCGGGGTGGTAGACGCGCTCGTCCCAAGTCCGCGAACCGATTGGAAATTCGGGATAGTAGCGGATGGCATCGATGGTCGATTGCAGAATGCGATGCTTCCAAGGCTCAGCATACTGCGGCATGAAGAGCACATGGCTTTTCCTCTGCTTTCGCACTTCGTGGACAAACTCTGTAAAGGAGGTAGCGTTGGTCAGATTGATGTTGGCGTTGGGCTCAACGCCGTGGCGGTCGCCGCCGGAGATAAGCAGCATGTTCCATTTTTCAGCCAGGCGACGCACGGCGCGGTTCTCGTCCCAACCGCGCAACCCGTTTAGTTCAAGAGCGTGAAGATAAGCGCCGTTTTTCTGCAGAAACTCGTTGACCAGAAATTGATGCTTTTCCTTGCCGATAAGGTACAGATCCCACATGGGGTGGTTGAAGACCACCAGCACGTTGGGCTCACGGTCGAGGGCAACGAGAATTTCGGTCAGGCGTGCATCGGTGGGATGGGCGGTGTAGCTTTCGAGTTCCGCCATCCATTCTGTCGCGCGGGCGCTGGGCAGGTTGTGCACACCGAGGTGGAACGACTGCATGCCCCCATAGGGCGCGCTCCACTCCACCGATACGGGAATCTGCCGCGCACTGGGCACTGTGCGGAGCAGCATGGGCGCCTTGATACTGTCATGGTCGGTGAGGGAAACCATAGCCTGCAGATTCTGCTTTTCGATCTGGCGGGTCTCGAGGTCGAAGGCCAGCTTAGGAGTCATCGGCGGCGTCCAGTAGCTTGCCGAATAGTCGACATGCATGCCGTGATTCTGCTCGGCCCTCCGCTCCATCCGCGAAATCAGGGGGCGCATCACTGGAAACTGATTGCCGAAGTTGGCGAGGAAGTCGAGGGTCTCGCGAGACTGGTTGGTATGGCTGTGCAACGAAACACCGGTTCGGAACCCTCGAGGTACGTCCTTGTCGCTCCACAGGTACGAAATGGGGGAACTGGGCATGTGCGCTCCTTCTAGATCTCCGAGCCTAAAGAAATTTCCACAACTAGTATTCATTTGGCGCCGTAAATATCGGGTTAAGGCCAAGCAAATTGCACTTCAATTGATGCACTAATGGAATCAAAGAAGTTACGAAAAATGACCGACCACTTCGGGGATTTGCGAATATTTTCGAGGCACTTATGAAGGCCTTACGGCGTTGTGCCAAAGGTGGATCAACCGGGGGAACTGCAGCATCTTCCGGCCCAAATCGTGCGAATTGGCCAGAAATTCATCGCCGCTCTCTCAAATTTAACACAATTGAGACCCTGCCCACGTTGTGCACACCGCCGGGTTGCTTAGGCCGCCTGGGCTCAGCTTCATTTTCGTGTCTTGGCAAGTTCGGGCCCAAGGAAATCATCGAGGTTCCAGTTTCCCCTCGTCTCTTCATCGCTCGCCCGCAGCGTTGAAGGTGGTGCTGTGGCAGCTTCAGCTGAAAGATAGTTCAGAGTGAGCCCGTCGCGAAGAAGCTCGAAAGCCTGTTCAGGCGTATCGGCATATTGGAAGAGTTCGAGATCTTTGGGTGAAATGGCACCCGTGTCCACCAGGACTTCAAGGTCGAAGACCTTTTTCCAATACTCCGGACCATAGATGACGACGGTGATCTTCTTATTCACCTTCTGCGTCTGGGCAAGGGTGAGGATCTCAAACATTTCATCGAGGGTGCCGAAGCCGCCGGGAAAGACGACTAGCGCTTTGGCCAGATAGGCGAACCAGAGCTTGCGCATGAAAAAGTAGTGGAACTCGAAGTTAAGTGACGGCGTGATATACGGGTTCGGCATCTGCTCAAAAGGCAACAGAATATTCATGCCAATGGTTTTTCCGCCTGCTTCGTAGGCGCCGCGATTCGCCGCCTCCATAATGCCGGGCCCGCCACCAGATGTGACCACGAAGCGATGTTTGCGCGAGGGAATCGACATTGCCCACTTGGTGAGCAACTGGGCGAGGCGGCGCGCGTCCTCGTAGTAACGCGCCATTTCGACCGCGGCCACGGCGCGCTTGAGTTGCAAGTCGGTGGCTTTACCGGCCACGATCTCAGGGACTTTGGCAGGCTGCTCCTCGCTGGGAGCCGGGCGTGTGGATCCGGTATTCTCCAGAAGCTCGAGGTCGTGATCGGCCGCTTCGCGGCCGCGAAAACGCGCCGAACCGAAGAACACAACGGTGTCTTGAATCTGCTCGCGGCGGAAGCGCGAAAGCGGCTCCAGATACTCGGAGACGATGCGGATGGGACGGCCGTCGGCGCTGTTGAGGAAAGCCGTATCCTCATACGCCAACGGCGCCTTTTCCAGCGGCGGAGGTGTTCCGTTGCCGGGGATCACGGCGCGTAGAGCTGCTGCAGGAGCCGCGGCCTGAGGAGATTCAGTAGGCGTCTTCAATCCCTCGATTTCCTGTTGCTTCGTTCCCCGCCGGGGCCCCCGGCGAGTGGTCTTTGCTCGCTGGGGTGGCTTGTTCCCTTGTTCGCTGTCCTGCATGGTTCAACCATCCCGATGTCGAACGGCGTCTTGAAACGCGATCCACAAGTTCAAAAGGCCCAGCCCGGAAACAGCGCCGCGGACGGCCCCACTGCTAAGAAAGCCGGTCAGCGCCGGAAAACTGAGAAAGATGGGATTCTGATCCCAAAACGCGTGCGACCATGGCGCGTAGCAAACGGCCAGCCCGATATACATGCGCAGCATCACTCGGAGAAATAACTCGGTGCGTTCGAGCCATCTGGGGACCCGATGGGGATGCGGATCAGACGCCTGCGGTGCGGGTACCGAGTCCGAAGCCGCGACCTGCTCCGATCCGGAGGGCGAAAGCGGGTTCACGGTAAGCGTAGGCGAGAGTGATTCCGGCTGCTGGTGCATTCGTTTGGTTCGATTCGCAGTCCCCGATGTCTATGCAGTGCAACCACTTACCGTCCATCGCCTTCCTCGAGCCCGCGTCGAGGCACACCCGGCCGAGGCAAAGGACAGCGTAGTGCCACGGTATCACAGAAGGGGTTCAAAATACCCAGGCCGGGGCCTTCGCGTGAGAAGGCTCGCTTGGGCGCGAAGCTTGGTTGGATGGGCCTTGGGATTGGGAGTATTTTGTTGGTGTGGATGAGATGGGGAGATACTATGAAACGAAACTACATCATATTTCTTGTTGTCCTCGCCAGCGCAGGCGTTCTCATCGCCCAAAGCCAGGATCAGCACTCAAGACCGCTAGGCGCCTCCAACGACGCCACTCCTCCCCCAAGCGCCAACTGGCAAATGGAGACGCCCGCCTCGCACGGCGTTTTCTGTATCGCGGGCCCGGATCAGCGAGGGTGCCCTGTTCTAACCCCCTGCCCAGTCTTGATGGAAGCGAAGCATCTGTCTGACGGTAGCCTGGTGAAAACGGACAATGCGCATCCCAAAGGGATGGGTCAGTGGCTGTCTCTTTCACTCACGACCCCGAATCAAAAGCAAATTGAGAGCGCAATCCTGGCCATCCGCGGGATTACACCAAAAGGACACGTCGCCGAGGCGTTGGCAGCAGGCAGAGGATCGCCCGATGCAGTGTGGTCATTCCATATTTCATTTGTGGCGGGACCGCACGGAGCTTCTGTTGCGGACCTGTGGGTTCCAGGAATGAGCGCGGTGGAACGCATCGACTTGCTTGCTGTGGAATGGAGTGACGGCTCGAAGTGGAAGGTTGCGGATGGACAGATCTGCCATGTTGCGCCCGACCCCTTCATGTTAGTCACCAACCGGTAACAGCCCCCAGGCCGGGAATCGCGCAACCGCAGGCAGCCGAATTTACCGATCACATCATCAGAAACGAAAGTATGCACCCAGAACCGGCTCAGCCGTGTGCGTGAATTTTTGGGTGGATGTGTAGAGTTTTGTCACGTCGGGCGCCTGGTAGAGATTGCCGCGATATTGCAAGCGCAGACCTATATGCGGGATCAGGCGCCAATCGAGACCGGCGCCGTAGACATAAACCGGCTTGTTGGAACTGGTGGCGTTGGCCTGACCACTTGCAGGTTCGTTGAACAAGGCGCCGATACCGAGCACGGCGAACGGCCTGATTCTTCCGATGCGAACTGACGGAACCCAGTCGCCGGTGATTTCGTGAGCGTTGGCAGAGATCGCTGCCGGCAGGCTGCAACTCGGGACTGCTACAGGGCAGGCCGTCGGGCTATACACCTGGTTCGCGCGGTTATATGCGTACGTCGCTTCCCATCCAACGAGCGGATTGGAGATGTGGCGGAGCTCAAATAACCCGCCTGCAGAATTGGAAGGGCTCTGTTGAACTCCATTGCCAAGGGTCGCGCCGCTGAATGCCCCATAGACGCTTAGGGCAAGGCTGGTTTGCGCGTAAGCTCGTTCACTGCTCATCGCCGTGAACATGAAGATGAAGACCCATATCAGTAAGACATTTTTCATTTGCATAAAGGCCGCCTCGAAGAAATTGCGCTGAGCCCGAATGACACGAGCTTCCGCTTTCCACTTGGACGCAGGTCCGAGGCGAAGGGATGGGTGACGGAAAAGACAGGACAAAACCAAAGTACGGTCGTCTTACGGGACTGCAGGCAGACCGGCCAGCGCCATGGCGATCTCTTCGGCCGGATAGTCATAGTTTTCAAGCTTGCCGGCCTGGTAGTCGATGTAAGACTGCATATCGAAGTGGCCGTGGCCGCTGAGGTTGAAGAGGATGGTGCGCGCCTTGCCTTCGGCCTTGGCTTCAAGTGCCTGGCGGATGGTTTCTGCGACCGCGTGATTGGCTTCTGGCGCAGGCACGATACCTTCAGCGCGCGCGAATTGGATACCGGCAGCAAACGCGTCCAACTGCTGCACGGTAACTGCATCGGCAAGACCCAGGTCGATAACATGCGAAACCAGAGGCGCCATGCCGTGATAACGCAGACCGCCGGCATGAATTCCAGGAGGCATAAATGTGCTGCCCAGCGTGTGCATCTTGACGAGCGGCGTCAGATGGCCGGTATCGCCGAAGTCGTAAGCGAAGCTGCCTTTCGTCAGGCTGGGACAGGCTGCCGGCTCGACAGCCACAATGCGGGCGCTCCCCTTGCCCTTGAGCTTCCTGCCCAGAAACGGCATAACCAGGCCGGCGAAGTTCGATCCGCCGCCCGTGCATCCGATGATGACGTCAGGTTCGTCGCCGGCGAGAGAAATCTGCTCGATCGCTTCCTGGCCGATGACGGTCTGGTGGAGGAGAACGTGATTCAGTACGCTGCCCAGCGCGTATTTGGTTTGCGGATCTTTGGCGGCGACTTCAACAGCCTCGGAAATGGCGATACCAAGCGAGCCGTTCGAGCGGGGATGCTCTGCCAGGATGGCGCGGCCTGATTCCGTCTCCGTGCTGGGGCTGGCGATGACCGAAGCGCCAAATGCTTCCATCAGAGCACGCCGGTAGGGCTTCTGGTCGTAGCTTACGCGCACCATGAAGACCTTGCATTCGAGCCCGAGGAAAGCGCAGGCCATCGAGAGCGCGGAGCCCCACTGCCCGGCTCCGGTTTCAGTGGAAAGATGGGTAACGCCTTCCTGCTTGTTGTAGTAGGCCTGGGGGACGGCGGTATTGAGCTTGTGCGAGCCGGCAGGGCTGACGCCCTCGTATTTGTAGTAAATTCGCGCCGGTGTATCCAGCGCCTTCTCAAGCCGGCGGGCGCGAATCAGCGGCGTGGGACGCCATTGCGCGTAAATCTGCCGCACTTCTTCAGGAATCTCGATCTGACTCTCCGCGCTGACCTCCTGCATGATGAGGGCCATGGGAAACAGCGGAGCCAGATCGGCGGGACCAATGGGTTGCAGCGTGCCTGGGTGCAGCACCGGCGCCAATGGCTTTGGCAATTCAGGAAGGAAGTTGTACCAGGCCCGCGGAATGCGGCTTTGCGGCAGATTGTATTGGATGGTCTCCATGCGCAACATTCTACAGGGCGTCGCGTAACGGCCTCACGCAAGAAGCGACTCGTCTCTGGTCAGCACTTAGCGCTGGCTGGCCACTCCGGCAGCGACTCGGCGATTGAACTCGGCCGACCGGTTTCGCGGGATGCTGAGCGATTGCCAGCGATCGCCTGCGAAATGTTTTGCCAAAAGCACGATTTGGCCGACGTGATAGGAGTAATGCGCTATTTGGCGGTTCATGGCTTGCATCACGGAATGCGCTTCGCCACGAATTGTGATGGTGCGGCCGAGATCCGCGTCGATGAGCGGTTCGAGCGCGGAGAAGACGCACGCCCAACCGTTTTCCCATTCGGCCAGCAGCGCCGTGCGAGTAGCCGCCGGCTCGACAAACTCGCAGTCGCGATTGCGATCGGGCTTTTCGCCATCGCTGGTCAGAAAATCTGTCCACCGGGAGCGCATATTTCCCGCCATATGCTTCACGATGATCGCGATGGAATTGGCTTCGGAATCGAGGACAGTGAAAAGCTGATCGTCAGTGACCTCCTGCATGGCGCTTTCAGCGAGCCGCTTGTATTGGGTGAAGACGGCGAGCGCGTCCTTGATGTACGAGGTGGTGAATTCGAGAGCCATAGAAGAGATGATTCGCCAGAACGCCGGGGTCTCGTCCCGAGATCGCGCTTAAGTTTTCGATTGTCTGGCCCGGAGGTAGCGAGCGACCTCGGCCAGAGCCGGCGTGAGGAATATTCCCAAGCCCGGCTGAAGGGTACCGATTCCATTGGTTGTCGTTGATGTGTGGAAATAGCTGAGCACGATTATCAGCAGACCACACACCCACAGAGGTATCGAAGCCCAGCGGCTGCGAAGCAGCGCGATGAGAAAGCACGGCAAGAAGATCAGGCCCAATGAGTAATGGGACACAATTCCCCAAAGCGAATGACTGTGCGAATCGTAGGCCGCGGCCACGCCTGTCATTGCGCTGACATATCCTGCGCCGAACCCCGACAAAATGAAAAACGGCGTCGCAAGTTCAGATTTCTTGAGACTGCGAATGCCTTTTTCCTCGCTCGACTTGTCTCGCGTGTACTGCTCAACTTCGGTCATCAGAAGAAGCTCTCATTGGACTGAGTGTCGCAAACCGGCCCCGCGGGCGCAAGATTACTCCTGCTTATTCTTCATGGCTCGTCGTTATAGATGTGGACCTCGATCTTTCCGCCTTCAACCTGCCGAGCGCGGAACATGCCGGGGGTGTTAAAGCTCCAGCCAAGCTGGCCGTCGGGGGCGATGGCAATCACGCCACCATCTCCGTGAATGGGAGCCAGCTTCTTTTGAATGACTTCGTCGGCAGCTTGCTGCAAGGCCATTCCTTTGTATTGAACGAGGGCGCAGATTTCACGGGCCACAGTATATCGAATAAAATACTCGCCGACGCCGGTGCCCGAGACGGCGCAGGATTGATTCGAGGCGTAGGTGCCGGCGCCGATGATCGGCGAGTCTCCGACGCGCCCCGGCATCTTGCCCTGCAATCCGCCGGTCGACGTACCGGCAGCGACGTTGCCCTGACGGTCGAGCGCAACCACGCCGACAGTGCCGTAGCGGTGTGTATCGGCCGCTTCCTCTAACTGCGCTGTCGGCACAACCTCGCCCGGCGGAGGCGCGCCTTCGGGGCGCGGTGGCACAGGCTTGCCCTCTTTCGTGAGTTGCTTGACCAGCGACTGCCATCGGCTCTCCGTAAAGAAGTAACTCGCGCTCACCTGCTCCATGCCGGCCTGAGCAGAGTAGGAATCGGCTCCCGAGCCCACCAGAAAAACGTATGGAGTCTTCTCCATCACGGCCCGCGCCAAAGTGATCGGATAGCGGGTGTGCGTCACATCGGCCACGGCGCCGGCATGCATCGTCGCGCCGTCCATGATGGCGGCGTCGAGCTCCGTTTTGCCCGCCGCGGTGAATACCGCTCCTCGCGCTGCGTTGAAGAGTGGGTTGTCTTCGAGAACACGGATGGCCGCTTCCACGGCGTCGAGCGAAGAGCCGCCGCGGTCGAGAACCTTGGCGCCCGCTTCGACGACCTGGGCGAGAGCCGCGCGATAGTTCGCATCGCCCTGCGCGCCCAATTTAGCGCGTTCGATGTCGCCGGCGCCGCCGTGCACCACGATGGCCCAGTGACCAGGGGGTCTTTGTTGGGCGGTTTGCGCCGTCGCCCCCGTCACCACGGCCAACGCGCCCGCCACGCCAAGAAACGCTCCGATTGTCCTGCGCACACCCACGCCCTCCCGATGCTGTCCATGGTAGCGCGCAGCAACGAGAGTCCGCAGTGATTTTTCTTCCCGATGGTCACGCTCGGTTAGTATCGCAATCAATGACGCGGAGCAATCGACTTCACTGGTGCCTTCTCCTGCTCGCTGCTTCTGCCGGAACGGCGATGGGCAGGCAGCGCCCCGTGCCGGTGAAGGTAGTGGTCGTGGCCATGTTCGAGGTGGGCGCCGACACTGGCGACCAGCCTGGCGAGTTGCAGTACTGGGTGGAGCGCGACCATCTGAACCGAGTCTTCGAGATGCCCGCGGCGTATCACGGGGCGCGAATGAACGATGAGGGCGAAATGGCCATCCTCACCGGCCAGGGAACTGCGCGCGCCGCGGCCACAATCATGGCAGTAGGGTTGGATCCTCGGTTCGATTTCAGCCACGCCTATTGGCTGATTGCCGGCATCGCGGGAGGATCTCCAGACCGGATCTCGCTGGGATCGGCGGCGTGGGCGCGTTGGGTCGTCGATGGCGATCTTGGATACGAAATCGATGCTCGAGAAATTCCGCCGGATTGGCCAACCGGTTATTTGCCGCTGCGGAAGAAAACGCCTTTCGAATCGCCCGCGGAGCCTCTGGATGGGCAAGTGTTTGGGCTGAACCCCAGCCTGGCGGAGTGGGCTTTCAACCTGACACGGACAACGCCGCTCGACGACTCGGACAAATTGAAGGAGATTCGCAGCCATTTTGACGGCGAGGCCGCGCAAAGACCTCCGTTCGTGACATTGGGCGATGAGATTTCTTCGTCGACCTATTGGCACGGCAAGCTGATGGATGCATGGGCCTCGGAGTGGGTCGAGTATTTCACTGGCGGCAAGGGCGTGTTGATGACAACGGCTATGGAAGATTCGGGGACGCTGCGGTCGCTCACCGATCTGGCGCGAGCCGGCCGGGTGGACCTGAATCGCGTGATGGTTCTGCGCACGGTGAGCAATTATGACCGCCAGCCACAGGGACTGACTGCCCCAGAGAGCCTGGCAAAGCAACGAGTCGGCGCCTACGCTGCGTACCTGCCGTCGCTCGAAGCCGCGTATCGCGTCGGGCACATCGTGGTCACTGAGTTGATCAGCCACTGGACGAAATATGAGGTGACTGTTCCGACTCCCAATCCGTGATAAGGATGGCCGTCCGCGACGGGTTCAGGCGGGCAGCGCCGGACTCGCCGCAGGGGCGGCCTTCATCCATTCGCGGGGTCCGCGATAGCGACAGGATTCTGCGGCCACGGCGGCAGCTTCTGCCAGTGCCTCGACGAAGCCGCACCCAGTGGACACGAAGTAGCAGTAAGCGCCATGAAAAACGTCTCCGGCGCCCATGGTGTCGACCACGTCAACAGGAGGAACGCGCAGAGTTCCCGACGTGGTCCCAGAGGAAAACTGGATCGGATTGGCGCCGTCGGTAATGGCGATGCTCGTGACGCCGGAACTCTTCAGGTACTCGACGACGTTGTTGCGCGACTTGCAGCTGGGCGGATGGAAATCGGCAGAACAGATTGCGGTGTGGACACTCTTGAGAAGATCGTCTGTTTCCTCTTTCCAACTCCCGCCGTCGAAAACGACGGGGATCTTGTGGGCGCTTGCTGCCTGGGCCCAAGCCCGGCATGCCTCCATATAATGTCCGTCGACCATGACGATGCGCGCCTCGCGGCAAAGATTGGCGTCGACCTCGGCAGGGGGCGCTTGCACGCGGCTGGCATTCGCCGAGACGACGTTGCGATGACCTTTGCGGTCGACAGAGACCGATGAGATGACTGGAACTTCGTCGAAATTTGGGTTCAGATCGACGAGCCTGATTGAATGCTTCTGAAGCTCTTCTCGCATCATATGCGCAAGCGGATGGCGCCCCACGGCGGTGACCAGCGAGGCCTTCCCGCCCAAATGAGCAAAGGTGATCGATGCGTTGGTCGCCGGCCCGCCAACAAAGACCTCCTGGCTTCGCGCGGCTACCTTGGTATTCGGCGCGGGAAACTCATCCACACCGTAAACCACATCGATGGTCGAAAGGCCGACAAAGATTGCCTGCGTCATCGCTCACCCTCCGCAAAGCTTCGCAAGCTCTTTCTGTAGTGGACGCACCGGTCGACGACTTCAAAGCCCAGCGCGGAATGAGCTAGTTGAGAGAGAAGATTATCGATGAGGGCGTCGGAGGCGATCTCGGTACAGCCCTGTTCCTGGCACCACTCCTCGGCGGCCTGCGTCAGCTTTCGGCCAATGCCCGCGCCGCGGAGCGGCTCGCGGACATACCAACCTTCGATGTAGCCGACGGGTTGGGTAACATCGCAGCCGTCGGCATGGGAGCGGAGTCCGATCTCAATAAAGCCCGCGAGAGAACGATTCGGGTCTTCGGCAACGAAAAGACCGACGGGGAGCGTTCCCGATCTTCCGCAGGTAATTTTCTCCTCTACCTCGCGCAGGTGCTCCTCGAACGAACCCTCAGGCCAAAGCAGCGCGCACATTTCTGCAAGTTCGCGCGCATCAGAGAGGCGCGCCTGCCGTATCGATTTCGTCACAACGTCCTTCATTTTAACTACCAACTCTGCCGGCGCTTGGCGAACAATGGCTCGGCGGGTGAGAATGCTTGGGTTCCGCAAATCCTCCTTCTGGCGATGTGGATGCGCGGCGAACTTGGCCGGCGCGCACAGGATCGGAAGGAGTCTCATGAGGAAGCTTAGATGCATTCTGTCTGGTTTGGAGAGTTCATGGGCACGCTCGTCCTGGTGCTGCTTGGCGACGGCGTGTGTGCAGGCGTGACGCTGCGCAAGTCGTATGCGGCGGATTCCGGTTGGATGGTGATAACGACGGGCTGGGCGCTGGCGGTTCTTTGCGGCGTGTTGGTCGCACAGGCATTCGGGAGCCCAGGGGCCAACCTGAATCCGGCGATCACAATGGCTGTCGCAGTAACGAGTGGGAACTATGGACAACTGATCAATTTCTGGTCGGCGCAGATGCTCGGTGCGATGTGCGGTGCGGCGCTAGTGGCTCTGCACTATGCCCCGCACTGGCGCCTCACCTCCGACCCAGCGGCCAAGCTGGGAGTTTTCTGCACCAATGCGGCGGTGCGCAGCCCGTTGGCCAACATCTTCAGCGAAATGGTGGGAACGGCGATGCTGGTGGTCGTAGCGGCAGCGATCTTTTCGCGCGGCGTGGCGGCCAACGGCCCAGCAGCCGGATTGGGCCCGTGGTTGGTGGCCAGCCTGGTGTGGGGCATCGGACTTTCGCTCGGCGGAACAACGGGATATGCCATCAACCCCGCGCGCGACCTCGGACCGCGGCTGGTTCACGCAATTCTCCCGATTCCCGGCAAAGGGGGATCGAACTGGGGCTATGCGTGGATTCCGATTGTCGGTGAATTGAGCGGCGCAGCCCTTGCGGGGTTGCTGATTCGCTACGCACATTTCTAAATGCCGGCATAAAGGATTTGCTCCTGCTTTTCCACAGTGAGTGGCGCGTTGAGTGGGATTTTGCCCCAACCCAAACGGAAAAGTCATTCCAGGCTGGATGCGATCACGGCCAGAGCGGCGATGGCGGCGGTTTCGGCGCGCAAGATGCGAGGGCCAAGCGACACGGCCCGCCAGCCGTTGGCGTCGAAGAGGGCCTCTTCCTCTGGGGCCCATCCGCCTTCCGGGCCGACGGCGATTTCGAGCGCAGGCATTTCTTTCCCGGCGGCTCTGATCGCTTCGTCAACCGCGGAACGCAGCGTGGTCGTGCGCTCCTGCTCGGCGAGCACGATGCGCGTCGACAGTGCGGAGGCGGGGGCGGACGCGGCACGCACACGCGCAGCGAGCGATTCGGGGGCGTGAACCAGAGGCACATCTGAGCGGCGCGCCTGCTGGGCCGCCTCGTGAACGATCCGCCGCCAGCGCTCCGCGCGCTTTTCTGCTGCCTGCGCCAAATGCATCTCAGTCCTGCGCGCGATGACGGGGACGATGGCTGCAACGCCAAGTTCGGTCGCTTTCTCGAGCGTCCACTCCATGCGATCGAACTTGTAGATGGCGAGTACCAACGTAACGGGCAGCGCGGGGTCGGCTTGAACCTCCGCTACGAGATTGAAGCGAACCTCGCTCTTGTCTCCGTTCAGAGTGACGGCCGCGACTTGGGCGTGAAAGACGCGGCCGCCCGCGACAACGTCGGCTCCCATTCCAGGCCGTGCGCGCAAAACACGCGCGAGGTGTTCGGCCTGGCCGCCTACGATGGTTGCGGTAGCCTCGTCCCAATGTTCGGCAATCCAACGGCGGCGCGTCATCTGGCGTGTCCTGATTGTTGCTTAGAAGAGTGTATGCAATCGAATTGCCGGGCGAGAGGGAGATTGTCGAAATCGCCTTGATTCATGCGGCTATTCGGGACCATGTAGCCACTTCCTGTTTTTCCTCGAGAAGACCTTGAAGTCTTTCGCCCAAAACACCAAGGGGAACGCTTTTGAGCGTTCCCCTTGAGTGTTGCCTTTTGGGTTGTCCGTCCGCTACTTTTTCTTCGCGGCCTTCTTGGCGGTCTTCTTTGCGGCCTTCTTGGCCGGTTTCTTGGCTGCTTTCTTGGTTGCCATTTGCCTATTCTCCCTTTTCGATGGGTTGCATCGAGTTCTGCAAATTAAATTGCAGTTGAAAAATGTATAGATTCATACAACATCGATGTCAAGAGAAAAACGACACGAGAGTGAAAAAAAGATCAACAACGGTTTCACAGCAAACCGACCGTCGAGACGATGCCGGAGGCAAAATTGGGAGCGCGACGACAATCCCATCGCTCACGGATCGTACTCGATGACATGTACGCTGCAGAATCGCGCTGAAGAATGCAATACGCGCCCGTTCCGTTTCTGCACTTAGCACTCAATCACATTCAGCGCAAGTCCGGCAAGACTGGTTTCCTTATAGCGCGATTGCATGTCGAGACCGGTGAGGTACATCGTGCGGATGACCTGATCGAGTGAGACTTTGTGCTCCTCCGGCTCATTCAGAGCGAGGCGCGACGCCTGCACCGCCTTCACGCCTCCCATTGCGTTGCGCTCGATGCAGGGAATCTGTACGAGGCCTCCGATGGGATCGCAGGTCATCCCCAGATTGTGTTCCATTGCAATCTCCGCGGCATGTTCCACTTGGCCGTTATTCCCGCCAAGAGCCGCGGTAAGACCCCCCGCTGCCATGGAGCAAGCCACACCGACTTCGCCTTGGCATCCCACTTCCGCACCGCTGATCGATGCGTTTTCCTTGTAGAGGGCGCCGATCGCTGCCGAAGTCAGGAAGAAGCGAATGATGCCATCGCCCGACGAATTTGGAATGAAGTTCCGATAGTAGAGAGCAACGGCTGGAATCACACCGGCGGCTCCGTTGGTGGGCGCTGTGACCACGCGTCCGCCGGCGGCGTTCTCCTCGTTGACCGCCATCGCATACACGGTCACCCAGTCGAGAGGTGCAAGTGGATCTCCCTGAGCGCTACCTGAATCCCTGGACATGAGCCGTTCGGAGAGCCGGTGTGCACGGCGGCGGACATTGAGTCCTCCAGGAAGAATCCCTTCCTCTAAGATGCCGCGCTCCACGCACGCCTGCATCGTCTGCCAGATTCTCTCGATCCCGGAGCGGACTTTCTGTTCAACCTCTTCAACCGCCAAACCGGGTTCGAGAGTCTGCATCCGCGCGCACTCGTTGGCCAGCATGACGCCATCGATGGTGAGAGATTGCGACTGAGCTACATCAAGCAGTTCTGCTGCACTGTGAAAGGGATACGGAATCTGCGTTTCCGGTTTGCCCCCGGCTTTTTCGGCTTCTCCGTCTTCTGCGATAAACCCTCCGCCAATGGAAAAGAACGTGCGTTGGCTGAGATCTGCGCCGGCGGAATCGAATGCGGTGAGCCGGAGGCCGTTGGGGTGCCGAGTGCGCGCGCCGGGTGGAAACATCTGGTCTCGATGAAAGAGCAGATCGCGCGGCTCTTCGAATGCAATCGGGTGCGTCCCGGCCAGGCGGATGCGTTTCGATGCCCGGATGCCGGCGACGCTCGACGCAACGGTTGCGGGGTCAATTGCTGCGGGCTCATTGCCCTCCAGACCAAGCAAGATGGCGCGATCGGTCGCGTGGCCCATTCCCGTCAGAGCCAGCGATCCGTATAGGTCGACTTGAACGCGTGCCACGCGCCGCAGGACAGGCGAAGCAAGTTCCCGGGCAAACCGGCGGGCGGCACGCATGGGACCCATGGTGTGCGAACTTGAGGGGCCCACTCCAATCTTGTAGAGATCGAAAAGACTCGTCACGGATGAGATTGTAGCCTCACAGAAGTCTGGCGGGCGGTGCGATGGCGAAGATCCGTATCACTCGAAGAATTCGCGGACAAACTTGTTCTGGCTGTGAAGGATCTGGTCAAGGGAACCGTCGAAAATCAAGCCGCCGTCCTCGAGCATGAGGAAGGTGGTGTTGGGGTTAAGTTGGCCTGGAGGAAGCGGGACCATACGGTCTTGCTCGGGATCGAACCGATGATCGCAAAGCGTGAAGGCGTCCTGGAGACGATGGGTTACCAATAGAGCCGGGGTTGCATGAACATCGCGCTGCTTCACGATGAGTTCGATGATGGTGTTCGAAGTGACCGGGTCGAGCCCGCCCGTGGGCGAATCGTAAAGAATCAATTCGGGATGATGAATAAGCGCGCGGGCGATGGCCACGCGCCTCCTCATGCCGCCTGAAAGGGCCGAGGGATTGAGGTTGAAGGTTTGCTCCAGGCCAACAAACTTCAATGCCTCTATCACACGGGCGTCGACTTCGTCATCGGGAACGCGCTCCTGGATAAGTTGATAGGCAACATTGTCGCGCACGGAGAGCGAATCGAAGAGGGCTCCTTCCTGAAAGACAAATCCTGTGCGGGCACGCAATGGGAAGAGGTTTTCCTCGGGCATGTGGGTAATATCTTCGCCAAAGAGTTCGACCCTCCCGTGCTGAGGACGAACCAGGCCAACGATGGTTTTGAGCAGCACGCTTTTGCCCACACCTGCTGGTCCAAGAAGAATTCGTGTCTCGGCCGGCGCTACCGAGAAGGAGATTTCTTTGAGCACTGGTGGTCCTTCGAATGCGACGGAAATGTCGTTGAAGGAAACGACCGGGCGGGCATCGGGAGGCGAAGCCTGGGGCAAAGGCACGGCAGAGGGGGCGTGGGTCATCAGGCGAAGATGCTGAGCAGGACGTGGGTGATGAGAAAGTCGACAAAAATGATGAGCACCGACGAGGTGACCACCGCTTGAATGGTGGAGCGGCCGACGCCTTCAGTTCCCCCTGTGGTTCTCATTCCATAGAAGCAGCCGATCGAACCGAGAATGTAGCCGAAGAAAAGCGGCTTGACGAGCCCCTGAATAATGTCGGGATAACGGAGGTGTTCATATGCCTGGTGAAAGTACTGGGTGCCGTTCTGGTGGTTCAGGAAGACGGTGACAGCGGCGCCGCCGGCGATGCCACAGGCATCGGCAACAATGGTGAGCAGAAGGAGCATGTGGATGCTGGCAAAGATACGTGGGGTGACGAGCTTGCGCATGGGATCGACGCCGAGGGCGCGCATCGCGTCAATCTGCTCGGTAACCACCATGGATCCGAGCTCGCTGGCAATGGAAGAGGCATTCCGGCCGGAAACCATAATACCGGTGAGAACAGCGCCGAGTTCCCGGATCATGGTGATGCTTACGAACTGGCCGGTGACGGCGGCGGCGCCAAACGCCGAAAGGGTTGCGGACGATTGCAGGGCAAGCACGCCTCCGGTAAAAAAGCCCGACAGGATGACGATGGGAACCGACCCGAACCCGATGATATCGGACTGAATGAGGAAGTCAGTCCAGTAGATGGGCGGGCGAAAGAGATTGGACATTGCGCGCCCGGCAAACAGGGAGTATTCCTGGACGGTGAGCACGATTTGTTTGGCAGTACGATCGATCGCGCTAAACGCCATGAGGTGCCGGCCTGGAGAGCGGAGCCTTTGCTTTCATTATTGGACAGAATAGCGCATGCACTGCAGGCACACGGAATCTGAGCGCTGAACTTGTTTCCCCGTGGATCAAGCCGGCGAGCAGGTGATGCGATGGAGGAATAGAGACTTATGGAGACCGCAAGTCGTTGTCTCTCAATAAGAAGCCGGCAGTGGAAGAATCCAGGCACGTTTTGGGCGTCTCTGGATTGGCCCCGCATGCATCCAAACTTGTATCTGGAGGATTGATGCATCTTTTTCGCGTGCGGCTGATCCTCGCTCTGATCGCTGGCGTCATTCTCGTCTCTGTTGCCTTCACATATTTCGATGTCCTGGCCCACCGGCATACCTTGCGCGAGGACCTGGAGCGGCGAACGACATGGATGGGCCGGAGCATCGAGCCAGACGTCGAGAATGCTCTGGCCGCCGGAGATCCTGCATCTCTTCCGGGACTGACAGCGTTGCTCAAGTCCGGAACCGGTGCCTTGGGGTTGGCGGTCTATGACACACGCGGCGAATTGATGGCCGGCAGTGGTCCCCCCGAAGTGATGAGCGCACTGACCCCCAGCGCGATCATGAAAGCGCTGCAGAAGGGTGCCCAGGTAGACGTATTCAGCCATGCCAATAATTGGCAGTGGCTGGAAGAGGCATTACCCATTCACAACGGGAGCCAGTTGGAAGGCGCCGTGGCGATTGTGGTCGATGCCGGCTACATCAGAACCGAAGGTGTCGCGGTTTGGCGCCGGAGCTTCTGGCGCGTTGTGGCCCTGGTGATTCTAATCGTCGGCATCACCATCGCGATGGTTCGGTGGTTCCTGCTCCGCCCCATGAGCCGCTTTGCCGAACGGTTGCGCAAACTTCGCACAGGGCACGAAGAGAAGACCGAAGGGCCGGTCAGTCCGGATTTCGGGCTGTTTTCTCCCTTGGCACGCGAGGTAGAGACGATGGCGGAGAGCCTGAAGGCGGCGCGAGCCGCCGCCGCCGCCGAAGCCCGGCTCCGAGAGGCGGGGGATCACCTGTGGACCGCGGAGCGACTTGCTGTACACATTCAAAACCATTCCGGATCGAGCCGAATCTTCGTGGTTTCGAACCGCGAACCGTACATGCACGTCCGGCGCGGACGAGAAGTCGCGTGTGTAGTGCCTCCCAGCGGGCTGGTAACGGCCCTTGAGCCGGTTCTCCGTGCGTGTGACGGGGTGTGGGTAGCGAGCGGCAGCGGCGATGCCGACTCCACGGTGGTCGACGAATTCGACCGGCTGCGCGTGCCGCCCGACGAACCGCGTTATACGTTGCGGCGGGTTTGGCTCACCGAGGAGGAGGAGGAGCGATATTACGAGGGATTTTCCAACGAAGGACTCTGGCCGCTGTGTCACATTGCGCACACGCGGCCTATCTTCCGCGCCAGCGATTGGGAGTGCTACCAGAACGTGAACCAGAAATTCGCGGACGCACTCTTGGAGGAGATGCGGGGCAGCGAAGAGCCGGTAGTGTTTGTGCAGGACTACCATCTCGCCCTGGTTCCGCAACTTGTCAAGAAGGCGCGACCCGATGCGCGCGTGGCGATCTTCTGGCACATCCCCTGGCCCAATCCGGAGGCGTTCGGAATCTGCCCCTGGCAGGCGGAATTGTTGGATGGATTGCTTGGTGCGGACGTCATCGGCTTTCACATTCCGCTGCACTGCAATAATTTCCTCGCAACTGTCGACCGTGTAGTGGAATCGCGCACTGATCGCGAGCACATGACGGTGCGACGCCATGGCCACACTAGCCTGGTGAGACCCTACCCGGTGAGCGTTGCTTTCGACGGAATGTCACGGTCGGCGTCGGCGCCGGTCGGCGAGCATCTCGAGCGGGAGCGCGCCGATGAACGGGAACGGCTGTTGAGCAGATTCGGCGTGCGCGCTGAGCGGCTGGCGCTTGGCGTTGACCGACTGGATTACACCAAAGGCATTGTAGAGCGACTCGAAGCGCTCGGGCAGTTTTTTGAGGACCACCCCTGGTACAGGGAGCGGCTGACCATGGTGCAAATCGCCGCGCCGAGCCGAACCCGCATTCCCAGTTACGCAGCGCTCGGCGTTCGCGTCGAGGAAACGACCCAGCGAATCAACGCGCTCTATCAAACGGCGCACTGGAAGCCGATCGTTCTCATTGAGGAGCAACAAAACCACGACGAGGTACGCCGATGGTACCAGGCGGCCGATCTTTGCCTGGTTACTTCCCTGCACGACGGGATGAATCTCGTGGCCAAAGAGTTCGTGGCGGCACGCGATGACGAGGATGGCGTGCTGGTGCTCAGCAAGTTCACCGGTGCGGCCGTCGAGTTGCGCGATGCGCTGCTGGTGAATCCCTACGATATCGCTGGAGTGTCTGAGGCGATCTATCGCGGTTTGGAGATGAGTCCCGAGGAGCGACGCGAACGGATGCGCCGAATGAGACGCCAGGTGATGGAATACAACATCTACTTATGGGCGGCGAAGGCTCTGGGTGACTTGCGCGAAGTGCGCCTCCAAAGTTTCGACGCGAGCCGGATACCGCCTCTCGACGATACGGCAACCGAGACCCCGGCGGCGAAGCAAACGGCTTGAGTGCGGAAGCATTTGACGAACAAAGAAAAAACCCGATTGGACGATTTTTTCGGCGCTTTCGCAGCGGCGCGCAACCCATTGTTGCTCCTGGACTATGATGGGACGCTCGCGCCGTTCAGAGTGGACCGCTACCAGGCCCGCCCCTGGGCGGGTGTGAGCGAGTTGCTGACGCGCATTCAAGAGGAGGGACGTACGCGCGTTGTAGTCATCACAGGCCGCCCGGCTGCGGAGATTCCGCCGCTCTTACAGGTTCGTCCTGCGCCGGAAGTCTGGGGCCTGCACGGCGCTGAGCGCATCCACCTCAACGGGCGACGCGAACTGGACCAGCCGCCTCCCGCCATGCGCGGGAAACTGGAAGAGCTGAACGCCGAGCTACGCCGAGCCGCTCTCGGGGGGCTCTTCGAGGAGAAGGCCAATGCGGCGGTGATGCACTGGCGGGGCATGCCTCCGCAAAAAGCAAAAGTCATCGAAAAACGCACCCGCGAGCTATTCGAGCCACTCGTGAGGATGTATGGCCTGACTATGCTGGAGTTCGAAGCAGGACTGGAGCTGCGGGCTGGGCCGGAAAAAGGCGATGCAGTTCGGGCCCTTCTTGAAGAGACAAACGCCTCGCAGCCTGCGGCCTATCTAGGCGACGATCTGACCGATGAGACGGCATTTCGCGCAATCAAAGGACGAGGCCTCGGTATTCTCGTGAGGCGCGAGCGCCGCGCCAGCGCAGCAGAGATCTGGCTGCGGCCCCCAGAGGAATTGCGAAACTTTCTGCGGCGTTGGCTACGCTCTTGCCGGCCGGTGCCCGAGAGACTTCGAGCCTGAGACGGCAGATCGCTCGTTTGCGCCTGCTGGTTCACACGCATTTACAATCGAATCTGTATGATCCGCTTTTCAACCGCCGGCGAATCTCACGGCGAAGCCTTGATCGCCGTCATATCGGGAATCCCCGCAGGCGTCTCAGTCGACCTCGATTTCGTGAACCGCGAGTTGTGGCGGCGCCAGCAGGGTTACGGTCGCGGCGGCCGCATGAAGATCGAAACCGATCAGGCGCACATTCTTTCCGGCGTGCGCCATGGAAAGACCATCGGATCGCCCATCGCTATCGAGCTGATCAATCGGGACTGGAAAAACTGGCAGGAGAAGCTGCCGGTCGAACCGGGCGACGCGTCAAAACATCGTGCCGTGGCCTCGCCGCGTCCCGGGCACGCCGACCTGGCGGGGGCGCTCAAATACAACTTTCCTGACGCGCGCTATGTGCTCGAGCGCGCTTCAGCCAGAGAATCGGCAGCGCGCGTGGCTGCCGGAGCCTTTGCCAAGCTCATGCTGCGAGCGCTCGGCATCGAAATCGCCAGCCATGTGATTCGCGTGGGCAGCGTCGAGTTGCACCGCGATCCGACCTGGGAAGAAATCGTCGCAATCGCCGCCAAGGATGATGTGGCGCTGGCGTGCGTCGATCCTGAAACCGAAGCGCAGATGAAGGCCGAAGTGGACAGGGCAAGTCAGGCCGGCGACACGGTGAACGGGATCTTCGAGGTCGTCGCGCATGGCGTTCCCGCTGGTCTCGGAACCTTCGCAAATTGGGACGAGCGGCTCGACGGACAACTGGCCTGGGCGGTGATGAGTCTTCAGGCTGTAAAGGCCGTCGAGATCGGCCGCGGCGTCGCAGCGGCCGTTTCGTTTGGCTCCGCGGTCCACGATCCCATTTACTATGCCCCGGAGAACCCCCCGGGACGTCCGACGCGATTTACGCGCCCGCATAACAACGCCGGGGGTATCGAAGGCGGCGTTTCCAATGGCGAGGATATCGTGGTCCGCGGATACTTGAAACCCATCTCGACGCTCCGCCAGCCGCTGGAATCGGTACGCTTCGATACCCGCGAACCTACCAGCGCCAGTTATGAGCGCAGCGACATTTGCGTGGTGCCGGCTGCCGGTGTGGCCGGCGAGGCGATGGTCGCCTTGGTGCTTGCCAACCTTGCTCAGCAAAAGTTCGGCGGCGACTCGCTCGGCGAACTGAAGCGGAATTTCCTGGGCTACATCGAACAGATACGGAGATATTGACGACGATCCATGGTTCTGAAGATAGTCAAATACCCTGAGCGCGTGCTGGAGCTGCCGGGCGAACCGGTAACCGAGTTTGACGACGATCTGCGCAAACTCGTCGCAGACATGTTCGAGACGACGTATGCTTCCCAGGGGATCGGCCTTGCCGCACCGCAGGTAGGCGTGTCGAAGCGTGTCACAGTGATCGATTTGAGCCAGGGCAAAGATCCCGCGAAGAGACTGGTGCTCGTCAACCCCGAGGTGATTTTCACGCAGGGTAAGCAATACGAAGAGGAGGGCTGCTTGAGCTTTCCCGACATCCGCGAAAAGGTGGTGCGCGCCGCGAATGTCCGTATCCGTGCACAGGACGAATATGGCAAATGGTTCGAGATGGATGGCGAGGAGTTGCTGGCACGCGCCTTCCAGCATGAGATCGATCACCTCGACGGCATTCTGTTCATTTTCCGGATGAGCGCGCTGAAGCGCAGCCTGAGCCTGCGCAAGATTCGCAAGATGCAGAAAGAGGGAACGTGGTGAGACGGCCATGGCAAACACGGAGAGCGTCCTGAAGCTGGTATTTTGCGGCACGCCGCAGTTTGCCGTGCCGGCGCTTGAGGTGCTGCTCGCTGCCCGGCACCAAATCGCCCTTGTCGTATCGCAGCCGGACCGGCCTGCCGGCCGCGATCGGCAAATTGCTCCACCCCCGGTGAAGCAGACGGCGCTGGACGCAGGACTATCCGTAGTTCAGCCGGAGAAGATTCGCAACAACGCGGAGTTCCGCACGCAGCTTGAGGCCATTCAGCCAGACGCGATCGTGGTCGTAGCCTACGGTCGCATCATTCCGCCGTGGATGCTTGCGCTGCCGCGGCTTGGATGTATCAACCTGCACGCTTCGTTATTGCCCAAGTATCGTGGCGCAGCACCCATTCAATGGGCTGTGGCGATGGGAGACGCCTATACCGGCAACACCACTATGCTGCTTGAAGAGGGCCTCGATACCGGACCGATTCTCTTACAGCAGACCGTGGAGATCGGGCCTAACCAAACCGCGGCGGAGCTGTTCCCGATTCTGGCAGCCAAGGGTGCACCTCTGCTGGTGGAAACGCTGGCCGGCCTTGCTGAGGGCACGCTCCACCCGCAACCCCAGAATCACAGCGGAGCGACATTCGCCCCGCTACTGAACCGGGAGGACGGCCGAATGGATTTTGCGGCTCGCTCGGCGACAGAACTTTACAATCGCTGGCGTGGTTTTCAGCCTTGGCCCGGCGCGTTCACCTTCCTTCACGGGAAGAAGCTCATCGTCCATCGCATGGTGCGTGCCAGCTTCGGCGAGACGCCCTCGCTGGGCGTTGTCGACCCTGGCAGCGTTCTCGCGCATAATGGCCGTATGCTGGCAGCCTGCAGTGGCGAATCCTGGCTCGAATTCCTCGAAGTGCAGCTCGAGGGCAAGAAGCGCATGACCGCCGCCGAGTTCCTGCGCGGCAATCCATTGGCGCCAGACGCGCGATTGGCTGAACGTTGGGGTTGAGCTGTGGCT
>Ga0187851_10001059_pt1 | contig 26992 bp, 22 predicted proteins | sample June2016WEW_6_10_FD_132997 | JGI IMG/M metagenome (GOLD analysis project Ga0187851, IMG submission 132997) | Peatland microbial communities from SPRUCE experiment site at the Marcell Experimental Forest, Minnesota, USA - June2016WEW_6_10 | ecosystem: Environmental > Terrestrial > Soil >...
ATTTTGCCGTGTTGCAGGGTGGTCGAGCAACCGGTGGCCAAAAAACCTGCCGCCAACGCCAGGGCCAGGTTGGTTATTATTCGCGTTTTCATTTTGATTATTTTATGGTGTTCGTTGTGGTTGTGATTTGACTGCTCCAATTTGGAAATCCTTTTTCCGTTGGATATGACATCTTGACATGCTGGGTGGAAGAGTTGGTTGGTTGCCTGAATTCATTCCCGTGTCCGGCCGTTTTATTAAATCATCCCCGGTCGTCACGCCTAAAAGCGGACCCGGTACGTCAACAGGATTGCATTGTCATTCACCGTATCCATGCCGGTCGGTGTGAAACCAAGGTATTTGTACCCCAAACCGAACTCGATGGAACCGAAGTTGTAGCGGAGCCCAGCCATTCCCTGCCAGGCAAAGTCGGTTTCGCTGCCGGTCGAATCGCCACCGTCACTGGTGATGTCGAGATAACTATAATTATAACCGATACCCGCGCCTGCGAAGGCAACCCAGTTGGAACTGACCTGCCAGTGAAAAACGCCGTTGGCCATCATTGGCACCTGCGAAAAATACCCGTCTATCGAAGAGCCTCCCCCGCCGTCCGAGGCTTTATCCAGCGAGTTGACCATCAGGCCGATTTCCAACTCTGGCCCGAAGGTGAGTTGGTCATCCAGCTTGAAGGCGTAGCCTGCGGAAACATCCCATCTCACGCCGGGACTCAACGAAATCGAGGCTTCGCCAGGCACGGTCAGATCGCTCGCCAGGTTTACGCCCAAATCCATCCCCACGTAGGGTCCGGACTTTAACCCGGAACTGACCTCCCCGGCGGACATTGGTGTTGCGCCCAGAATCAGGCTGGCCGAAACAAGGAGAAGGGTAAAACGTATGAATTTGCAGGGGCATGCTTTCATGGTTTTATCAATTTGGTTAATAGCTGAATTTTGTTGGACTGCTTCCGACTAACTTTGAACTTTATAAACCGGCCAAATTGGCGGTCAAGCGGGGATGTGACGCAATCAGCAAGTAAAACATTGGATAAACATAAAAATAAATATGCTTAATATCCGCAGTGTCTTTAGGGGTTCTGGCATCGTCTGGATTTCATTCCCTATCTCGCAGCACCAACCCGGGTTTCGGGCTTTTGGACGGCGCAAATCCAATTTTGGACGTAGGGGGCTTAACCCTGAATTCCGAAGTTCCCGGCGGTGGCAAGGCGGACGAGACGTTGACGGAATGCGCCCGTCCTCGGGCGCGGCAACTGGCTTACGTCAAGCGCGGAACATTTCCCAACCGCCGGCCTGACGCACCGGACAGCGGCCGGGACTCTGTTGAATCGCGAGCTGGCGGCCGCACTCCGCCAAAGCGGAAATTCAACTTCGGAGTTCAGGTTTGGGTTTATCCCGGGCTGGACGGATTCAGAACGTCAGGCTCAATCCTCCCCGGGCGCCCACATAACCGAAATTCGTGAACAGGTTGTTGTGCTCGCCGGAGTAGGTGGTGGACAGAAAACCGACGCCGCCGGCATCGACCTCGCCAAACAGGCTCAGATTTTTCCGCAGGCGCACCTTTAAACCGACACCAGCATAGCCGTCTGCACCCTCCAGATAGTCCCGGGTGATGAAGCCGTAATTTGGAGAATCCACCGGCTCGCGATATTCCCAGCTCATCCATAGCAGGCTGGCGCCGGTGGCAAAATAGGGTTGCCAGGCCGCTTCCGGGGCGGTGAAGCGGTATTGCCAGACAATTCCCAATTCCAAAAAAAATGGCTGGTGCGCCTGGACATCGGCCGGGCTGCCGTGTTTCAGTTCAACCACTCCGCTGCTGAACGCGGCGTCCAGCGCGATGTGTTCGTTCAGCATCTTCCCGAACGAAAGTGTCGCCAGCGTCAACCAGTCATAATCGCCATTCAACGGACGCCGGTAACCCATTGTCGTGTCCAAATGATATAAATCGCTTCCATTTGTCCGGGCTGGCTGGTTCCACGGAACGGCGGCGTTGGTCGGTGGTTGCACTGCCTGGCTTGAAGTTGCCACCGTCTCATCCGGAACCGAATTTGTTGCCGGGAGAATGATCTTCTGTGCCAGGGCACTGTGCAAAGACGCGCCAAGCAACAGACACAGGATGGACGAAATGGATTTTTTCATGCCGGCGTTGCGTTTGAGCGTTGCCAATTCTTCATCCAAAGGCAACCGCCAAAACCCGTTGTGGATTCTGGGAGCGCCGACGTCTCGTCGGCAGGTTGGAACTGTCTGTCCCCTGCCGGGTGCCGGCGGAACCCCGGCGCTCCCAGGAGGTGAAGAAAAAATCCTTTCGTCACCAGTTTCCCCCGCTGGTTGCGATTGAGGACATGGAATCCCGGCTGATTGTGGCTGGGGTGGTCATTTTCTTCGGTTCAACAGCGACCAGCCGTCATTCTCGGCGGCAGGAACAAAATTCGTTTTAAGATATTGATGGTTCAACAACGACAATGTTTGCAATTCCATGATGCTGTAGGGGTGTTTCGGAATCAGAAGTGTTTGCACCTGGCCAAATATCGTCTCGGAAGGAAGCCGGTGGTCGGTGTTGTACGTGGCTTCGGCAAAGAACCAGGACGCTTGTCCCTTCGCCGGCGGCGTTCCCGTCAGGAAGGGAAACAAGTTGAACATGTCCAGCACCGCAATGGCGCTGTTGGTCCGGCCGGTCTGGCGGAGCAAATCGAGCCCTTTATTCAACTGATGCGCATACGCACCGCCAGGCTCCAGGAAAAGTTTGTCAGCTCCCTTTGCCTGAATGGTTTCAATATGCGGTGGCCTCAGGTTATGAACGAACGCCATGACGTAGCCCGAGCCGAGAACGAGCAGATGCACCCCAACGGCAACGGAAGCCCAGGCACGCAGGCCCCGTTTTTGCGAAAGGCATGCCAGGCACAGCCAGATCAATGGCAGCGTCGGCAGCGATGACGCGTAGGAGTTGAACCAATTCTGAATCAAATCCACCGCCAGTATTCCGGCAATCAGCCCGGCGCCAACCCAGGATTCCCACCAGAACAACCCAATGACAACCAGCAGCAACTCGGCCCAGTTGGAATGGATCACCCTGATCATATGAAGTCCCATCGCCGGCCAGCCGTTGCAATCAACGCCCTGAAAATCCCTTTCGGAATGATACAAAAACATATATTCCGAGCGGGCGGCAGCGGCCATGCGGAGGTCGCGGAACATCGCGGCCAGGTCAATCTGGAACAAAAGGACAAACGCAACCGACCACAACAGATAAAATCCAGCCAGCCAGGCCAGGAACTTCGGCCCTACGGTTCCGCCGCTGCGCCGGGCTGCAATCAAACCCAACAGAATGAAGCCCGATCCGACCGCAAAATAATTCAGTTTGTAGAACGTCAACCAAACCAGTATCCCGGCCAGCAGAACGGCATCGCAAACTTTCTTCACCCTGGACAGTGGCACCAGCAGGCACAGGCAGCAGAGACCGATGGCGGCCCAGTTCACCGAACCTTCGGCAATGATGAAGGGCGGTTCGCCGAAATAAACCGGGTTGGCGGCCAGCAGGCTGCTGAGTCCGATGCCCAGCATGCATATGCTCCAGTTGAACCGCGGCGGCTTCAACAGACGGAAAGCCAGAATCGAAATAACCACGAAAATCAGGGCGTTCCCTCGATTGACAATTTGCATCGTGGGGCCAAACAACTTCAATGCGACGAGATAGGGCAGAAAGAAAGCCAGGCCCATCGCCGAACTGAAATCGGTGTGAATTTTCAGTCCGGAAGCCAATGCCCAGGTGCCGGGGATGGGGGCGAAGAAATCATTCTGCAATGGGCGCGGACTGAGCACGACCGGGCCTGGGATACAGAGGAGGATTACGCCGACCGCACACCAAACGAAGAGCAGAATAATGGCGAGGCGATTGGTCACACCTGGACGATAATGGAAACAGCGTTGCTCATCAACGATATGATATGCGATCGGACCTCCCCCTGATGATTATTGAACCGGCCGCGCGAAAAATCCTTTCGCCAGAAGCTTCCCCCGCCGGTTACGATTGTTGCGCATGGCCGACCGTTTGCCCATTTACGAAATTGAGCGCGACATTATCGCCCGCCTGAAAACCGACCGGCGGCTGATTTTGTCCGCGCCGACCGGTTCCGGCAAATCCACGCAGGTTCCCCAGATGCTCCTCAAGCATGGGCTGCTGGGCAACGGGCAGGTCGTGGTTCTCCAGCCACGGCGCCTGGCCACACGCCTGCTCGCGTCGCGCGTGGCGCAGGAACTCGGTGTCCAGCTTGGAACCGAGGTCGGCTACCAGATCCGCTTCGAAAATGTCACGTCGCCGCAGACCAGAATCCGGTTTGTGACGGAAGGGGTGCTGCTGCGGCAGATGATTGACGATCCGGATTTGCGCGGCGTTTCCGTTGTGATTTTCGACGAATTTCACGAACGCCATCTTTACGGCGACATCACCCTGGCACGCTCGCTCGACTTGCAGGAGCAGCATCGGCCCGACCTGAACCTCATCGTCATGTCCGCGACGCTCGACGCGGATTTATTGGTGGACTATCTTTCCCAATGTAGCAACGGACGTGAGTCCGCTCATTCTTCTTTGCTGGAAAGTCAGAGCCGACTTACGTCGGCTGCTACAAATAATATCAACTGCTCGGTTCTCTCCTCCGAAGGCCGCGTGTTTCCGGTCAAAATTGAATACGCGGCGGAGCCGGGTTACGTGGACAAGCGTCCCGTTTGGGAGCAGGCGGCCGAGGCGTTTGGTCACTACGTCGGCTCCGGCGGGGAGGGCGACGTGCTGGTGTTCATGCCGGGCGGTTATGAGATTTCGCAGACCATCGAGGCCATCCGGCACACTTCGGAGTCGAAAGGTTTTATCCTGTTGCCATTACACGGCGAACTTTCCCCCAAGGACCAGGACGCCGCGGTGGCTCGTTACGGCCAGCGCAAGGTGGTCGTTTCCACCAACGTGGCCGAGACGTCGCTGACCATTGACGGCATCCGGCTGGTGATCGACAGCGGGCTGGCGCGCATTCCGCGTTATGATCCATACCGCGGCATCAACACGCTGCTCATCGAGAAAATCAGCCAATCGTCCGCCGACCAGCGCACGGGCCGGGCGGGCCGCACCGCGCCGGGCGTTTGCATGAGATTATGGTCGCGGGAGGAACATGGCCACCGCGCGGCGCAGGAACTGCCGGAAATCAAGCGGCTTGACCTGGCTGAAGTGGTGCTCATGCTCAAGGCGGCCGGGGTCGAAGATTTGCGGAAATTCCGCTGGCTCGAGCCGCCGGACGAAGCAAGCCTCTCCCACGCGGAGGAATTGTTGCTGGATCTGGGGGCGCTCCAACGTAGGACACGCGTCTCGCCTGTCTCAAATCAATTTTCCGCTCAAGCGGAACAGAAAGTTGGAGACAGGCTGGAAGCCTGTCCTACGTTAATCACCCCCATCGGGCGCAAGATGCTCGCGTTTCCGCTGCATCCGCGTTACTCGCGCATGCTGCTCGCCGCCCACGAGTACGGCTGCGTCCATCAAGCCTGCCTTGTCGCTGCGCTCACACAGGGCCGCGATTTGCTGCTCCGCAACGTGGACCGCGACACAAACTCGTTCCGCGAGGATTTGCTTGGCGAGAAGGCGTCGTCGGATTTCTGGATTCTCATGCGCGCGTGGACCTATGCGGCCAAAAACCAGTTCCGCCTTGACGCGTGCCGCCGGCTCGGCATCCACGCCGTCACCGCGCGGCAGGTCGGGCCGTTATTCGAGCAATTCCTTCGCATCGCCAAAGACGAAGGTCTGGATGTGAAGCCGCGCGAGGTCAAGGACGAGGCGTTGCAGAAATGCATTCTCATCGGGTTCAGCGACCGGGTGGCGCGGCGGCTGGACCAGGGCACATTGCGGTGCGAACTGGTCCACAATCGCCGTGGTGTGCTGGCGCGTGAAAGCGCCGTGCAACACAGTCCCTTGTTCGTTGCCGCCGAAGTCCGCGAAGTTGAGGGCCGGGAAGTGAACACCATTCTTTCCCTCGCCACCGCCATTGAAGCGGACTGGTTGCGCGAACTTTATCCCGAAGACATGGAATCGGATTTGCACGTTCAATTCGATTCCACGGCCAGGCGGGTACAGGCTGCGGAGTTGTTGAAATTTCGCGGCCTGTCGCTCTCGGCCAGACGCGTTGACCCGCCTCCGGCTGACCAGGCGGCACAATTGCTGGCCGATGAGGTTATTGCCGGACGATTGCCGTTGCCGAATTGGGATCACGGTGTCGAGCAATGGCTGTTGCGGCTGCGCCTGCTTTGCCAGCATTGCCCCGAACTCCAGCTTCCGCCAATCACCGAGGACGACCGCCAGCACATCATCGGGCAGCTTTGCCACGGCGCGGTGAGCTACAAGGAAATCAAGGAACGCGAAGTGAAGCCGGTCGTGATGGCGTGGCTGTCCGAGGCGCAGCGCGGGTTGCTGGACAAGCACGCACCGGAGCGTCTGACGCTGGCGAATGGCCGCACGCCCAAGGTGGCTTACGAAGCAACCGGTTCGCCGCATATTTCGTTGCGCATCCAGGAGCTGTACGACGTGACCCAGACGCCGAAGATTGCGCTGGGGCGCGTGCCGGTGCTGGTCCACATTTTGACGCCGGGCATGAAGCCGATCCAGATCACGCAGGACCTGGCCGGTTTCTGGCGCGAGCATTATCCGCGCATCAAATCCGAGTTGCAGCGGAAATATCCGAAACATTTATGGAGATGAAATTATGCACCACCAAGTCGAGTCGTATTTGAGTCTTGGCGCGGGCGGATGGCGTATTGTTTTGTAGCAGCGGACGTGAGTCCGCTCATTATTTCGGCAGGAGAAGTTTGAGCCGATTTACATCGGCTGCTACGATTCGCGATATGAATGGCATTGAACAGCTTTGTCCGAAGTGCGGGCTGTGCTGCAACGGTGTTTTGTTTGCCGACGTGGAGTTGCGCAAGGGCGATGACGCGCAACGGCTGGCGGAACTCGGGTTGGCGTTGGTGAAAAAAGGGCGCCAACGGGCATTTGCGCAGCCGTGCGCGTGTTTCGATGGCAAGCTTTGCCGGATTTACAACGAACGTCCAAAACGCTGCCGGACATTTGAATGCGGATTGTTGCAGCGCGTTCAGGCCGGCGAGCTTGACGTGGCCGTGGCGTTGGAAGCGATTGCCCAAGCCAGAGGGCAGGTGGGAAAGATTTGCAAACTTTTGCGCCAAACGGATTCGGATGACGGGCAACTCGCGTTGAGCCAACGCTATGAGCGGGCCATGAGCGGGCCGGTTGATTTGTCCGGCGGAAAGGCGTCAGTGGAGTTGCCCGGCAAACTGATGGCCACCTATCGCGATTTGATGCAGAAGCTTCAGCGGGATTTTTTGACGTGAGTTTTGCGGGGGTGGTCCGCTCCGAAAGCTTTCGGGGTCTGTGACTGTCGGAAGATTCACTAGGCCGCAATCCGGCGGGGCGTTTTTTTTGTGAGCGTCACCCGCCAGGGATCTTCTTCGGCGTAGCTTACTTCGGTAAACCAGATGTAATAGAACTCACCTTTGTCCTCAAACATCCACTGCTTCACCGGGTCCCCGGCTTTCATTTGGAACGTCAAGCCGGGCTGGCTGCCCCAATCCGAACCCAAGGGCACTTCGGAATCTTCCACCTCCATGGGACTGCCCAGCAAATCCAGGATTTGGGATGTGCTCCACCCTCCCTTGATCTGGCCAAACTTCTTTTTGAATGACGGTTTGAACCACGCCATATGCCTGATTGCCTGATTATCCCCAGTTAAATCCCATCTGGCCGGGAATACAAGCAAAATTCGGCGTCCTTATATCTGCTGCTTTCCCGCACTGTCCATTGAAACCAGCGGATGTATCGAGTTTGGAACTCCGCGTTTACGCGCAAAGTTCGACGCTGGTTTCGTGCCGCCTGAAGGCGGAACTCCAAACGGTGTCCGGATGCACCCTAATTCACCAGCGTTTTGCAAAATTTCTCAATACGCTCCAGGCCCTTCTCCAGATTCGCCATGCTGGTGGCGTAGCTGAGCCGGATGTACTCGTCCGCGCCGAACGCGATGCCGGGCACGGCGGCGACCTTCTCCGCTTCGAGCAGCCGGGCGCAGAAGTCGGTGGACTTGAGGCCGGTCTTCGAGATGTTCGGGAACAGGTAAAACGCGCCCTTCGCGTTGACGCACGAAATACCCGGGATGCTGTTCAATTTCTGGTGCGCGAAGCGGCGGCGTTTGTCAAATTCCACCAGCCAGGCCTTCAAATGATCCATGGAACCGGTGATCGCGGCCAGCCCGCCCTTCTGCGCGAACGATGTCGGGTTGCTGGTGCTGTGGCTTTGCACGGCGTCAATCGCTTTGGCAATCGGTTCCGGCGCGGCGAGAAATCCCAAACGCCAGCCGGTCATGCTCCAGGCCTTGGCGAAGCCGTGGACGATGATGGTGTGTTCCTGATGTGCCGGCGAGAAGCTGGCAACGCTCTTGACCTTCGCGCCGTCGTAAAGCAGGTGCTCGTAAATTTCGTCGCTCATGATGAGGACGCCTTTTTCCACGCAAACGTCGCCCAGCGCCTTGGTTTCCTCCGGCGTATAAACGCTGCCGGTCGGATTGCTGGGCGAATTCAGGATGAAAAGCCGCGTGTTGGGCGTGATCGCGGCGCGGAGTTGCGCGGGGGTGACCTTGAATTCCGTCTTGTCGCTGGTCGGCAGAATCACCGGCTTCGCGCTCGCGAGCTTCACCATTTCCGGATAGCTCAACCAGTACGGCGCGGGAATGAGCACCTCATCGCCCTCCTGGCACGTGGCCAGAATGACGTTGTAACACGAATGTTTGCCGCCGCAGGAAACGATGATTTGCGACGGCTTGTAGGTGAGGCCGTTTTCGCGCTTGAACTTGTCGGCGATGGCCTGGCGCAATTCCGGGGTGCCGCTGGACGGCGTGTATTTGGTGAACCCGGCGGCCAGCGCCTTGGCGGCGGCGTCCTTGATGTGTTGCGGCGTGTCGAAGTCCGGCTCGCCGGCGCCGAAGCCGACGACGTCCTCGCCTGCGGCCTTCATGGCCTTGGCCTTGGCATCAATGGCCAGGGTGAGCGAGGGTGAGAGCGAGGCGGCGCGTTTGGATATTTTGTAATTCATAATTTAAATCGCGAAAAGATTACGAACGGGGCGGGGGAGCGCAAGAAAGGAATTCCTGTGGTTCGTCGCGGTTGGAATCGGGCGCATTCAAACCCATGCACCGTGGTGGCAGGCATCCTGCCTGCCGTAAAGCCGGGCTTCCAGCCCGGCGCAAATGCTTCCTCAAGCTGTTTCACAGGAAAATCCGAGAGAATGCCAGAGAATCCGCCAATTTTTTCCGGGTGGCAGGATGCCGCTACGATCAAGGTGCGGGTATGGCAGTTTCGGTTAATATTGGCACGGTTTGATATGCCGCAGGAAAAGCGGCGGAGGGCCGCCGCACTCCAAGACGCTATGCGCGGCACGATGATTCCTGAAAAACGCGAAGCGTCCTGGAGTGCGCCAGCCCTCTGGCGCTTTGCATGAAACGAAGTATCCGCGACGTTTCCTCACGAGCTTTGTGCGCCAATGTCAATATGAACTGCTATATCAAGTGCAATCGTTGAAATCAGACCGGCCGGCCACCCGCCCTATTTGCCCGCGGCAACCGTAACGAGTTTGAATGACTTGTCGTCCGCGCTGACGATTTTGAGCCCATGCCAGGCCAGCAAAACGTCGAGAGCGTGAAGGGTTTCACTTTTGGTCAAAGGTGTCTGGTTGTGGAAGCTGATGGTGGCGGTGAAGGGCTGGGTTTTGTTTTGAACCCATTTTTGGTCGGTTAAAGCCTGATAAACGCCCAGAACCTGTGGCAGGTTGGCGTCCTCGAAATTGATGCTGCCCTCGGGCAGGGTGTCAGCGGCATTGGCAGGCGATGGCCCCCTGGCAGACAATCGGGCCGCCCGCACGGCGGGCGGAACGATGTTGGTGGCTTCGGCGGGAACGATCCATTCGAACCTGTCTGCGTCCGCGACCATCGCAACGCCTTTTCCCCGCAGGGCCTTTTCCATTATGCCGGCGGCTTCCACCTTGGTGCGCGCGTCCGCCGACACGGTCAGTGACGGGCGTTTCACGTCCGGACGGACCAGCAACGTCCGGCCTTTGGTGACGGCATATAAATTGAGCGCATCATCGAAACTCACATTGTTCAGATGAATGCCTGTCCCTGCGGCCCCCAACAGGTTGGTCGGTTGGGGCAAATAAAGTGTGTCCACGCCGCCTTCCTTTGCCCGAACGACTCCGTTGGTAAAATCAATCTGGCGGACTTCAACCTGCACTCCGCTTTTCATGGGGTTCAAATCGTCAAAGTTCTGGCCTTCCGTCACCCATCGGTGAGCGCTCGTGGCAAACGGGGCGTCCGGTGGCGAATCGGTTATGACCAGCAACGCGGCCTGGTAATTGGTCAGGTTGACCAGCCCGATGACACTGGTGAAGTGCCCGGCCTGCGCCGAAGCGGTGCCGGCGACGATGCCGGCGGCCAGAAGAAACCGGATGATCCATTTCACTTTCATCGTGTTTGCCGTACACCGGGAAAGTATTCCCATTTATCAAATCTTCAAACCAAAATCAGGATTGATGCTTACGGGGCCAGATAATACTTCCGCGTGTATTCCTTGACCATGCGGTCGGTGGTGAATTGCGGCACCAGCGTGACCATCGCGCGCCGGATGCGCTGAATCCACTTGCGCGGGATGCCCAGTTCGTCGCGTTCGTAGAACATGGGAATGACCTGTTCCGTGAGCGTCTGGTAAAGATTGGCGCTGTCCACGCGATCCTGTTCCTCGACGTTATTTGGATTGGAATCGCCGCCGATGGCGAAACCGTTGGTGCCGTCGTAACCTTCGCGCCACCAGCCGTCGAGGATGCTGAAATTCAGGCAGCCGTTGCAGCCGGCCTTCATGCCGCTGGTGCCGGACGCTTCCAGCGGGCGGCGCGGGTTGTTCAGCCACACGTCACAGCCGGAAACCATCTGTCGGGCGATGTGGATGTCATAGTTTTCGACAAACACCACACTGCCCGCCAATCCGCCATGTTTGCTCAGGTGAATGATTTGCTGGATGAAGCGTTTGCCCTCGTCGTCACGCGGATGCGCCTTGCCGGCGAAAATAAACTGCACCGGCCGCTGCTTGTCGTGCGCGAGTTTCACGATGTCGTCAAACTGCTGGAAAATCAGCGGCGCGCGCTTGTAGGTGGCAAAGCGGCGCGCGAACCCGATGGTCAGCGCGTCGGGATTCAGCAGGCTGTCAAAGCGGATGAAATCGCCCTGCGTCATGCGCTGGTTTTGGAGCAGCAGCCGGCGCCGGATGAATTCAATCATTTCGCGCCGCAATTTGTAGCGCAGCGCCCAAAGCTCCTCGTCGGAAACAAACGACGCGTCGGCCATTTTTTCCCAGAATTCCGGGTGGTGAATCGCCGACGCCCAATCGTGTCCGTATTGTTCGTTCCACATCTTGACCACGCCCTCCCGCTTGTCCTTCATTCTTTCCCGCCAGAACTGGCGCACCGACCCCTTCATCCAGCCGAGCAGATGAATGCCGTTGGTGATGTGGCCGATGGGGACCTTTTCGACAGGCGTGCCGGGATACAGGGATTGCCACATGTGACGGCTGACGTCGCCGTGCAGTTCGCTCACGCCGTTGGCGGCGCGCGACACCTTGAGCGCGAGCACGGTCATGCAAAATGGCTCGTGCTTGTCCTCGGGATGCACGCGGCCCAGCGGCAGGATGTCTTGAAACGGCACGGGCAATTGCTGCTGGTACAACATGAAGGCGTAGTCCATCAATTCCGGAGGGAAACGGTCATGTCCGGCTTCCACCGGTGTATGGGTGGTGAATATGCATTGCGCCCGGGTCGTGGCGAGCGCGTCGGCAAATTTTTGTCCGGCGGCCAGCTTTTCGCGTATCAATTCCAGCGTCAGGAAGGCCGCGTGGCCCTCGTTCATGTGAAAGACCGACGGCTGTACGCCGAGCTTGCGCAACAGGCGGACCCCGCCGATGCCGAGCAGGATTTCCTGCATGATGCGCATCGTTTTGTCGCCGCCGTAAACGCGCGCCGTCAAATCGCGGATATGCTCGGAGTTTTCCGGGCGGTTGGTGTCCAGCAGATAGACCGGCACGCGCCCGACGTTTACGCGCCAGACCTGAAAAAAGACGCGGTTCATGTCAATTTCCACGTCGCACACGATGGGCTGGCCGTTGGCGTCCAGCACGGGCTCGAGCGGCACGTTCTCGGGATGAATCAATGAATAATATTCGGTCTGCCAGTTGTTCGTGTCGATGGCCTGTTGAAAATAACCTTCACGGTAGAACAATCCGACGCCGACGAAACCCAGGCCGAGGTCGCTGGCGGATTTCGCGTGGTCACCGGCCAGGATGCCGAGGCCGCCCGCCGAAATCGGAAGCGACTCGTGAAAACCGAACTCGGCGGAAAAATAGGCGACGGGATTTTGGAGCAACTGCGGCGCGTTGACGTGTCCCCACGTGGTTTTGTTCTGGAGATACGACTCGAAATTGAGCAGCACGGACAGGGCGCGATGTTCAAAGTCGGCGTCCTGCAGCCGCACGCGCAGTTCGTATTCGGAGACTTCGTGCAAAATGGCGGCGGCGTTGTGGTAAAGGTTCTGCCAGGCGCGCGGCGAAAGTTCCTGGAACAAATCCTGCGCCTCCTGGTCCCAGCTCCACCACAAATTGCGGGACAGCTTGTTCAAGCCGGCCACCAGCCCGTCCAATTCCGCGCCCGCGAGAGGTTTCCTTGTCATACGTCTTTGATCCTAAATGTCGCACTGGCCGGCGCAATGGCCGGCCACTGCTGTTGACACTAATTGCCGGCGCGGAGTTCCGCAAATAAAAATTAAATCGCCAATTTCACACGCGCTGCTTTCTCTCCCTTCCCGCCAACAAAGTTGCGTGAGACGGGCAGGGGAGAGGTGGCAAGCTCATTCATCAAACCACATTCCGGCGGCGCGGAAGAATTGGATGATTACAATGAAAGGATGGCGGACCGGCTGATGCTTCTAATCTCGCCATGAGCCGGCTGATTATTCTTGTAAGGGAAGATTAGTTGTGATTTAATCCCGGACCAGAGACCCGGAACGGGTCTGCAAACTTCAAGACATCAGAAAACGGAAGCTGCAAATCAGGGATATGACTACGAGCAAGTTTACCCAGGTGCTGGTCTTCTGCTTTGCCATCGGGACCGGCGAAGTTCTCGGCGTTCAGGCGCAGGTATTGTTTCCCGATCCGCATCTCGAGAGTGCGGTGCGGGTTGCCTTGGGCATCCCGCGCCGGACCCTCACCTCAAGAGACCTGCAATCATTGACCCAACTGAACGCCGCCGGGAGTGGAATCACCAACCTGTCAGGCCTGGAAGTGGCGGTAAATCTTGGCACCCTTTGCCTGAGCAACAACCGGATTGCCAACCCTGCGCCACTGGCCGCCCTTTCGGCGCTGACCAATCTTGATCTCAGCAGAAACCCGATCACCAATTGCGCTCCGCTGGTTCACCTGACCCACCTGACCAGCCTGGACCTGGACGCCCCCTTTCTCAGAACATTCCTGCAACCGATGGGTAACCCCATTCAAGCCGGCAGTTTTCCACCCGTCGCCAGTTGTTTTCCAAGCCCATACTGGCTGACGAATCTGACCCGGCTGGCCCATTTGGGACTTTCGTGGGCGAACGTGACCAATCTGTCACCGCTGGAGAAGTTGAGCCGGCTGCAATCCCTGGACCTGTATGCCAACCCGATTTCCGATGGCACCGCGCTGTCCGGCTTGACCAATCTGACCAAGCTTGACCTGTCGGAAACGCTCATCACCAGGGTGGATTGGCTGGGCAGCTTTCCACAGTTGCAGCACCTGAATCTTCAGTACGATGCCATTACCAACTTCTCTCCGCTGGCGGGACTGGTTCACCTGGAAACGCTGGACCTGGCGGGCACCGGCATCACCAACTGCGCTCCGCTGGCCGGACTGACCAACCTGACCAGCCTCGACCTGAACGACGCGCCGGGGTTTGTCCTGCATTCATCCCCGGGAATTGATTCAGGGAATACCTTTTCGGCGGATTTTCTTTCCAGCCTGACGAAGCTCATCTACCTGAACCTGCAATCCAGGCCGGTGCGTGATCTTGGACCGCTCGCGGGTCTGACCAATCTGGAGAACCTGGACCTCAACGGGGCCTACCTGAGCGACTGTGCCCCGCTCTCCGGCATGATCAATCTGACCAATTTGCAAATGCAGGGCAATATGTCGCTGACGCCACTGCCGCCCTGGCCGGGCTTCAGCAGCACCCCGGCCATCACCAACGTGGATTGCCTCGCGGGCATGACAAGACTGATAAACCTGGATATATCAACCCAGAGAATTCGCAACCTTGGCCCGCTGGCCGAGCTGACGGCATTGGCGGCCCTCAACGCCGGTGCCAATCCCATCGGCAGTTGCGCCGGATTGGCCGGCCTGACCAATCTGTCCACCCTCAACCTGAGCAGCGGTTCGATCACCAACATCGATGATTTGGCCGGGCTGAACAAGCTGATCTCTCTGACGCTGAATTACAACCCGATCACCACCTGCGCCGGATTGGACGGCCTGACCAATCTGGTGTTTTTCTCCATGGATGGTTGCGCCCTGACCAATCTGGAGCATCTGGAGCGGATGACCCGGCTCAATAATGCGAGTTTCATCGGCAATCAGATTACCGGGGTGAGATCATTGCCCGCGCTGACCAACCTTCAATACCTGTCGTTGGACCAGAACCCGATTTCCGATTGCGCCGGATTGGCTTCATTGACGAATCTGAGAGGGCTCGATCTGGGGTACACTTCCCTCACGAACATCGATTGCCTGGCCGGGTTGGTTGACCTTGATAATCTCAGCCTTGCCAACGATGCCGTCAGCGATCTCTCGCCGCTGTCGGGATTGATTCATCTGACGAGCTTGTACATTTACAACTGTCCGGTGACCAGTTGTGAGGCTTTGGCTGGATTGACCAACCTGACATCCCTCTATGTTCAAGAGGGATCCATAACCAATGTGGACAGCCTGGCGGGATTGACCCGCCTCGTTTCTCTGGATCTCGATGGCAACCACATCAGCGACCTGCGCCCGCTGGCAGGGTTGACCGGTCTCTCCGATCTCAGTCTGAGCGGCAATCCCGTAACGAACTGCGATGGGCTTTCCAGTCTGACCAGTCTCATGAGTTTAAACCTTGACGGAGGGCGCATCGCCAATCTCGATGGCCTGGCCGGTCTGAGAAATCTTTTCTATCTTGATCTCGGGAACAATCGGATCAGCGACCTCTCGCCGCTGGCAAACCTGACGGGGCTTCGGGACCTCAGCCTGGAGGACAATTTGATCAGCGACTTGTCTCCGCTCGTGCATCTGACCAACCTTTATTATCTCGATGTCAGCAGCAACCTGTTGACGAGCCTTGCCGCCCTGCCGGATTCGACGAACTGGTCCTCAATATATTTGGACTGGAACTATCTGGACGTGAGCAACGGTTCGCCGGATGCGAACATCATCGCCGGTCTCATCAGCCGCGGAGTTTGGGTGGACTATGATTTGCAGAATCCGCAGCCGCTGGTGAGCTGGCTGGAGTTGAACGGGAAACCGGCTCACGGCCAGTGCCAGCTCACGTTGCACGCCATGCCGGGCACCGTCCTTGAAGTCCTGATTTCGACCAACCTGCAAAGCTGGTCGTCTTTGGGTGTGGAGACCAACACGACCGTGCTCCGGAGCATCGTGGATGGAGCGGCGTCTGCCAACGCCCGGTTCTACCGGTTGCGTGAACCGCCGGCAGACTGAACGCAGTGTTTTCAACCGCTCATTCGCGCTCATTCGCGCTGAATACGGTGTTCAGTTTTGTATTGAATTCCATCCATTCACCGGGCTCTGTACCAGTTTCTGACTGCTAACATGCCGATTACTGACCACTGACCACCGAACCTTTTTCCACCATGATGGCCGCCGCTGTCTTGATGCGGATGAAGACTTTCGCGCCGGGTTTCATCTGCGTGAGATCCACGTCCGGTCGAACCTTGAATGTCCCGCTCCGGCCATCGGAAATGTGCAGGGTCGCTTCGTGTTTCGGCAAATCTACAGCCTCCACCGTCGCGGTGAGTTCCACCGTGTCAGCCGTCAACACTCCGGGCCGGACGCCCGGCGTCGCACGGACCGTTGCCGCCGGGCTGGTCGTGGCCGGCACATCATCGGGGTTCAGGTACACCACCAGCTCCCGGGCTACGGTGACCTTCACTTCGCCGCCCACCTTGATTTGATCGAGGACCACTTTCGGTCCGGCCTTGAAGATGTTTTGGCTGCCGTCCGGAGCGGCGAGGGTCACCTGCCGGGTGGCGGGATCCATGGCCGTGACCGTGGCGGTGATTTGATAGGTTTGCGTCAGAGTTCCGCCGGGCACACCCTCTTTGAAGGCGGTGGTCGTGGTTTTGTCCGTGTTGATGGTGGAGGAGCACCCTGTCAGAATGAGCCATGCCGCCGGCATCAGCGCCAGCGTCGAAAGTTTGATCAGGTCGGGTTTCATGTTCGGATTCAGGCGGGTTACAAACCGGTTCGCGGAGGCTAGAACACGCGCCGGCATAGTCAACTGGAAACCGGTTCTGACGGAAATGCCAAATTCGAAAGGCTTAAGGCAAAGCACTGAAAACTTGAAACTGAAAATTTGCTTAACCCTCAACCTTTTTGGGCATGTTTCTGGCAACGAAGTTGCTGGTTTCCGTCTTGATGAGCTATGAATGAACTGATTGCAACATTGGTTCCGCCCAAACAGCAGGCCCAGGCGCAGTTGTTGCTGGACGACCCCGGGTCGCGGAACCTGATTCGGCAGCAGTTAAGCCGGCTGGCGGAGGACAACGCCAGTCTGGTCCCGCAAAAATCGTTTGGTTGGATCCTGTGCAAGCTCTCCACCTTTGGCGCCGAAGAAACGGATACGTTCAGAATCTACCGGGCATTTTTATCCCAACTGAATCAATTGGGACAGATGTGCCGCATCTTGTCCGGCGAAGGCGAACCCGGCCAATCCGACTCTCCGGCGGCCGTCGCTGACCGGATTACGATTGGCCTCGGCTTGTTCTACGAACAGGCGGCCCGCCTGCATCAGCGTCATGCCGCGCCCTCGCCGCGTTTTTATGAACAAATGGCCATCCGATGTTTTGCGGTGACCGGCTACAAAACCATCGCCGCCCAGCTGCCCGGGTGGCTGGAATTCCTGCGGACCAACTTTGTTCTGCCCAGACTGTAATTCACCGCCCGGAGCGCAAAGACTGAACACTGAACACAAAAAACTTCCATTCCGCACGTCGCCCTGCCGCGTGAGACGAAGTCTTTTACGCGGACAGCGTTTGATTTTCAGGATGCGAAAAATGTCACAATTCCAGAATGACCCTTTCTACACCTTTACGGAGCAGGTTCGGCCAGCAATTTTTTGATGACCGTTTCGAGGTAATCGGGGTAAAGACCGACGATGCGGACGATTCCTTTGCGGTCGATGACGGCGTAAGTGGGATAGTATTGCACGGCCCAGGCCTTCTCGGATTTCAATTCGGGATCGCGGGCGGCCGGATATTGGATGCCATGTTGTTGGGCGTTTGCCGCAAATGTTTCCTGACCACTATCGGATGTGCAGACGCCGATGATGACCAGTCCCTGAGACTTGTATTTTTTTAGGAGCTCGTTGTTGTGGGGAATGGCTCTCATGCAGGGGCCGCACCAGGTGGCGTAAAGATCCACGACAACGACCTTGCCCTTGATGTCACTGGCAGTGATGCCGCCATTGATCCAGTCGCTGACGTGAAAGGCGGGCATGGGCCTGCCTTCCAGGGCGGCGTGGGCGGCGCGGTACTCAGGCTTGTTGTCCCAGGTCCAATCGTCGGGAAATTCGCCGGCGACGGCCGCACGGGCGCCGGAAATGAGCAAACCGAAGGCACAGAAAATTATTTTTGCTTTCATGATATTGGACGTGTTAACACAGGCTGTACCGGCCGGCGACCCGGAAAGCGGCCGGCGCCGTTCAGAACGAACGAACTGCGATTCATAATTCTCCTTCTTTATCACGTCGCACCACCGCAGCAATTCCTCCATCTGCGCCACGATCTGTTGTTGGGCGATTTAGGTCCAACCGGCTACTAACCGAGGGTTTTCAAACGGGATTGGATGAAGGCGGCGGAGGGGTCCAGCAACGCGGCTTCGGATAATAATTGTCTCGCCTGCGGGATGGCGCCTTCTTCGATCAATGCCCCGGCCCAGGCGTGGCTGGCAAAGAGCAGATTCAACTTGTGTCGGGGCAACGCGCTGTTGTCGCGGACAATCCAGACCGGGTCAAAGAGCGATTCTCCTTCGGCGACCGGCGATTCGGCGGCGGCGAGCGACGCCAGCAGTGGCGCGTCGGCCGCAATCCAGTCCAGATGGATTTCCTGGCCCGGAACGTACGCTTTCAGGGCGGCCTTGAGCCGGGGCGCGGATTGACCGGCTTGCGCCGGGTCCGACGCGCTCAGGGTGTAACGAGCGCGGAATATGACCCGTTCGACGCCCCGCAACCGGCCGCCGGCCTGCTGCGCTTCGTCGTCCAATAACGCCTCGCAATTCGCATCCGCCGTCAACTGCGGACCGGCACAGGATTTCGTCCAGGCCACCGCTTCGGGATACAGACCCAAAGCGTAGAGACAGTAACCAATGCTGGCCTGGATGTCGTCGTTGTCGTCCAACTCGGGGCGCGGCCCGTTCCGGGGCGCTTCCAGAGCGCGGATACATTCGCGATACCAGCGGAGCGCGCAGATGTACATGCTGGCATTGGCGTAAACCAACCCCATCAAATCAAAGAAATCCACGTCGTAGAGGTCGATGACGGATTTCACGTGGCCGGCGTCTTCGGCGGACAGCAGACCGTACCGGGCGTAGGCGTTGATGACTTCTCCCCGGGTCAGGTCGTTGCGGGCAGCCAGGTGCGCCGCTTCGGCACCCAGCAAGCCAGGGTCGTCCACCACCGGATCATCGGGTTGAAAGGGCAGGACGCGGGCGAAGCTGATGGGGTGCAACGTGCTGAACGGCTCAAATACGGCGGTGTCGCAGTACAATCGTTCAAAGCCATCGGAGAACATGGGTGCCACGACTTTAGACTCCGGTTCTCGCAGCGTCCATTGGAAAGAGGAAGGCGGAGGGCGGAACCAGTGGTGGGAAAATTTGCATTCGCAAAATGGCGGAACGCGGCTAGATTTCCGGCGCGGCCGCACAGGAATGAAAAAATACTGGCACGTCATCGGCATCGGGATCCAGAACAACCTGACGTACCGCGTCAATTACCTGACGCGGACGCTGTTCAGCTTCATCCCGCTGTTCGCCATGCTGTCGCTCTGGCGCACCATCTACGCCGGAAAGGAGCAGGGGAGCGCGCTCGGCGGCTATTCCCAGGCGCAGATGATTTTTTATTACCTCATGGTCGCCGTCGTGGATGTTCTGACGGCGGTGAACGAGGATGACTGGCAGATTGCCGCGGACATCCGCGAAGGCAACATCAGCCAGTTCCTGCTCAAGCCGATTGATTATCTGTGGTACCGGCTGTGCCTGTTTTTTTCCGGGCGCATCACGTTCATCACCATGGCATCCGTGCCGCTGGGCATTTTCATCTTCTGCTTCCGCGATTATTTCGTGGGCCCGGCCAGCGCGGCGGCGTTGCCGGCCTTTGTGATTTCGCTGCTGTTCACGGCGCTGCTGCAATTCTTCATTTCCTACACCATGGCCATGCTGGCGTTCTGGCTGCTGGAAATTTCCACGTTCATTTTCATACTGTTCGCCTTCGAATATCTCGCCAGCGGCCATTTGTTTCCGCTCGACCTGTTGCCGCCGGTGATCGGGCATGCGCTCTTTTTCACGCCGTTTCCGTCCATGCTGTACGTGCCCATCGCGATTTACATGGGCAAGATCGCCGGTGCCGCCGTCTGGCTCGGTTTGCTGACGCAATTGCTCTGGCTGTTGCTCGCGTATGCGCTGGCGCGGTTCGCCTGGCAGCGCGGCATCAAAAAATACGCGGCATTTGGAGGGTAAAAACTGAGTCCAAAGTCCAAAGTCCAGAGTCCAAAGTCGTCTGGCTCCTTCATGTTACCTTGCCATTTGTTGGCGGGCAGGTGACAATCAATGGCTCGTATTCATGACGAACCTCGATTCAAAGGAGAGGGAATCCGGACGCCATGCTGCTCCCTTCACGGAAGCCGGCGCGTGGCGTGAGGTGGGCCAGGGCTGGCAGCCGTTGTCCGGCAATTTCCGCGGCGCGGGTTACAGCATCGAGTGGCACGATTTCTTTGCGAAACGCGAATTTGATTGGGCGGCCAGCTTCCATCCGGATTGCCTGGAATTGTGCCTGAATCTGGACGGACACGGTTACGTGGAAGGGCACGGCCGCCGGGCGGAATTCGCGCCCAACACGGCCGGTTTTTACTGCAACAAGCAAACGCCGCTCACCGCCCGCCGTTCGGCCAACGAACAGCATAAGTTTCTGACCGTGGAATTTTCCTGTCCGTTTCTCGCCCGGCATCTGGCCGGGATGGAAGCCACAATGCACCCCGCCGTTTGCGCGGCCATTCAGAACTGTCCCTGCCGGCACGTATCGGGCAGCACCGTCCGCCTGACGGCGAGTCATCAGCAGCTGATCGGCACCTTGCGCCGTCCGCCGGTCCCTGCCGCCGCGCAGCCGTTGTGGTATCAATGCAAGGCACTTGAACTGGCCGTGAACTTCCTGCTGCAACCGCCGCCGGAAAGCGAATTGTTTTGCACGCGCCAGCAGCGGCTCGCGCAGGAGCGCGTGGAACAGGTCATTTTTTTGCTCCGGCGAAACCTTGCCAGCCCGCCGCCGCTGGAGGAGCTGGGGAAAAAGATCGGGTGCAGCCATTTTTATTTGAGCCGCATCTTTTCCGCGCAGACGGGCCAGACCATCACGCAATATCTGCGGCAGTTGCGCATGGAAAAGGCGGCGGAACTGCTCAAGTCCGGCGAATACAATGTCACGGAAGCCGCGTTCGAAGTGGGTTACAACAGTCTGAGTCATTTCAGCGCGGCCTTTCACGAGACCTTCGGCTGCTGTCCGGGCCTGTATCCGCTCAAGACGCCCGCGCAAAAGGGCCATTAGCCGCCGCAAACCGCCGCTAATAAATGGCAAGCGACCGGCAGCGGAATTCCGGCGCGCCGGCTATGGTTGCGGCCATGAAAAAACTTTTGATGGCTGTTTGCCTCGGTGCGTTGGCGGTTAAATCCGGCCACGCCGCGCTGACCAACGACTTAACTGCGCCGGTCTCCCCCGAATCATCCGCCGGCACGCGTTACGGACTTTTCGACTGGCTGGACAGCCGCAGCGGATACGGACAGGGCGTATTTCCCGAACCCTTTCTGGTGGACGACTCGGATTTGGAACCCGGCGAAGCGCGGTTGGACTGGCTGCACACCCAAGCCGGCGATGCCAGGAGCGATATGGTCACGGCCGAGGTGGAAAAGGCATTCGGCTTGATGACGCTGGAATTAGAAGTGCCCTACGAACGCGACGAGTCGGATGGCGCAGTCACCAGGGGCTTCGATAACGTCGACCTGGGCGCGCGTTATCCGCTTTATCAATTCGTCTCGCCCGGCGGCCTTGTGGACTCGACCTTCGGGGCGGGCGTCGAAGCGGGCATTCCCACCCAGTCAGCCGTCAGCAAGAACGCCGAATTTGTCCCCAAAATTTTCGACGACCTGAAAGTCGGGAATTTCACCATCCAATCCATTCTCGGCTATTCCACACTGTTCGGCCCCGGTGATGACGGCGGCTTGCAGGCCTTTGAATACGGTTTCGTCTTCGGCTACACGATTCCGCACGACCAACTGCCGCTACCGGATGTGGAGCAATTGATACCGGTTTTTGAGTTGATGGGGGAAACCGAATTAAACAAGGCCGACCCCGGCCACAACAGCCTGCTGGGCAATGCCGGGGTCCGCCTCAATTTCAAGGCCATTGGCCGGATTCAGCCGCGGCCGGGCGTCGGGTTTGTTTTCCCGCTGGACAGCGGCGCGCGCGCGGACACCCATTGGGGCGTCGTCACAAGTCTGGTGTTTGAGTTCTGAAGGATTCGGGGAACAGGCGGCCATGAGAATCAACCGGCGCGAATTTTTGATTTTGACCGCGGTCTTTGCCGCGGGATGCAGTTCGATGGAACATGTCGGCTTTCCGTCCGCCGGCGGGGAACGGACGGTGAATGCAGGGCCGGCCGGCAACTATGCCGCCGACGGCGTGTATGCCGCCTTTCGCGATCAGGGATTCTTTATTGTCCGGCGGGGTGAAAAGCTGTTCGCCGTGTCGTCCATTTGCACGCATCGGAAATGCAAACTGGATATCGAGGCGGACCGGTCGTTTTATTGTCCCTGCCACGGTTCGACCTTCGGTCCCGGCGGCCGCGTGACGCATGGACCGGCCCGGCGCGATTTGCCGGTGTTCGCCACCTCCGTGAACGGAAACGGGGAGTTGATGGTTGCCCTGTCTGGTCCGTAAGACGCGACATCCGCATCCGTGGTTGAAAGCCGGCGGCCGAGGAATTATTGTCCGGGCGATGAACTTGAAACGATATTTAAGCATTTACGGCGCGTTGTGGAAGACGTCGGTGACGCGGGAGATGTCGTTCAAGGGCAACTTCCTCCTCTGGATCATCGTCGAGCTGGCGTGGTTCGGACTGCAACTTGCCTTCGTGGGGGTGATTTTCAGCCAGACCACCACCGTCGGCACGTGGACGGTGTGGCAGGTGGTGCTGCTGACCGGCGCGAGCAGTTTCATCCAGCAGATTTACCAGGCGTTTTTCCTCGTGAACTGCACGAACCTTTCCGAACTGGTGCGGACCGGCAAGATGGATTTCCTGCTGTTGCTGCCGGTCAACACGCGTTTTCTCGTCTCGACGCGGCAGGTGGATCTCCCCTCGTTTTTCAACGCCGCTTTTGCCGTTTGCATCATGATTTTCGCGGCGGGGAAATTGCATCTGCACCCGTCCGCCGGACAGCTCATCGGCTTCGGCGCGTTGTGTGTGGCGGGTCTGCTGGTGCATTACTCGCTCATGTTCATGCTGGCCACGGTGGCATTTTGGACGGTGCGCGCGCAGGGCATCGTCTGGGGCTACTTCAGTCTGTTCAACATCGCGCGGATGCCGGACGAGGCGTTTCACGGCGCGTTCAAGGCCGTGTTCACCTTTGCGCTGCCGGTGCTGCTGGTGTCCAACGTGCCCGTGCGCGTGCTGGCGGACAAATTGACTTCGCCCACCGCCTGGGGAGTGCTGATCGGCTTGGGGATCGTCTGGGCGCTCATCTCCGAATGGTTCTGGCGGTTCTCCATCCGCCGCTATACCAGCGCCAGCACGTGAAGGTGGCAGCGGACGTGAGTCCGCTCTGATTATTCGTGATTATGGAGCCGATTAACGTCGGCTGCTACGAGTGCGGGTGGGCGCACTTCAGATTAAAATTGTCTTTGTCCTCATGAATATTTACTTTCCCCGCATGAAGTAAACCCGGCGGTTGCTTGTTTCCCGACTTCACATTATTCGCTTTTTGACTGCAACCGGATGGTTTGCTTGAAACACGTATGAAATCATCCCATACCGCCATCATTCCGGTGCCGCGCACCGACCCGGCCAACTGGCTGGCCCGGCATGAAGGTTTTGTGCGGGAGGCGCAGCGGGGCGGCATCAATGTTTTGTTCATCGGTGATTCCATCGTGGACGGATGGCGCAACACCGGTCTGGCCGTCTGGAACAAGTATTACGCGCCGCGCCACGCCGCCAACTTCGGCATTGATGGCGACCGCACGCAGCACATTCTCTGGCGCATTGACCACGGCGAACTTGACGGCATCCGGCCCAAGGTCGTCGTGCTCATCATCGGCACCAACAACACCGGCAGCGAAAAAAAAGACACCAGCAAAATCCGCAACACCGTCCCTGAAACCATCGAGGGCGTGCAGGCGGTGGTCAAAGGATTGCGGACGAAGCTGCCGGGCAGCAAAATTTTGCTGCTGGCCATTTTCCCGCGCGGCACGCTGGACGATCCGCAGCGCGCCCAGATTGCCCTGGTCAACACCGCCATTGCCAGGCTCGACGACGGGAAGATGGTGAAGTATCTCGACCTGACCCTGAAATTTCTCAAACCCGACGGCAGCCTTTCCGTCATGCCGGATTTGCTGCATCTCAACGAACGCGGCTACCAGATCTGGGCCGAAGCCATGGAACCGATGCTGTCTGAGATGTTGAAATGATGGAGGGGGGCGCTATTTGCCCAGGGCCTTGGCAACGGCTGACATCAAATCTTCGCCCCGCAAATCCCGGCCGATGATTTTGCCATTGCCATCGAGGAGATAGGTGGCGGGGATGCTTTCAATACCGTATCGCACCGCCAGCTTGTTGCCCCAGCCGAGGCCATCAAAGTATTGTTGCCAGGGCATGTTCATGGCTTTGGTGAACCCGGTGAGTTTGGCCTGATCCTGATCCAGGCTGATGCCGATGATCTCAAATCCCTGGTCGTGATATTTCCGGTAGGTGGCGATGACATTGGGCAGTTCGGCGCGGCACGGTCCGCACCACGTCGCCCAGAAATCCACCAGCACCACCTTGCCCTTGTAGCTGGCGATGGAAAGCGGCTTGCCAGTCATGTCCTTTTCATCAAAATCGGGAAAGGTGGCTCCCTCGACCAGCGAGCGCTGAATTTTCCGGACGGCCACCGTTTTCTCCAGGGAACTGATGGCGGCATCGGTGTTGCCGTTGATCTGCACTTCAGGAAAGTCGTGTTTGAACTGCTTGAGCACATCGACCGCCTTTTCCGGATCGTTAAGCACCGTCAGATAAAGCCCGGCTTTCATCCTCGCAACTTCGGCCAGGTCGGGCGTCTTTTCTCCCTTGTGCTTCGAGAGTAAACCATCGAACTCCTGGAGATTGTCGGCAAAGTCAGCCTCGTTCGTCTTGCCCGCCTGGAGCTTGACGTTGATTTTTTCAATCAATTGGTTGAGGTCGGCGATGACGGGGTTGTTCGTTTCGGCCGCAGCGGATGGAAAAGCGGTTCCCAGCCACAGGGCGGCAACCGCAAACACGAGGACAAGCTTCCTTTCCATACTCATTGGCAACTATCGGCCACCCATCATCGCCTCCAAGCCGGGCCCTGTCAATTCCGCCCGGTGCGATGACCGGTCATTCGTTGTGCGGAATTTTGATCGTGCTGCCGCCGATGAATTCCCGGATGATGGCGTCGCCGGGGATGAGGTCGCCGCTTGAGACCTGTTGCTCCGTGAACCCGGCCACCGATTCGAGCAGCGTCTTTACCCGGTCGTAGCGGATGCGGGCGTCGAGGAAACCCGCGTAAGGCGCGAAATCGACCGGCTTGGGCAGCAGACCGCCTTCCCCCATGAAGAACGGCTTGAGCGCGGGCAGATCGAAGGGGAACCCGCCGTTGATGATGTGGTCGCCCAGTCCCATGAGCGGGATGATGCTGAACAGTTCTCCATAGCGCACGTAATGCCAGTGCAAAATCGTGCGCAGCGCACTGTGATTGCGGTGGCGCGCGTCCCGCAACATGCGCCGGATGAGGCGCACGTCGGTGAACTGCGTCAGCCGTTTCGTGCTCCCGTCGCCTTCGTACAGCACGTTCAGCGTTTCGATGTAGAGACGGAATTGCGCGGAGGCATCAATTCCCTCGGTGATGGGCGGGTAAAATCCGTGCAGACAATCCAGCAAAAGAATCTGGTCCGGCTCGAGCTTTACCGGCTTGGAGCCCACGCGCCGGCCTTCCATGAAACTGTAAATCGGTTTTTCAACCGTCTGGCCCTCGAGCAGCGCCCGGAGGTGTTGATTCAACAATTGGATGTCCAGCGCTTCCGGCGTCTCGTAATTCCGGTCGTTGATCCAGTCGGTCGGATGCTCGACCAGCGACCAGAAATAGTCGTCCAGATTGAGCATCAGAAAACGCAGTCCCTGTTTTTCGAGCCGCTGCGTCAGCTTGACCGTCGTGGTCGTCTTGCCGGAGGAACTCGGACCGCTCACCCACATCATCCGCAAACGGTTGCCGCCGTGGTTCAGGCGGGACAAGACCTTCCCGGCGGCCTCGTCCAGCGAGGCCTCGTAAACGGCCAGCGACTCGGCGATGACATCCTTGATGCGCCCGCTGCGGACGGCTTCGTTGAGTCCGGCCACCGTGTCCACGCCGTGTTTGCGGTTCCAGTCGAGAATCTGTCCCATGCGCTCGCGCGGAAAGCCGTTGCCGGCGAAATGTTCCGGCGCAATCGCTCCTTCCCGCAGCCAATGCCGTCCCCAGCGATAACATTCGTAGGCATCGGCGGTGTTCTGGAACCCGTAGCTGCGCAACGCGTGCAACACCTCGTCCTGGATGGACTCAATCGTCGGCGGAAAATTTGAAATCAGGTGATGCGGGTCGGAGTTGAGGCAGACGATGGCCGCGTCCGCGAGGAAATCCGCGATGTTTGCATCCGAACCCTGCGCGCTGAAAACCTTGTCATTCAGGCCCGGCAGAAAATCACTCTGAAAACCGCCGATGGACTCTGCGGCGCGCAAGATGGCCCTGCCGATGCGGTTCGAATCGAATTTGACCAGCGCCCGGTTGCGTTTTTGAACCTTGACGATGCGGTTTTGGACTGGCATTGCCGCAAACTATACCTCAGCGGCAGAAACACTCAATGCCGTTTCAACGCGGCCATTAGACTCAAAAACCCGGATAAACCAGCCGTCCGCCTACCAACTGGGCAACTGTTGGGTGGTGGTTTTGGTGGAAGGAGCCGGCGCTTTTGGAGTGGAACTGCCGGACGCCTTCGGGGAGACAGGTTGGGTGACGACCGGCTTTGGCTGGGGCAATTCCTTGTACCCGCGCGGGATTCCAAACAGCGAAGCGTCCAAGGGTCCTTCCTTGGCCGAAATCAGGGCCATCGTGATCGTCTGGCCGCCGCC
>Ga0187851_10001061_pt1 | contig 26952 bp, 18 predicted proteins | sample June2016WEW_6_10_FD_132997 | JGI IMG/M metagenome (GOLD analysis project Ga0187851, IMG submission 132997) | Peatland microbial communities from SPRUCE experiment site at the Marcell Experimental Forest, Minnesota, USA - June2016WEW_6_10 | ecosystem: Environmental > Terrestrial > Soil >...
ATCGGCCTCACCGCGCCGCTCGGATTTGTTGCGGCAGTTGGGATTCCAATTCCATGTCGTCCCCAGCACGGCTGAGGAAATCAAATCCGACGACCTCAGCGCCGGCGAAGTGGCGCAAATGAATGCCTACCGCAAGGCGCGGACCATTTCCAAAAAGCATCCTGATGCCGTGACGCTGGGGGTCGACACGGTGGTGGCGCTTGGCTCGGCCATTTTCGGCAAACCGGCCAACCTGGATGAAGCGGAGCGCATGGTCACGACGTTGCTGGGCAAGACGCATCAAGTGGTGACGGGAGTTTGTCTGATCCACCTGCGCGGGCATCGTCAGAGGATTTTCTGGGAGCAGACCGACGTCACTTTCCGGACGCTGACCCTGCCTCAAATCCGGCAGTACCACGCCCTGGTCAACCCGCTCGACAAAGCAGGCGCCTATGGCATCCAGGAACACAGCGAGGTTTTGGTTGAGTCCATCTCCGGTTCTTTCAGCAACGTCGCGGGGTTGCCCATGGAAAGATTGCAGACCGAGTTGGCGGATTTCGGCATTGTGCCTACGGCGGCCTAGCCCGGTTTTTGCGAGATGCAAAAGTACTGGCACGTCATCAAAATCGGCCTGGCCAACACGCTGGTCTATCGAATCAATTTCTTCTTCCGGGCCGCTTTCAGCTTTATCCCGCTTCTGGCCACCATCTATTTATGGCGCACCATCTATCGCGGCCAAACCGGCACGGTGGCGGGCTACAGCCTGGCGGGGATGATCTCCTATTATCTCATGGTGACCATCGTCGATACCCTGACCGCCGTCACGGAGGACGACTGGCAAATTGCGGCCGACATCAAGGACGGCAACATCAGCCAGTTTCTGCTCAAACCGATCAATTACCTGGCTTACCGCCTTTGCCTGTTTTTTTCGGGAAGATTGATTTTCACGGCCGTATCCATCGTGCCGGTTGGAATATTCATACTTTGCTGGCGCCATTATTTTGTCGGGCCGGCGGGCGGGCTGGCCCTGGGGTGCTTTTTGCTGTCCACCTTGCTGACGGGCCTCCTGCAATTCTTCATGTCGTTCACCATGGCCCTGCTGGCTTTCTGGCTGCTGGAAATCTCGACCTTTATTTTCATCGTCTTCGCCTTCGAATACATCGCGGGCGGCCATTTGTTTCCCTTGAACATTTTGCCGCCGGTTTTGGCCGGGGTCCTGAAGTACACGCCGTTTCCATATCAATTATATTTTCCGGTCAGCATTTATTTGGGCCAGGTGAAAGGGCCGGACTTGTGGCGGGGCCTTCTCATACAATCGGGCTGGGTCCTGTTCTTTTTTGTCCTGGCGCGCGCAGTCTGGAGGCGGGGCATTCGAAAATATTCCGCCGTGGGAGGGTGACGCATGGCTCCTAATCCTAATCCCTCCAGCTTCGCAGAACGGGTTCGCCGCCATGCGGCCATCTATGTGGCGCTGTGGCGCAATTCCGTCGTGCGCGAGATGAGTTTCAAAAGCAATTTCCTGCTCTGGATCTTCGTGGAGTTTCTGTGGTTTGGTTTGCAGCTCAGCTTTATCGGCGTCATTTACCTGCACACCGATCACATCGCCTCCTGGAGCAAATGGCAGGTGGTCATGCTGGTCGGGGCCAGCCATTTTATCCAACAGATCTTCCAAGCGTTCTTCTTGACTAACTGCGTGCAACTTTCCGAGCTGATCCGCACCGGCCGGCTCGACTTCATGATGCTGCTTCCCATGAACACCCGCTTTCTAATTTCGTTGCGGCAAGTGGATCTGGGCGAGTTCGTCAACGCCGCCTCCGCCCTGGGGGTCATCGCCTATGCGGCCCGGCAATTGCATTTTGTCCCGGACGCGGCGCAGATCGCCGGTTTTCTGATGTTGTGCGTGGCCGGAATCCTCATTCACTATTCGCTGATGTTTCTATTGGCCAGCGTGGCGTTTTGGACCGTGCGCGCCCAGGGAATCGTTTGGGGTTACTACAGCCTGTTCAACATCGCGCGGTCGCCGGACGCAGCGTTTCAAGGATTCTTTCGCGCCTTCTTCACCTTCGCCATTCCGATGCTGCTGGTGGCCAATGTGCCGGTGAAGTTGCTCCTGCGCCTGGCGTCTCCCGGCGAAATGCTCTGGCTTCTCGGCATGGTGGTGATTTGCTTTGTGGCGTCGGAATTGTTCTGGCGCTTTTCCATGCGCCATTATGCCAGCGCCAGCGCGTGATGTTCAGTGATTGGCCCCGCCGCGCACCCGCGACACCGCGGCCAGCGCCAAACATCCCCCCAACGCCACCACCGCCGCGCAAAACAATTCCCTCCGCCAGGATAATGGATGCGGACTTTTGCAAACGATGATCAGCGCCAGGGCCGCCAGCAGAATATCTGCGCCCAAAAGATACCAAGCGGGCATGACCGGCTTTTGCGCAGGCTCGTCCGCCAGCACGCTGGCGGGAGAAGTCGAGTGCCCGCGCATCAGGGAGCGAACGCCCGAGCCGACTGGCGCCGTTTCCGGCGAGAAAGGATTGGCCTTCCCGGCCTCCTTCGGGCCATCGTCCAGGAGCTCCTCCAAATTTCGGCCCAAGACCTGCTTTGCCATGACACCCAGCGTGGATAAAAAACGGCCCGGAAACAAACCTTATTACGTCCAAATTTGCCGGTCCAGAGAACGGTATTGAATCGCCTCGGAGATGTGGTCGCTGGCGATTGTTTCGGAACCGGCTAGGTCGGCTATCGTCCGCGCCACTTTCAACACCCGGTCATAGGCGCGCGCGCTCAGATTCAAATCGGCCATGGCGAATCTCAGCAGCTCCTTGGTCGCTTCATCCAGCGCGCAATAACTCTTCAACTCTCGCGGGCCCATGCGCGCGTTGCAGGTGATGGTCCGCTTGTGGGCAAAGCGTTCCTGCTGCCTTTTGCGCGCGTCCACCACCCGCCCGCGAATGGTGGCCGAATCCTCTCCCGTCCGTTCGGCGCTGATGTCGCGGAACTTCACTTGCGGCACCTCGACGTGCAAATCAATCCGGTCGAGCAACGGCCCGGAAATGCGGCCCAGATAATTCTGAATCTCGCGCGGTGAACTGCGCGATTCGCCCGCCATTTTGCCGTCGGGCGTCGGATTCATCGCCGCCACCAGCATGAACTGCGCAGGGAACGTCATGCTGCCGGCGGCGCGGGAAATTGTCACATGGCCCTCTTCCAACGGCTGGCGCATGGTTTCGAGCACGCCGCGTTTGAACTCGGGCAATTCGTCGAGGAACAACACCCCGTGGTGCGCCAGGGAGATTTCGCCGGGAGTCGGGTTGGCGTTGCCGCCGAGCAGGCCAGCGTCGCTCGCCGTGTGGTGCGGGGTGCGGAAGGGACGGCGCGTAACCAGCGCCTGTCCGGGCTTGAGCAATCCGACGATGCTGTGAATTTTGGTTGTCTCCAGCGCCTCCTCCAAAGTGAGGGGCGGCAGAATAGTGGTCAGGCGCTTGGCCAGCATGGATTTGCCCGTGCCGGGCGGCCCGATCAGCAGGACATTGTGCCCGCCGGCGGCGGCGATTTCCAAGGCGCGCTTGACCGATTCCTGCCCCTTGACTTCCGCCATGTCAATTTCTTCCGTGAACGACTGCTCGAAGATTTTGGTGAGATCGACTTTGGCAGCGTCGATTTTGATTTCACCTTCCAGGAAAGCCACTGCTTCGCGCAAGTCGCGCACAGGAATGACCTGCAAGCCATCCACCACCGCCGCCTCGGCCGCATTTTCCGCCGGCACCAACAATCCCGCGCTGCCCTCGGCCCGCGCCCGCCAGGCGATGGGCAGGACGCCTTTGACCGGACGCACCACGCCGGTCAGGGCCAGTTCCCCCACCATGACAAAGTTGTCCAATTGATCGGCCTGAAGCTGGTCGCTGGCCGCCAGCATGCCGATGGCAATGGGGAGATCGAAGCCCGGCCCTTCCTTCTTCACGTCAGCGGGCGCGAGATTGATCGTCGTGCGGCCCATGGGAAATTTGAAGCCCGAGTTGGTCAACGCCGTGCTGACGCGATCCTTCGATTCCTTGACTGCCGCATCCGGCAAACCGACGATGGCGACGACGGTATCGCCCCAACCTGAATTGACCTCCACCTCGACAGGGAAAGCTTCGATGCCATTGACGGCGGCGGACAAGACCCTTGCTAACATGATCAGATTAATGGCCTACCCGGCGTGAAACATCAATCCACTTCCGCAAAGATTCTCCGATTAGCGCTCTACGGCGTCACTGCGCGGTAAAAACGCTGGTGAAAATTGCTGGCGTTGGAATCAACGATCGCGGCTGCGCCGAAAGCCGAGGGGTTGGTGAGAATGGGGATCCACTGCACCAGATTCGTCGAGCCGTCGATCACCACCGCCCCCTGGCCAGTCAAGCCAGTCAACGAGAACAGGAATTGCCCGTTACTAAACTGCAGGGCGCCCGGACCGGAAAGAAATGATGCCGGCACCCCGGTTACGCCAAGCAGGGCGGCGGCACTGGTGATTGCCCCGTAGGAATTGCTCAGCACCACTTGGTAGGGGCCGGCATTGGATGCCTGGACATTTGCAAGTGAGACGACGGAATTTGTGGCGGTCGCCACATTGGTGTTGTTGAACTGCCACTGATAAAAGAGCGCTGGAGCACCAGTCGCTTCAACCGCAAAATTCGCACTGCCGCCCAGCGCGACCGACAGATTTGTGGGTTGCGAAACGATGTGCGGCGCAGTGGCCCGGATCAATATATCGTTATAATCCCAACTGCCCGTGGTTGTGACCCTGGCCACAATGCCAATGCCGGTGATCGGGCCGGACAGATTGGCCGACGCGCCCTGACCCAGGGTGACGGAACTGCCGCTTATCGTCAGATCGGTCCAATTGGACGCAATGGGGCTATAAACCAGGGTGGTCATCGAAAAATCGGCGCTGCTGCTGGTTTCCACATACGCGGTCATCGGGCTGGTGGACATATACCATGCTCCACCGACCTGAACTGCAAAATAGGAAGTGACGTTGGAGCCTTTGTAGCTCTGCTGGGTCTCAACGGAGAAAGTCAGGTTCGAGTATAGGGTTGGATCAATACTGGTGAATGCAGAGTCGCCAGCGGTTCCACTGCCGGCTCCATTGGTGGTGTAGAAGATCCCGGTCCCCGAGCTGCTGGCTCCAAAATACGCGGCGGAGGCGGGCAAAGACTGGGCAGTATAGGCGTCCACCGCATTCAACTGAGGATATATGCCGGCATATCCGCCCGAACCAAGGACTTGATTCCAGCCAACTTGAGCCAGGGTGAGGTCGCCTCCCTGCACAGCGCCAAAATCTTCCTGATACAGATTGGTGGGTTGTGCCTGGGCGGAGGTGACAAAAATCGAGTCGCTTCCATCGTTCGTCCCGGCGCCGTTCAACACGACGGCTTGAAAGTGATAGGTTGTGGAAGGTAGCAGGTTGGTGATTTCCACCGCCACAGCTTGGGCGAGGTAATTGGCGGCCAGGGTGTTCGTAACAGAGAAGCTGCCGTAATTGCTGGTTGGACCCCATCGGAAATATGCCGTGGACGGCGCGCCGTTGGCATAGGCTTGGGCGTTTAGAGTGGAGGTCGTGCCAGCGATGGCCGAAGCGGCCAAAGTCATTGCCAGCGGAGGCCCCGTTGTTAATGGGGCGCCAAGCGAGACAAGGGCGTTCAGAGAAGGCAGGAGGTTGCCCCCTGCATCAAAAAACGATGCCGTATTGAATCCGGCTTCGTTGACCCCCGACACGGCCTGATATTCTCCGCCCCAATAAAAGACGCCGGCCGCAAGTCCGTCCGGCACACTATTCACAATCTGTCCCTCCGCCACGATGAAACTGACCTGGCCGATTTCAGTGGGAGGATAACCATAAAGGTCGCTTAACCAGACGGTGGGGCAGGTGTTGGTCCAGGGAAAAGCGGTCTCGGCGACAACGATGGGTTTGCCAAAAGTATTGGCCGCGTTGGACAGGCAGGTGCCCAAGGAGGTCAAGGAGCCTTGGTAAAATGGGTAGTAGCTCTCGCCAATGATATCAAAGGAAACCCCCTCCGCTTCCAGATTGTCAAAAAACCACTCGGTGGTGGCCCAGTCTCCGCCGCTGGCAATATGGACAATGATCTTGGGCATGGGCTTGCCGGCGGCGGTCGAGGCGTCGTGAATTCCCTGAATCGCATTTGTCATCAATTGGCCGAGTTGCGACCAGTTCGTGCCGCCGCTGCCCGAGAGGGGTCCGCCGTAGGGCCACAACATGCCTGAGGTGATTTCATTCCCCACCTGCACATAATCCGGCATCGCTCCCGCCGCGGCAAAAGTGGCGATGGTGTTGCTGTTATAGGCGTACATCTGCTGAACCAGTTGGGCATAGTTCAGACTGGCCCAAGCCGCGGGAATGGCTTGATGGCCGGGATCGGCCCATGTGTCGGAGTAATGAAAATCCAGCGAGAACAACAGGCCGGCGTTTTTGACCCGCACGGCCAGCGGGACGGTATAGTTGGTATTATTGATGTAGTTGTAAGGATCCTCCTCCGCCTGGGCCTGGCTGCTGGTGAACAAGCGCAGGCGCACGCAATTGATGCCGTGGTTCTTGAGAATCTGAATTCCGTCCGTGACCACCCCGCCGTCCTTATACTGAACGCCCAGTGAATTGAAATACGACAAAAAAGAAAAGTCGGCGGCGACGAGAAAATTGGTGGTGGATGCGTGCGCGGAAAGGTGAAAAAGAGCGAAAAAAACCGAAAAAATCACCGCGAGTTTCAGTCTCATAAACCAATGATGTTGAAACAAACTTGGGGAAGCAACATGCAAAAGCCCTCCTCCGAAGTTGGTCCGCACTCGAGACATACGGCATTATGGCATATTCCCGGTGGTTTTGCCCAGCCTCACAGATGTAAGGTTTTGCTACTCCGTCCTGGCGGTGAGGAATTTGAGGGTGGCCTCGGTGCGGGAGCGGACATGGAGTTTGTTGTAAACGTGGCGGAGATGCCAGCGGACGGTGCCATCGGTGAGACCGACGCGGGCGGCAATCTGCTTGTTGGGAAGGCCGGCCGCCAGGAGTTCAAGGATTTCGCGTTCGCGCGGGGAAAGGCCCTCGACTTCCGCGGTGGTGGCAACGGGTTCCTGGAAGGATAGAATGACTTTGCGGGCAATTTCGCGCGACATGGGGGCGCCGCCCTGGCGGACCTCGCGGATGGCGGCAATCAGTTCTTTGGAGGTGCAACGTTTCAAGAGGTAGCCACAGGCGCCGGCCCGCAAGGCCTTGAAAATGCGTTCTGTATCTTCATAAACGGTGACGATGATGATTTGGAGGGAGGGGAGGAGCTGTTTGAGTCGGGCGGTGCATTCGATGCCCGAGATGTCTGGCAATTGAATGTCCATCAGGACGATGTCCGGGCGATGCTTTGGCATTTCCTTGCAGGCTTCCCCCGCGGTCGCGCAAGCATAAACGCATTCGCATTCCGGGTCGGTCTGAACAAACTCGGTGAGGCTTTCCCGGATGATTTTATTGTCCTCGACGATGGCAATTCTGGTCATAGGGCTTTAATGAAGGGGCAGGTCGAAGCGGACGGTGGTGCCGCGTCCGGTTTTGGTGCTGACTTTAAACCGTCCGTTCAGGTTTTCCAGACGCGCCTGCATATTGGCAAGGCCGTCCATTTCCTCGGTTTGGCCGGTTTCGGTCCAACCCCGGCCATTGTCGCTAATGGTGAGGCGGATGCGGTCCCCTTCCGCCTGGATGTCCAGGACAACTTCGGTTGCGCCGGAATGTCGAACAATGTTGGTCAGAGCTTCCTTGAAAGCGAGGAATAACTGGTGGCGATGCCGGGAGTCCACCACACGGTCCTCGAGCTTGAAAGGGCCTTCGAGGCGCCAGGCGATGTTAGCCAGGCCCAGGAATCGCTCGGCATAGAGTGAGAAATAGCTGATCATCGAGGCCAGGGAATCATGGGTGGGATTCATGGCCCAAACGATTTCGTCCAGAGCGGTGACCATTTGGCGGGCTTGGTTGCTCATTTGCTCGAGATAATGGCTGCGCTTGGCCAAGGGCGCTGAATTGGAGAGCGCCCTGACACCCAGCATGCTGATTTCAGTCAGGCCGGATCCCAGTTCATCGTGGAGGTCCTGGGCAATGCGGGCGCGTTCCAGTTCCATGGCGTGCTGCTGCTCGACCTTTTGCCGTTCGCGGATCTGGATTTCGAGTTCAGCACTGCGCTGGCCGACCTTGCGGCGCAATTGGGTGATCCAAAGGACAGTGACAGCCAGGACGCAGGCCAACGCTCCGAGCATGACCAGCATTTTTTGCAACGTCCACCAAGGGGGCTGGGCCAGCACGACGACATCGGAAGGGGAATTGAGCAACAATCCGAAGAAGGCGACATCCTGACTCACGCCTTGGATGACACACGTTCCCGTCAACTCCAACTGGCTGCCCATCGGTATGGTCCTAATGTCGGTGTCCGAGCCGGGCAACACGGCCAAAAAGGACCGCAGGCCGACGCGCATTTCCAGCGCCTCTCCGGTTGGGGTGGTTCGTTGGTTCACGAGCAACGCCTTGATCCGGACCCTCGTTGAATCCAGCTCGGCACGGATCAAATCGTCAGCGCCGATGTCCGTGGCCTTGGGCAGGGCAGCAAGGCCGGTTTTGCGCAAAACGGCTTCGCGCAAGACGGGAGCGGCGCTGCTCAATTCCGGGAAGCCCACCACGTCCACCAAGTCGCCCACCTCCAAGCCTGCGGGATGCTTGGCGATGAATCGGACGCCGTTGCTGCCATCCATCATGAAGGCTTCGGGCTCGCGCAAGTGAATGATCTGACCGGAAACTTTCACCCGTTGGAAGACGCTCGCCTGAGGGTCAAAGAGGAGCAGTTCAGAGGCTGTTTTTTTTGGGATGGCGAATAAATCGGCCGGCGCGGGTTGCTCGACGGTGAGGGAGGCGCCATTAATGCGGACCTCGTCCACCTTGACCCGGTGAGTGATATAATCCCAAGAGGCGAAGAGGCAACCGCGGACGCGGATCAGGGCGTCCTCGTAAGGTTGGAGGTCCCTGGTTGTGAGGCCGGCGAGGCTGAGTTCGGATTTAATTCTTCCATCCTGAGTGAGCAGAGTGACACTGTCGTCCTGGACGGAAGTGAGGATGCCCTGGATTTCCACGTACTGGGCGTCCAGGCTACCGTTCATCAACTGATCCCGTGTCGGATGAACGGGTTCCGGGAGGTCGCCCGCGCCGAGGGTGCGCACGCGTTGCGCATTGACCACGGGGGCAAACAAACCGGGATCGGTCACCCCTTCGACTTCCAAGAACTCGCCAATTCGAGGCGGGTCGGAACGACTCTCGGAGGAATCGATGACATAAATGCCGCGGGTGGAATCCTGAATGGTGAAGGCTTGCTGCTGGGGCCATACCGAGGTGATGACGCCGCAGATTCTGACCGGGTAAGAGCGCTGGGCTTCCTCGCGCTTCAAGCGGTGGATTTCAGCGGCGTTAACCAGGAGCGGCAGCCCCGAGGCATTGGTCTTTCCGGTTTCAGACTTCTCCGGACTCGGCTGCATGACTTCAATCACTTGGCCGACGGGAACGAGCAAAGTACTGAGAACTCTCTGGCCGTCGATGGTTGAGGCCCCCTGCCCGAATCCCGTTGCGTGAACGCGGTGGTTTAAAAGCAATGCGGGCGCAAGGCCGGAGCCGCCGGGAACTTCCGCGCTGACGCGTCCCGTTCTGGCGCTGATTTCCAGCTTCAAGCCGTCAGGTTCTTCGCTGGCGAATGTCACTGTTCCCTCGACTTCCACCCATTGGCCCTCTTCGCCGCGGCGCAAGGTTTGGCCAATGGCCAGGGGAATCGGTTTGGGGAAAGCGGCCCGGGCCAACACTCTCGCGCGCATGTTGGGTTCGCCCACGAAGAGCCGGCTGCCGTCGTCCGATGTCGTGCGAAAAGTATAAAGGCCCTCTTTTGGAACTTCGAGGAATCCGGTGAAACTGAGTCCAACATGCTCGAGGCGGGCCATGACGCGAAGGTCAAAGTTGTTCACTGTTCCGTTGGTCAGGGCGGCCGAGGGATCATGATCGGGCAGCAGTTCGCTGGAGACCGCGTAACACCGGTAGTCAAGGCCGTGACCCCAATGGCTCACGGCTTTGGCGGGGTCCGCTTGAATGCGGTAGAGGGCAGAGTCAGGGATTTTCTGGCGGGCGAGCGCGGGTCCTTCGTATTCGACCACCAATCCATATTTTTCGACCCCGTTGAACCAATCGACCCGGATGGGATTGCGCCCCGCCTTTAAGAAAACGGCGCCGGCTTTCTCCACCATGCCGTGGACGCCGTCATTGTTCACGACCGGCCCCTTTGCTCCGATCTTGAAACCGGCGCCCGCCGGCGCGATTGTGCCGTTGCCCTCCAATGAGATTTTTTGTCCCGGTTCAACAGGCTGGCCCTGTAAATCCATTTCCAATTCCTCGGCGCCGGAGGCATCCTTCAAAACGAATTTTCCGGTTGCGGGATTGGCCCACCAAACGTCGCCGGTCAAATGGAAAGCGTAGCTGACCGCCGGCATCTGGGAGGCCAGAAAGCGGATTTGGCCAACCCGGGTGACCTCGGGCGGATGCTGGCGGGCGGAGACATCATCGGCTCGCGCCGTTGGAGCGGCCAGGGACACGCTCAAGGTCCATGCGCAACAGGCCGTTGGCCAACGCCAGATCAAAAATGCCGTGTGCATGGCAACAGGGTATTTCTTTAGCATTGCCTTTGCATTACAAATTTCCACGTCCGGTTTTTTCTTATGGATGGACGAAGCTTGCGGTTGAGGCTGATGGCATGGGCTGAAGGCCCAAAACATTCATGGCCGGCAGGGGGTTGCCTGTGGGGTCAAAAAGGGAATTGGCATCGTGCCAGCCTGTGCGCCCGCGGGCGGAGTTTGGAAAATAAGTGTCTTCCGGATGCCAGTAATTGACGCCAATCCCATGGCCTTCCGGAGCGTCCCTGACCGTTTTGATGACATCGGCCAGGAACTTCTTTTGTCCATCAGGCGTCAGCGGCCAGATCATGTTTTTGGCGGCGGCGGGGGAGGGGTGGGTGTCCCTGGACGGATAGGCGGTTTCAACCACCATCACGTCCTTGTGGTAGCGTTGGATGGTTTGGCGGAGGGTGTCGCGCAGGTTTGCGAGCGTGCCATGCCAGTTGGGATAGTAGCTCTGGCCAATGACATCAAAGTCAACCCCGGCTTTGACGAGGTGGTCGAAATACCAGCGGGTGACCGGCCAGTCTCCCCCGCAGTCAATATGAACGATGATGCGGACGCGGTCCGCGGGCGTGACGGCGGAGCGGACGCCGTCGCCGGCGGCCTTGAGGACGCGGATGAGATGGTTCCACTGTTTGGCGTCGTCGTAGGGTTCGGGCGGTGTGATCACTTTCACATCGCCTGAGTACACCTTGACCGTGGAGAGCGGCACGCGGACCTGGGCATCGGGCCAAAGGAGGCCGCCGGTGATCTCGTTGCCGATCTGGACAAAGTCCGGCGTGGCCCCGGCTTGTTTCAGGGTTGCGATCACGTTGGAGGTGTAGGATTCGGTCTGTTGGACCAGCGCGTCAAAATCAAGATTGTTCCACGCCGCGGGTTTGTTTTGTTTTTGCGGGTCGGCCCACCAGTCCGAGTAATGGAAATCCAGCATGAAAGTGGCGCCGGCGTCTTTGATGCGTTTGGCCAGCTTGGTGGTGTATTCAAGCCCGTTGAGGCCGTTGCGCGGATCAACCCAAATCCGCAGGCGGAAGCAGGTCCAGCCATTTTTCATAAAAATGGCCAGGGCGTCGCCCGGCTTGCCGCCCTCCACGTAAACGCCGCCCCACCTCTCCACATCGGAAAGGGTTGAAATGTCGGCACCGAGATAGAAGGGCGATGGCTTGATGGCGACCGCCGTGACGGGGCTGCTGGCACATCCCGCGGACAAGAGCGTCACGACGACGGCCAAAATGCACGGGCAAAGACGGGCGGGATTTATGGGCGGTTTTTGACTCATCGCCAGGGTTTTATTGGACATGGGCTGATCCTCACACAAAAGGGGCAGTCTGAACAGCCTCACAAATGTAATGTCGGGGCTGCGCGCTGAATGTTGAGCCGAAGGCTCAACGCTCCACTTATACACAATCTATTAATCATCAATGGTTTGCGAAGATTGGCATCAAAAGGGGCGGCGCAAGAACGGACTTGGGCCCAGGGAGCGGTTCTCGTCGGGGTCTATCAGAACCATACCTTTGTGAGGCTAGGCAAGGCGCAGAATAAATGGATAATGTGCATTATGGCCATTGAACGCGACAGGCAAAGCTGATCGTCACAAAACACGAAAAAGCGCCGATACTGGAATGAGCACATCACCTCATGGATTAAAGATGACTGCAATAGGAAGTCCGAAACGATCTTTCACCGGCTTTACGCTGATTGAATTGCTGGTGGTCATCGCCATCATCGCGATATTGGCGGCAATGCTGTTGCCGGCATTGGCCAAGGCGAAAATGAATGCCAAACGCATTCAATGCGCTTCAAACCTGAGACAGTGGACGGTGGCCTTTAATCTGTATTGCAACGACAACCACGACAGCATGATGCTGGGCTGGTATGCGGTGGATACCACACCTCCCACTCCAGCCACCGAAGGTGAGTGGTCGCTGGCCTTGCAGCCCTACATCAATACCAACAACAATGTAGCTTTCTGCCCGCTAGCGACAACGCTGCGGAGCTCCCTCCCTTCAGGCCAAATGTGGACGACCGAGAATGTGCAGAATCTGGCATGGGGACTCGTAGGAACGAACAATTATACTGCTAATTGGGACCCACAGAACCTGGCGGCGTACGGCAGTTATGGAATTAACGGCTGGATGTATAATCCCCCTCTATCAACCCCGACAAGCGACGTTCCGACAACCGATATTCCTGGTTTCTGGCGGAAGCTGGCACCCAACGCCGTCGGGTACAACGGATTGCCGGTGGCGCTGCACAACATTCCTTTGTTGGGCGATTGCGCTTATGACGGAAGCCAGCCGTATCCGACCGATACAATACCGGCTGCTCCGAATACACTGTCCACTGGCGCTGGTTCCGACATGTCGGACTGGCTCATAACCCGACATGATGGCAGAAGCCCGCTCGAAATGGCTTTCCTTGATTCGTCGGTCAGGCCTGTGGGGTTCAGGGAGCTTTGGACGTTGAACTGGAGCGCGATTTTCAATACATCAGGACCCCCCGGTCATGGATTTCCAACATGGATAAAAGCGTACCAATAAGACAACAACGATAACCAATACAACCAACACAAGATTCATACACTGCAAGGTCGTCTCGTTCATCAACCAACCAAAAACAACAGAATCCAGAAAACTATGAAAAAAGCACTCTCAGCATGCATCCTCGCTGTCGCCTTTTTTGCCTCTTTGAGGACAACCTCCGCCACTATTCTCTATCAAGAGGACTGGGGCACCACCAATGGGGGATCTGCGATCGCCTACGGCTACAGCGGCAACGAGGCTTATCCATTCGGACAACTTGGCTGGAGCGTTATTGTGCCGGCCGCGCAATCCGGAAGCGGTCCGCCGTATGAAGGGATTTACGTGGCCACGAGACCGAGTGATACGAACACCGGCTATGTATTGCCTGGGAACACGGCGTATTACACGACAATGTCGGCCGGGCAAATCGGGTGCCTTTACACAACGGCCGGAGCCAGCGGAAGCTCCGGGGATACGGTCTTCCCCTCTGGCGGCATCAATCCGGCGTCGTATTCCGGGGGATTGTACTTAAACGCGGAGGTGAGCACGGAAGGCACTTCCGCTGTGGATTATTTTGCCATTCAGTTAAATAACGCCAACTGGTATGTATCTGCCACTCCGATGTCGGCCACGGAGCCGCCTTATCCGGGATTTGTGGACGTGTGCCAGCAATATAGCACCACCGCTGGCGCGTGGAACAACCTGACCCTTAGCACGCCCAACACGGTGACCTTTGGTTCGGCGGCGGGAACTTTGTCCGGGACCATCACTGGTTTCGGCGTTGTGCAGGTTGGCCCCGGCGGCTGGAACTACAATGAGCTTGCCATCACCACGACCTGCGACGGACTCGGCGTGGGAACGCCGGCGGCCATTTCCTTCAATCCGTTGAACCAGAGCGTTTATGTCGGCGGCGGAGTTTCCTTTTTGGCGCAGGCCAGCGGCACTTCGCCGCTCGCCTATGCCTGGACCGGACCAAACGGTCCAATAACCGATGTCGCGGGCAAATTCACGGGTTCGGCGACGAGCGAGCTGACCATTCTGAATGCCCAGAGCAGCGATGCGGGCAGTTATACCGTGCAGGTGAGCAACGATGATGGCGCCAACACCGCCACCTCCACCAGCGCCACCCTGACGGTCAATACCCTGCCTTCCGATTATTTGTATGCGGAAACAGTTCCTTACATTGGGCCGACGACCGACATCGCCACTTCCACCATTGGATGGGTCACCGCGTCCGACGGCGAAGGCGGCATTTATTCGAGTGGCGGCGGTTCGGGGGCTGTTTATGCCTATGAGCCGGCCGTCGAGACCATCATTTACTACACGGACATAGGCACGGACACGGGCGCAACCGGACTGGCATTTCCGAGCATCAACCCTGCCAATTACCCATACATCACGTTGCAGACTTCATTGGACCCGAACAGCGTAGCGACAGATGTCACCGCCTATTTCGCGGTGCAAATGACAAGCGGAAGCGTATCCAATTGGTATGTTTTTGGGACGCCGATAGATGAAGACCTTTCAACGACTGGCGATTTTGAGACTCAACAATTGCAGTTTACGACCGCCGGATCGCAATGGAAGAATCTGACCATCACTTCCACCAACGCCGTCATTGGCAGCCAGGTCTCCGGCACGCTTGCCGGCAATATTACGGGGGCCGGGCTGGTGTTTCATTTCAACGGAGGAGGCGGGGACTTCAATTGGGACCAATTCCTGATCACGACAGACCAGGTGCAGGCCACTGCGCCGGTCATAAGTTCGACCGGCATTCCCTGGAGCCAGACGGTGTATTCCGGTGGAGGAGTGAGCTATGAAGTCACCACGACCAGCGGGACGGTGCCTTTCACTTATAGCTGGACGCTCAACGGTACTACTTTGAATAACGGCACGCTTGCCGACGGGGCTGTGGTATCGGGCGCCACAACTCCGATCCTGAACATCACGGGGGTCACGACTGCAGAGGTCGGCGGCACCAGCGGAGGAAGCGTGGATGTCGTCGCTTATGTCAGCAACGGCCAAGGCTCCGACAACAGCGACGCGTATTATGGCGCCGGGAGCGTCACATTGACGGTGAACAATCCTCCCATCGGCCTGCTCTACGAGGAGTCATTTCCATGGCTGAATCCGTCAACATCAGGCGATTATTCAATTGCTCAAGACGGTTGGACGGAGGCGTTTTACCAGTCTCCCGCCAGCCTATACAACAACAACGCGGGCAATGACGGCGCGGTTTCGGTCTATAGCGCAACCCCGATCACTGTAGCTTACTACACAGACACGTATCTGGACACGAATCAAGCCGGACTACCCTTCCCGAATATCGACCCAGCAGGATTTGTCGGTTCCTTGAGTCTGCAGGTGGATTTGCAGGCTGGAGCCAACTCCGGCAACGTGACCGCCTACTGGGCGGTGGCAATGACAAGCGGCGGCGTGACCAATTGGTACGCCAGCGCCAGTCCCATTGCAGCGCCGGGGTCCAGTTTTGCGACCGTTACCCAGACCTTTAGCACTGCCGCGGCCAATTGGAACAACCTCACCATCACTCCCTCGGGAGCAGTAATTGGCTCGCCGGCGACCAAACCGTTGTCCGGCGTGATAACCGGAGCCGGCCTGGTGTTTGTCATCGTGGGGAGCGGAGGAGATTATAACTTCGATAACTTCCAGATCAATGGCAGCGGACTCGGCAACATCGTGTATAGCGTGAGCGGCAGCAGCCTCAATCTGTCGTGGGTTGGAAACCCGGCGGTGCAATTGCAAAGCGCAACGAGCGTGAGCGGCCCGTGGGCGAATGTATCGCCCAGCACGCTGGGGAAATATTCGAAAACAGTGACGGCCACAGGAGGCCCGAAGTTTTACAGGCTCGTCGGGGCTGAGTGAGCATTCAGATCACCCGGACGCGCCGTATGCTGGGGAGCTGCGAGCGGCCAACACCGCTTGCAGCTCCTTTCATCGGCGCCTTGTGGAGCAGCCAGTGAACAGCTTTTTTTGATGTGAGTGGATTTAACTTGTGGAAACTGGGTTTGACAGGGCTTCTTGCCGTTCTTGCCCCTGCGGCGGCCTCCGCGGACAGTTGCGCCATCACCATTGTCAGGCCCAAGCCTCCTGTCACCGAAGGATTTAAAATGGGCCAGGCGCGGCGCCCGGATGGCGCCACGCTGACGCTGGACGGCGACAGCCTTCTGCTGGACGGGAAGCGGTGGACGCCTGTAATGGGCGAGTTTCATTTTTCCCGCTACCCGGAAAACGAGTGGCGCGAAGAACTGCTCAAGATGAAGGCCGGCGGCGTGGACATTGTTTCCACCTATGTTTTTTGGATCCATCACGAGGAGATTGAAGGACAGTTCGACTGGTCTGGGTCGCGTAACTTGCGTCACTTTATTCAACTCTGCCATGAAACCGGATTGAAGGCATTTGTGCGCTGCGGCCCCTGGGACCACGGCGAAGTGCGAAACGGGGGCTTTCCCGACTGGCTTTTGAAGAAAGGCTGGAAAACGCGCGCCAACGACACGAACTATCTGGCCAAAACAAGAAGATTCTATGGCGAAATCGCGCGACAACTTGACGGGCTGTTGTGGAAAGATGGCGGGCCGGTGATTGGAGTCCAGTTCGAAAACGAATACAGCGGCCCCGCCGAACATTTGCTGACTCTCAAACGCATTGGGCGGGAAATGGGACTCGACGCGCCAATTTACACCCGCACCGGCTGGAACCAGCCCTCGGGGCAGATGCCCTTCGGGGAGGTGGTGCCACTCTATGGTGTCTATGCGGAAGGATTTTGGGACCGGGTTCTCACACCCATGCCGGCCGGCTATTGGAAAGGGTTTCGTTTTTCGAATTTCCGCATGGACGACGCCAACGCCAGTGAACTGCCCGGCGAAGGAGGCGCGGTGGATCCGCTGGACGCCGCCCAATATCCTTATCTCACGTGCGAAATCGGCGGCGGCATGATGAACAGCTATCACCGGCGCATTCTGGTCAATCCCAAGGACATCGAGTCCACCACCCTCATCAAGCTCGGGTCGGGCAGCACCCTTCCCGGCTACTACATGTATCACGGAGGCGTGAATCCCGAAGGCAAATTGACCACGTTGATGGAATCGCAAGACACAGGATACTGGAATGACATGCCAGTGAAGAATTACGACTTTCAGGCCCCGCTCGGCCAATATGGCCAAGTGCGTGAGCAATACCATCTCTTGCGGCGCCTGCATCTTTTTCTGCACGAATGGGGTTCGGAGCTGGCCGGGATGCCGGCCACGATGCCGGAGCAGGGCCCGCACGGGAAGAATGATTTTGACACCCTGCGCTGGAGCGTTCGTTCCGACGGCCAGAGCGGATTCGTTTTCGTGGATAATTATCAGCGCCTGCAGGACATGCCTGCCAAAAAGGACGTGCAGTTCGTAATTCATCTTCCGTCCGGCCCCCTCGTTTTTCCCCAAACCCCCGTCACCATTCCGTCCGGCGCCTGTCTCATCTGGCCCTTCAATCTCGATCTTGGCCAGGGCGTTCGACTGGCCTGGGCCACCACGCAGCCGCTCACGGCGGTTGAGGACGGCAACGTGCGCACGGTTTTTTTCGCGGAAACTGAAGGCGTTCCCGCGCAATTTGCCTTCGAACCAAACGGGCCGCCCCTGGAAGTCATTAGCGGCCATCTCTCCCGCGGCGAAGCCGCCAGAGTGGTCCGCGATATAAGACCAGGCACCGGTGTCGCGGCCAGGTTCCTGTTGGCGGGCGGCCGCTCACTGCAGATTGTTGTGCTTGACAATAAGGATTCCCTCGCCTTGTGGAAGGGTGACTTGCAGGGGCGCGACCGGGTCTTCCTCACCCGTGCCGGCCTAATCCTTGATGGAGACAGTCTGGGCCTGACCTCCATCAACCCGGATGACCTGAGCGTGGCGATTTATCCGGCGCCATCCTCGATCGAATCCCAGTCGGTCAATCTCGAAGCCAAAACTGAGGGCGTTTTCAGGCGGTATGCCCCCCCAGCCCCGCGAGCCGTCAAACTCAAGGCCGCCGTCAAGAAAGTGCAGGATGCCGGAGCGCCGCGGGAAATCCCCCTCGGCAAAATCGAGCAGCCCGTCGCGACCGCGCCGCTGGATTCGGACTTTGAAAAAGCGGCTGTTTGGCGCGTCAAAATCCCGGCGGATATCGATCTCGGCACGGATCCCATCCTTCGTTTTCACTACGTTGGGGATGTGGCCCGCGTGATGCTGGACGGCAGGTTTATTACCGACGACTTTTACAACGGCAACGAATTTGACCTTGGTCTGCGCCGTCATGCTCCTGATATTCTGAGAGGCGACCTGCGCATCGGCATTCTGCCGTTGCGCAAAGACGCGCCCATTTATATGGCGGAGAAGGCGCGCCCGGATTTCGGCGGGAGCGCCAGCATTGCCACTCTCCAGCGCATTGAGATTATTCCCCGTTACCAGTTGCAGCTGACGGCCCGAATGAATGGCCCGCTGGTTTCCATTTCCAAAAAACCGGCGGAATAATCATTCTTGACGGGGGGGCAGAAGCCGCAAAATAAAGTGCTTCCCGGGGTTATTTCGCGGCTTTCAAAAACTTCAGCTCCGCCGACGCGGCATGATACTCAGGACAGGTCTTCGCCTGCGTGGCGAGGCACTTCTGGAAATAATCCGTCGCAATCGTAATGTTGCCTTCGACAAGTTGCTTGGAGCCGGCATAAAAAAATGCTTCGCAATGTCGCCCGGCATTCTTCATTTCATCGCTATTGTTGTCGGCTTTAAGAAAATCGGCTTCGCTCAATTGCCCGGTGAGAAAGCGGCCGATTCTTGACGGCCAATCATCCAGCTTCCACGTTTTGCGATTTGCCAGAACTATTTGTAATTCTTCGTTCGCGGCCTTCCGTTCGCCCAAGCGCGCGCGGATCAGCCAAACGCCGAAATGGGAAGAGGCTTGGCCTTCCGGATCCAGCTCACAGGCTTTATGAAAATCAGCCAAAGCGTTCGTAAACGCGCGGAAGTCGTAATACAGAAACCCACGGCTCTGATACACCCCTGCGTATTTTGGATTCAGTTGCATGGCTTTGGTGTAGTCGGCCAACGCGCCGTCCAAATCGCCCTTGGTCCGCTTGACGCTGCCGCGACCGATACGGGCTTCAGCCAAATCCGGCTTGAGTTCAAGGGCTTTGTCGTAGTCCGCCAGCGCGCCGTCCAAGTCGCTTTTGGATTGCTTGATGCTGGCGCGGCCTCCGTAGGCTTCAGCCCAGTCTGGTTTGAGTTCAATGACCTTGGTGTAGTCGGCCAGCGCGCCGTCCAAGTCACCCGTGGCTTGCCTCGCATAAGCGCGACCACTGTAGGCCTGAGGCAAACCCGGCTGGAGCTCGATGGCTTTGTCGAAGTCGGCCAGCGCATTATTCAGATCACCTTTGGCCGCTCTGGCAATGCCGCGATAAACGCAGGCCTCGGCATATTGGGGATTCATGTCAATCGCCTTGGTAAATTCGTTGATTGCCTCGTCCGAGAAACCGAGGGTCCACGCCATCTGGCCGCAGACGAAATGATCGTGCGCGTCATCGGCAAAGGCAGGGGTGGTCATGAGAAATAAAACAGCGGCCAAACCGAGTGTTGTTTTCATCAATGGCAAGACGCTGGCCAGCATGGGCGGATTTTGGGGGAAGGCGGACGCAAGGGCAATGCGGTTTATGCGGCCTTCCCGCCCAAGCCAGATGAGACCCCTCCCCCCATAAACCCATGCGTAATTTTTACGTAAAAGCCGTAATACGCCGTTCTCCTGTCTCGATTGGAAAAGATTGGGCGACAATAGGTTCCAATCGAAAACAGGGCAAAAATCGATTTTACGGTTATTACGGTTCTTTCGGATCATTCAAGATTTGTCTTTTGGTCGAAACAGGTCGAAATAACTCGAAGCAGGTCGAAACGAGGAGGGGCGACGCTGCTGCGGGGGTGAGGCGTCCATCCGCCGTCGCCAGGCTATGGCGGACAAGAAGGCGCGAGCAAAGACAGGATGGCAGGATGGGGATTGGATTCAGACTTTTGAACCGCGAACCTGGGAAAGCTTTTCGGACGGCAGATTGATACATAGGTCCAAAAACCCCGTAACATCCGAGAGTCGGCAACCAACAGCATAGCGTACGCCACCTGTTTTGAAAACAAATCCAGAGCAGCTTCTTGGAGTTCACGGCCTTGCAACAAGGGCAGGTGCGTCCTCTCATGCATTCATCCGAACGTCTCAACACACGGGCCACCCACATCCAGTGCTGTCCAGGTCAACCAAGGGCGCCCCGGCGCTGATCACCGCCGGGTTCCTGCCAACCGAGTTAGAGGCGCGACTGCGTCCGGCTCTGGCAACATATTGCGGGATTGCAATGACCGGAGCAAGTGATAAAATCTGGTTGGTTCTCAGCCCAGGACTCCGCCGCTCCATTGTTTGAGGCCGAAGAGGCGCTGGTGTTCGAGGATGGTGTAACGGTCGGTCATGCCGGAGATGTAGTCGCAAATCGCCCGGTGCCAGCCCGTTTTGCGGGCGCGCTTGCGCGATGACGCGCCAATTTCCCGGGGATGTTGCACAAAATAGCGGAATAGTTCGCTTAACATTTCGCCGGCGCGGCGGTTCGGTTCCATGACGCCCGGGTTGAAGTAGAGATTCTTGTAGAGGTAGGCGCGCAGTTCTGAGTTGAGGCCCCGCCGCTTGCGGCTGTGGCTCACCAGCGGGCGCGGCTGCTTGCGGACATCGTCCGCCGTTTTGACGCCCGAAGCCAGAATCGCCGCCTCGCTGGTTTCGACCACGTCCCGCACCTGGAGGTCAATCATGCAGCGGATGATGAAGTAGCGCCGGGTTTCCGCCGGCAACTCGCCATGTTCCTGGCGCACTGAACGGCAGGCCCCGGCAAAGAGGCGCACGTCGGTCATTAATTTTTTCTCGGACAACAGGCCGGCATCCAAGCCGTCATCCAAATCGTGGCTGCTGTAGATCAATTCATCGGCCAGATTGGCGATTTGCGCCTCGAGTGAGGGCGACTTGGCCGAAAATCCCTTGCGCGGCCCCGGCTGATCGTAGTTGGTCTGGTGTTTGATCAGGCCTTCCCGCACTTCCCACGAGAGGTTTAATCCCCGGAAGCCCGGATATTTTTCCTCCAGTTCCTCGACGATGCGCAGGCTCTGGCGGTTGTGCTCGAAGCCGCCGTGCTCGCGCATCAAGCGGTTCAGGACCGCCTCGCCTTTGTGGCCAAAGGGCGGATGCCCCAAGTCGTGGGCCAGGGCAATGGTTTCGGCCAGGTCCTCGTTCAAGCGCAGGGCGCGCGCGAGACTGCGGGCCATGGCCGCGACTTCAATGGTGTGGGTCAGGCGGGTGCGGAGATGATCGCCCGTGCCGTTGAGGAACACTTGCGTCTTGTATTCCAGCCGCCGGAAGGCCCGCGAATGGATCACCCGGTCGCGGTCCCGCTGATATTGGGTGCGCCACGAGGGGGGAGGCTCGGAGAAAAGGCGTCCGCGCGTTTCGGAGCTGAGTTGCGCGTAGCTGGCCAGGGTCTGCCGCTCCCGTTGCTCAAGCTCCTCTTTGGACACAGGCATAAAGCCGTTCAGTTCGCCAACAATTCATGCACGGAGATACCGCGCAACTCGAACAAGCGGCGGATGGCGTCTTCGATCAAATTGTTGGGGCAGGAAGCACCGGCCGTGATGCCCACGGTAATCTTTCCCTCGGTCAGCCAGTTCGTGGTCTCGATTTCCCTCTGCTCGTGCAGGCTGTAATGGCGGATAAGCTTGTCGGACACCATCATGGCCGCGTTTTTGATGAAGTAAGTGGGCAGCTTGGCTTCGCCCATCTCGGCCAGATGGGAGGTGTTGGAGGAGTTGTAACCGCCAATGACGAGCAGCAGGTCCATCGGTTCGCGCAGCAGCTTTTCCAGCGCGTCCTGGCGGTCCTGTGTCGCCCCACAAATGGTGTCAAAAAAACGAAAGTGCCTGTCCTGTTCAGCGGCGCCGTAGCGCTGGGCCATGGCGGCCTTGATCCGCCGCTGCACTTCCTCCGTTTCGCCCCGCAGCATGGTGGTCTGGTTGGCCACCCCTACTGCACGCAAGTGTTCGTCCGGATCAAATCCCGGCGAATAGGCGCCCTTGAATTGCTCGAGGAATTTATTCTTGTCGCCCCCGTGCAGGATGTAATTGCACACGTCGTCCGTCTCGGCCAAATTATATACGACGAGGTAATGCCCCGGGCCGTGGGCGGTGGCCTGGGAGGTGGTGGCCTTGGTTTCCTCGTGTTTGGCTTTGCCGTGAATAATGCTGGTAACGCTTTCCTTGGAGTATTGCCGCACCCTCTTCCAGACGCTCATCACGTCGCCGCACGTCGTGTCCACCAGTTCGCAGCCTTTGGCGACCAGTTTCTTCTTCGTGTCCACCTCGGTGCCGAAGGCGGGAATGATGACCACGTCGCCAGCCTTGAGCCGCCCCAACTCCTCCTCGCCCGGTTTGGGGGAAATGATTTGGATGCCCATGTTGCGGATCTGGTCATTGACTTCCGGGTTATGGATGATTTCGCCCAGGAGATAAATCGGTTTGGGGGCAGGAAAGACCTTGCGAGCGGCGTAGGCCAGATCGATGGCGCGCTCCACCCCATAGCAAAAGCCGAATTTCTTGGCCAGCTTGATGGTGAGCAACCCGTCCGCTGAAAGAACGTGGCCCTTGTCCAGAATGCGATTGACGAGGTCGCTGCGATAGTGCGACAGCACCTGTGCTTGCACCGCCTCCATCACGTCCGGCCGGCGGAGGTTGATCTTTTGCGGCGCCACACCACTAATGCCATTGGGGTTCGGGTTTGACATACCTAAAGGATTTTACCATGCGGTTGCAGGCCGTCCAGCCCAAAGCCGGAACAGAACTATTGAGCGAGGGTGTGAAAGTGACGCTGTTGGCGCCGTTGTTGGTGCTGACGGGGGAACTCGTTGCTGGACTTTGCAATAGGCTCGCGCAAGCACCTCGAAAAGATTCTGGCATGCCCGATCATTTTCTATTTTCTTATCGAATCGTCTTGCTGCTCGGCCTGATGCTGGTTGTTTCACTGGTGGATTTTTATCGGAATGGAACCCGGGCGGTGAAGTTTCGCGAATATGGTTTCGTCATCATAGCGGGCGTGGCTGGGGCAATGGTCGGAGGTGTGAACGATTTGATTACCTCGTCGATCTCGCCGGACTATTTCATTTTGGGCAAAGGCATGGAGGCAAGCCCTAATCTGCGGATGCAAGCCGGCCAGTTCGGACTGCAAGTTGGATTCTCCGCTGGCGTCATTGGAGGTGCCGCTTGCCTGTATGCCAGCCGCAGAAAATCTGCGCATCCTCCGGCGAGTTTTCCCAGTCTGTTTCGGTTGCTCTGGATGCCTGTGGCGGGAGCGGTTCTCGGCGGCGTTACCCTGCCGCTTGGGTTTTCCAAGTTTGATCCTGCGCGGTTCTCTGTGCAGTTGGGGGGTCTGCTAAACGCTGAAAGGATCGACCGATTTCGACAAGTCTGGTGGATTCACATCGGATTGTATGCAGGCATGATTGTTGGTCTCATGATGATGATTCTTCGCACAGTCAAAGAAAGGAAAAGGTCTTTTTCTGGGGTTTCTTGATCCTAATCTTAATCGTAATCTTAATCCTGATCTCTGAAAGATTAAGATTAGGAACCGGAAACTGGTCCCCTAACTTCGCGGCAAAGTTCAGCCATCCGCTGTGCCATGGTTTCGATGTTGAATTGTTCGCGGACGGCTTTCTGTCCGGCTTCGCCCAGGGAGCGCGCCCGGGGCGGGTCCAGCAACAGGCTCTCGATGGCGTCGGCCAGGGCCACTTCGTTGCCGGAAGCGCACAGCAGTCCGCCGCCGGTGGCCGCGATCAGTTCCGGGAACGCGGCATGATTCGGCAGCACGACCGGCACGCCGCAGGCCAGGGCCTCGATCACATACAATCCGAAGGCTTCGCCATACAAGGCCGGCACGGAGAAAACCGACAGGGAGCGAAGAAAGGCCTGCTTGTCCGAGCGGGATATATTCGGGTGGAATTCTACGTCGGCCAGCAGGCCGCGTTCTTGCAGGCGCGCGCGTAATTCATCGACCACGGGCTGGTCTGCCGGGCCGCAACTGCCGCCAATGCGCAGCTTCAGTTTCGCAACTTTTCCGCGTTTTTTCAAAAGGATGAAAGCGTCGACCAGTGTGTCCAAGCCTTTCTCCCGGCACATGCGCGCGAAGTAGCCGAGCACAGGCGTTTGCGCGCCTGGCTGGGCCGGCGCCGCATAGCCGTCCAGATTCAAGCCGTTGGGCAGGACCCGCACCCGATCAGGCGCGCGTTTCAGGCGGCGTTGCATCAGGTCGGCATAGTAGCGGCTCGGGGAAATAAACATGTCCACGTCGGCAGCGCGTTCTGCCGCGGTGTGCCAGGCTTGTTCCCGGTCGGGCGACGGCAGGGAGTCGAGAAACCAATCTTCGCCTTGCAAGGAGCAGAGCACCGGCACGCGCAACTCCGCCTTGATGCGGCGCGCCATGCCCACCAGCAGGACGTTGGACAGGCTCACCACGTCGGGCTTTTCGGTGCGGAGCCAGCCGATCAATTCCTCCAGTTCCCGCGCCTGGTTGCCTTCTTCGCCGCGCAGCATGGAAATCGTCATTCCGCCCAAGTCCGCGGCGCTGGTTTTGGCGGCGGCGCCCGAAGCCCATTTCAGCAGAGTCGTGGAGGCCAGCGCCTGATGGAGCCAGTCCGGTGCATGTCGAAAAAGGACAGACTGTTGTTCGAGATAAACGTTGATGCCGCCGAAAAAAATCGGCGTGCCGGCGCTTTGGTCTTCCTCGTCCAGGGTCAACGGCAGATACAGCGGCGCCATGAGCGCATCATGGCCCAATCGGCGCAAGGCCGTGACCAGGGCGTTGTCGCGCAGGCACGCGCCGCAGAACATTTTGCCCGCGCCCGGGGTCATTTGCACGATGCGTAATGGAGGCTGGTCAGGCATTCCCCAATATACGCAAAGGCGGCGCTTTTTTGAAGGCGGTTTCGCGCAGGTAGATCGGTTCCAGTTTGTCGCCGGAAACAAAATCGGAGCGCGCGCCGGCCAGGACCCCCAACACCGCCGCATCGGGATAAAGGATTATGGCCCGCGGAAACCAGGGGCTGAGGTCGGGGCCGATGATTTTCTCGCCGGCGGCATCCCGCTGCTCGATTTCGAAAAACGCCGCCAAATGCAACGGCTCGATTTGCCGGAGCGTGCCCGGTCCGATTTCGAAGCGCGCCAGATAGAATTCATTGCGTTGCGCATCGACCACGATATTGACCGGCCCGAGTATTTCTTCCAATCCGGCTTGGGCGGCCAGGCATTCCACGCTGCTGAGGCCGAGGAGATTGACGCCACGGCCCAATTGCCAGCCTTGGGCAAAGGCAATCGCGCCGCGAATGCCGTTATAGGAGCCAGGGCCAAGTCCCACCGCGATGGTTGCGACTTCTTCCCGTTCGCAACCGGCTTTTTGCAAGGCCTCCTCCACCAACCCGATGACGCGCCGTCCGCCAGTTTCGGTGGCGCGGCCCAGTACCGTCCCGTCCTGCAGCAGGGCGACACTTCGGCATTCGGAAGAAAAATCAACCGCCAAAATCTTCATAAAAAAACTCGCGTTCCCTCTCGCCGAGGGTCTTGATTTGCACGCGGCGATATTTCCCCGCCGCCGGTACGCTGTCGCTTTCCAGCCAGCGTTCGATCCATTCCACGACCGCGACCCCGCGCGGGCGGACCAGATAAGGCTCCAGGCCGGCGGCAATAATTTGCTCGCGCGTGGACAGGCGGTAAAGGTCAAGATGAAAAAGCGGCAGACGCCCGCCGCGGTATTCATGGACGAGGGCGAAGGTGGGCGAGGAGGCGCGCGGGGCCGCCCCCAGCCCGCGAACCAGGCCATTGACCAATTGGGTCTTGCCCGCGCCCAGGGCGCCGCTCAGGCCGATGAGCCATCCGCTTTGGGCCTGGCGCCCCCATTCTTCGCCGAGAGATTCTGTTTCGGCAGTGTTATGAGAAATGAACGTAGCCATGGGCTTGGAGCGAGCGCAGACCGTTTTTGTCGCGCAATTTCAATCCGGGAGCGGACGTGATTTTGCCAATGCAACTGAGGCGCGTCCTGGGGAATTGTTTTTTCCAGGCGTCCAGCAATGGCACCGCGACGCGGCCCGCCACGGTGAAAAGCAGTTCAAAATCCTCCCCGTCGCTCAACGCGGCCAGAAGCGGCGTCCGGGCGGAGGATTCGGTCCTGGCCTGCAACCGCGCCGCCCGGCTGATGGGAATGGCGCTGGCCAGGATTTCCGCGCCGACGTTGCTGAGCCGCAACAAATGACGCAAGTCGCCGGCCAATCCGTCGCTGAGATCGATCATCGCGTGAATGGCGAAATGATCGGCGAGCCAGCGCGCTTCGGCCAGGCGCGGCTCGAACTCCAAATGTCGCCCTGCCAGTGAACCGCCCAAGTCGCCCGTGACAAACAGCGCATCGCCCGCTTTGGCCCCGGATCGCAGAATACAGTTGTCCGCAGCGACGTCGCCCAGCAGACAGACCGAGATCAGGAGGCGTTCCGGGTTCGTGGTGGTTTCGCCGCCGACAATGGCCACCCCGTGACGCGTTGCCAGGAGGCTCATGCCGTCGTAGATGCGTTGCAGAAACGGGGCCTCGAAATGGGTGGGCAGCGCCATCGTGACCAGCGCCGCAATCGGCCGGCCCGCCATGGCGGCAATATCGCTCA
>Ga0187851_10001062_pt1 | contig 26952 bp, 19 predicted proteins | sample June2016WEW_6_10_FD_132997 | JGI IMG/M metagenome (GOLD analysis project Ga0187851, IMG submission 132997) | Peatland microbial communities from SPRUCE experiment site at the Marcell Experimental Forest, Minnesota, USA - June2016WEW_6_10 | ecosystem: Environmental > Terrestrial > Soil >...
CGCACGGCCATTGCGACGGGCGTTGCAGAAATACATCGAGGACCCGTTGTCGGAAGCGGTGATTCAGGGCTCCCTGCCCCGCCCCGCAGAGCTGGAAGTGTATCTCAGCGACGACGGCATCTACTGCCGGCCAGCACAGCCCGCGCTCGAGGCTCAGCCGGTAGGGGCGGGTGGCGAAGCAACGGAAGAAGAGCCTCCGGCCCCTGCGCCAGGAACGGCGCTGTACCGGTTCTAGACGGCAATGTGAGGCAGGCCCGTGGGCTGCGGCGGCTTCTCACGCCGTTCCCACGAGGGGGTTTCGGCGCGCAACTTCGTTCCCGATCCCTCGCTTACTCGGCGCTTAGGATTGACGCGGCCTTCCGAATAGTGCGGCAGTTTGTCCCCGACATTTGACACCGTCGGATATCCGGACTTCCTCGATCGGGACATCGGGCCCGGGTCACTTTCCGATAATCCCGTTTTTCGGCCAATGTATTACTCCAACGTCGGACCCACGGCGATATTATGACCGTGGATGGGCAATGGGCATCATCATTTCCGGCCGGCCATCTTCCTTTGAATTATCTTCACCCAGATCGCTTCGGCGCTGGGCTCCATCGTCTTCGCGATTGCCAGCGCCTCGATGTAGGCGCGCTTCGCGTCCAGTGGTCGGCCGAGCACAGTCAATGTCTCGCCAAGAACCATTTGTGCCTGCAATTCATCGGGGTCGATGGCAACGGCCTTCTGCGCCTCCACGAGCGCGGGCGCTAATTGACCGGCCGAAGTGAGATCCTGGGCGCGGGTGACATGGCCGAGCGCCGAGGCGAACCGCATGTCAAACGTCCCATCGTAGACAAAAACGCCGTCCTGGATGAAAGCGACTGGCTTCAGCTTCTGAAACTGCCGGTAAGGATTTAGCACGTTGGAGCCCCACTCGTAACCGGTCAGTGTTCCAGCGCTGATCAACAAAGGCCCCGTGATCGTCTGTGGCGTGTCGATCTGATAATCTGTCCAGCCGCTGTCCGCCGTCGGCAACGGTTTGCAAGGGATGCCGTACGCGCTGAAATGGATGGAGGGTTCGGCGAAGTATGCAAACCAGCAGTCCCTGGCCCCACGATTGTCCAGATACTTTTTGACGTCCTTCAACTGCTGAGCCCAGTCTGTGTTTGAGTCGGTCAGGTACTTATACGTGTTCGCGGGGCCGCCCCAGAATTCATTCGAATAGGCAAGGTAGTTCGGACAGGCTCGTGCTGAAGATATCATGTGCCATGCCAGCAACACTCCTGCGACATAGGCCCAACGCCGGTCCGAGCGTGCCAGTGCGAGCGCGGTGCCCCCAATCAGCACGGAGAGAAACGGATACATCGGCAGAATGTGCCTTGCGCCGATGTTCAGTCCGGTGCCCGTCGCGATCAGTAAATAGAGAATTGGAGGAATGGTGAGGAAGAAGATCTCGCGCCCCGCGCGCAGTTTACTGGTGGCGATCGCGAAAACGGCCAGCAGCAGCAAACCCATGAAGGCTGCCGTGGATTTGATGACGAAGGACGCAGGAAAGTAGAACCAGACACCCTGCGCGTATATTTTGCCGAAAATGTACGTAGAAAACGAATCTGAGATTAGCCGCACGTCCACCATCCCGTAGAGATAAGACTCCGGCAGGATGTGCCAGTGTGCGAGCGTGAGATAAACGTGGGGTTCCACTCCTCTCAAACCCTTCGCGTACTCCGCTAGCGAGGGACTCAGCGGAATTCCTCCTGGCCTGGCGGCATAGCGAAAATCGTAGAATGCCCAGAGCACCACGAGGGCCATGGCCGACGCAGCCAAAAAGGCGCCGGCCAGGCGCAACGCCGCTTTCGTTTTGTTGGTCCGCGTCTCGGGCGAGGGCCACAATATCTCAGTAATAATGAGTGCCAGGCCGAATGGGAGGAGAAGCACTCCTGAGTGTTTGGACGCCAGAGCGAGTCCACTGGCCAGCCCGAGAACCATCAGCTTCCCGACCGAGGGCGCCTTTACGTAGCGGTAGAAGGCGTATACGCTGGCGAACATGAAGCAGGAGATACCCATGTCCGTAGTGACGTAGGCGCCGTGCGCGATCATGTTTGGCTCAAAAACCACCAGCGTCAGTGCGAACAGCGCCGCACCATCGCCGAACATCTCTCGCGCTGCCAGAAAGACGAGCAGTCCCAGCAAAAGACTGAGGGTTGCCGCCGCCATCCGGGCGCGAAAAATGATGCGATCCGCTTTGGCCTCTCCACCGTTGCCGAAGATGAAATCACGTCCATCGAAGTATGCTTCGTCCTTGAACGATGGAAGCCCCTTGGGATCCGGCACCCTGAGGTGCATCGGCAGAAGTGGGATCGCCGCTAGCGCTTTGACGAACGGCGGATGCTCCGGATTGATGCCAAAGTCTGACTTCTTCCATGACATATAGCCGGCGAAGATATGGTCACCTTCATCCCAGGACAATGATTGCTGCCGAACCGAGAATGTCAGTTCACCCAAGAGCGTCAACAAAAGAACCGCTGCTCCCGCGCTTCCATAGCGTTTCCTTACATTCAGTCGAAACATTTCTCACCCGTGGCCGTAAAACTCGAACTTGCTGCTCCTTGATCGACTTTGACAGCATACAGCGGTTTCGACGAAACGGGCGGTTGGCGCCGGGTCGATCGTTGCGGAAGCTTTCTGGTCCGCGTTGGCATCGGCTGGATACCGACGGCCCTTTCACCCGGCAAGGGTGGGTGGCGGCTCCAAGGACGCCCTGAGTGCCTCATCTACCGCCATTATCACAGGTGCAAGCGAATGCCTCTCAGTCTGGAAGACCGTTCAACGTGTCATGCGGCGTTGCTGACATTAGGCAGTTCAACCGCTCTGGATCTCGCCTGACACCGAAGTGTTGACGACCGAGTTACCTGCACTTGAAGTGATCACTGGACGATAAGTAGGGATCTCGGAGACTGCCTTCGGACAAACAAGTCTCCGCCGAATCGGCTCCACGGTGTTGCCCCCCAAATGGCGCACTGAATCGCCCGCTACGGTTGATTTCTTCCCCAATCGTGATTCCGAGGCGACTTGCGATACGATACGCTCTGCGGTTCTGTCGCGAATGCCCTTCTTTTCTCCTCGACGCAAACTCGGCGTTGGCTTGATCGCTATCGCGTTCGTCCCCTACGCAGTCGCGTGCTGGCACGCAAACCGTTACAACTGGACCCCGCTTAACTACAGAGTGGATCTCCACAAAGGAAACGTTCGCGCTCCGGAGTTTTTGGCCGATGTGGATGGTCGATACGTGCTCTACCTGGATGTACGGCCTCGAAAACTGGATTTTCAACGCCAGGAGTGCCTGCTGGATCTTGAATTATTCCAGCCGGAAAAGTGTGCCACTATTCCGAGCGTAGTTGAACTTAGCTGGACGCTCTCCAGTGATGGTGCTGTCGTCGCCGATAATGCGACGTTGCAGACATGGAGGACTGGATCTTACGCCAACGACTTTACGCGTCGCGAGATTGGACGGTTCGATGCGCGACGTGGACGGAGATACGTCCTTGATGCGTTGTTTCGGAGTGACCCGAGCGAACTCAACGTCGCGAGTCCCAAGATCGTCGCCGAATCGATGCAGGATTGGGAGGAGTTCGCTATCGAGACTCAAGGTACCTTTGTGTTGGGCGTAGCTATCGCGATAGCCGGAGTCGCCGTCCTGGGGCCGTTCACGTTCCGCAAGCGTGGAACGACTCGCCAACACTCGCCCTCGGAGCCGAATCGATAGTCAGTGGACGAAATGTGGGCTTCTCGGAATCTGACCCCACCCGCACCATCGCCCTTCCGAGCCGCGACAGTAATGGGAGCGGTTACCTCGGCTGGCTCGCCAGCAGCTCCAGTGTCTCCAACGTGCGCGCCTTCTGCCGATCGGTGAGGATCAGATAGCGGCGCGTGCCCTTGGGATCGGGCGTGAACATGGTGCGGCCCTGATCGTCCACATCCACATTGCCCGGCTCCGATAGCGAGAAGTAATCGCGGCCGGGCCTTATCGCATAAAGCGTCGCGGTCAGGTCCCACGTCGGGCGATCGTACGGCATCGGCATGTAGTTTCGATACGCGTCGGCTACGGGGTGATTGGTCACCCAGGAGAAATCGTGTTCTATACTGGCGGCCGGGAACAGCATGGCCTGCCCGATTTCAAATCCGCTGAAGACGATGGGAGACGGCCAGTCGCGGAAGACCTGGCGAGCGGCCGGGATGTCCGTCTTCACGTTGTATTCGGGGTTGCCATGCGGGAACGCACCGGCCATGGCGCATAGCAGACGAACTTTGCTCTTCACGAGATCCGGATCGGCCGTGAGCAGCCGCGCCAGATTCGTACTGAACCCTACCATCACGATCACGACGCTGCCGTCCTTCTGGCTGGCCAAGGCGCTGCGAAGAACGCCGACGGCGTCGGGAGCCTTCGCGCCATCGGTGAGGCGATGCGGGTACACGTACGATCCATCGGGATTGCGACGCTCGGCGGGCACGCGAATCATGGGGCTGTCTTCCGGAGTCTTTCCGTTCTTCACGACGCCGATGGGGATGTCGCCCCGGCCGTAGAAGGTGTCGACCGCGTCGATGAAAGGCGCGGCATATTTGTTGTCTTTTGTAATCGTGACGGCGAGTAGCTTCGCCTCACCGCGGCTCTCAAGTGCATGAATCATGGCGAGCGCGAGCGCGTCGTCCACGTCATTGCCGATATCGGTGTCGAAGATTACCGGGACCGGCTGCGCGGCCACCGAGCACGCGCACAGCAACGCTGCGGCGAGCAAAACTCTGCAAGAAGCCATCGAATTCAGTGTAGTCTGAGGAGACCCGCATGCGAGGAATCCTGTTCGATCTGGATGGCGTGTTGTACAACGGGGAGGAACCCATTCCGGGTTCGGCCGAGGCCCTCGCCTGGGTGCGAGAGCAACGAATCCCGCATTTGTTTGTCACCAATACGACGTCACGCGGCGCTGAAGCGATTGCCGAAAAACTCTCGGGTTTCGGCATTCCGGCCGGTGCGGAACAGATTCTGACTCCGCCGAGGGCCGCAGCTACATGGCTGGCGGATCGACCGCGCGGTCCGCTGGCTCTGTTCGTTCCGCCGAAGACTCAACCGGAGTTTGCCAGCTTCGAGGTGCTGCCGGAGGATCGCGAGACCGGCGCTGACTACGTAATCGTGGGCGATCTCGGCGAGCGCTGGAGCTTCCGAACGCTCAATCGCGCGTTCCGGCTGCTGCATAATAATCCGGCGGCGACGCTGATCGCACTCGGGATGACGCGATTCTGGCAGGCGCCGGACGGCCCACGCCTCGACACCGCGCCTTTCGTGGCCGCACTTGAACACGCCACCGGACGCCACGCGGTAGTGCTGGGTAAGCCGTCGCAGGAGTTTTTCGACGCCGCCGTGAGCCGACTGGGTCTCACGCCAGGGGATGTGCTCATGATCGGGGACGATATTCGTACCGACATCGCGGGCGCGCAGGCTGCCGGACTAAGAGCCGCTCTGGTGCGCACCGGCAAATTCCGGCCGAAGGATCTTGACGAGGGCATCCGGCCGGACGCCGTCCTCGATTCGATTGCCGACCTGCCGGAATGGTGGTCACGCTGACGGCCGCAACGCCGCCGCCGCTATTTGCGCGATATCCAGCAGCTTCGGCGCTCCGTCGCCCATGCCGGACAGCGCATCGCGCAGCATCGTGTTGCAGAACGGGCAGGCGGCGCCGACCACACCAGCTCCGGTTGCGGCGAGTTGCTCCGCACGTTCCACGCTAACGCGCTTTCCCTTTTCCTCGCCCAGAAATGCCAGCCCACCGCCCGCACCGCAGCAAAATGACCGCTCGCGCGCGCGTTCGGGATCGACCGGCTCTGCGAACTGGGCGATGACGTTTCGGGGCTCGTCATAGACGTTGCGATAGCGACCGAGATAGCACGGGTCGTGATAGACGACCTTCTCGCGTTGGGCCGACGACGGAAGCTTGTCCAGGTGCCTGGCCATGAATTCGCTGTGGTGTTCGATGGCGGGGGCTTCACCGAACTCGCGCCAGTCCTGCGCGATGGTGCGGACGCAGTGCGGACAGATCGACACGATCTTTTTCACGTTGCTCTGCCGCAGCGTTTCGAGATTCGCTTCGGCGAGCTGGCCGAAAACGAGATCGTTGCCGAGCCGCCGTGCCGGGTCTCCCGTGCATTTTTCCTTGCGAAGCACGCCGAACGTTGCGCCAACATGCCGCATCACATCGGCGAATGCGGCTATGATTTCTCGCCCGCGCGGATCGTAAGCGCCCATGCAGCCGAGCCACAAACAATACTCCTGCGAGCCATCGAAGATCGGAAGTTCCTGTTTCTGAATGAACTTGTCGCGCTCGCTTGAGGCGAAGCCGAGCGCGTTGCCGTTGCGCTCCAGATTGAGGAACAGCTTCGTGCCGTAATCGTCCTCCCACTTGCCGGTATTCACCGCGCCGCGCCGCAACCCGATGATGAGCGGCAGATGTTGCACGCCAACCGGACACTGGAACTCGCACGAACCGCAGGTGGTGCATTGGAAGGCTGCCTCCTGCGAAAGATGCAATCCCAGGAGAGGCTCTTCACTACCGGCGCCGAAATCATTCAGATACCGGCGGGTGCCCAAGGCCATTTCCTTCGGGTTGAGAATCTTGCCAGTTAAATTGGCCGGACAGTGTTCGGTGCAACGCCCGCACTCCACGCACGAGTACGCCTGGAGTGTGATGAGCTTCGTCAGGTCACGCCCGGTGTCGAGACCAAAGTCTTCGTCGCCCACCAGCGGTGGGACACTGGCGAATTCCTCGCGCTTGAAAAATACCGTGATTGGGCTCAACGCCAGATGCAGATGCTTGGTGTGCGGGATGAGCGGCAGGAAGGCGAGAATCAACAGCGCGTGAGCCCACCACAGCGTGCGCCCCACGGCTGAACTTTCAGGAACCGCGAGCGCAGTGAGGTAGGTCGCCATTAACAAGAAGATCAACAGCGCGATGACGCCCGATTCGGATGACACTGGCCCCAGCCACTTCGGCCGCACTACGAACCGCCGCACGGCGAGACCCGCGATGCCGATAGCCACCATCACCGCAAATATCGTCGCGAGGCTGAAGTAGAATCGCCCGAATACTCCCGTGCGATCCAGAAACCCCAGACCGAATTTCGCAGCGAAATGATTCACCGTTACCAATGCGAACGCACAGAAGCCCCAAAACACCAGAGCATGCGCGAGGCCGGGCAAAGGGCGCTGGCGAATCACCTTGCCCTGCAGCATTACTTCCCATACAAAATCGACCACACGGCGGCCCATCGGGCGCAGGTGAAAATCGGCATCCGGCTTCGAGCGGCAGATATTGCGCCAGACGGGGCGGAAGCGCCACCAGAAGCCGAAGGCGGACGCGGCCATCAGGAACGCCAGCAGGATTCGTTCGGCCATCGCCGTTTCAGCTTAACAGGGGAGTAAACTGCTTGCAGTGGACTACATGGTCAGCAAACAACTTCCCGCTCCGCCGCGCGGGTCCCGCGGCTGCATCAGCCTCGTCGCCGCCGTCGTGGTTCTCTTCGTCGCGATCAGATTTGCCGCGTCCTGGGTGATTGACTTCGAGTGGTGGACCGAAATGGGCCAGGTGCAGACCTGGTTTGCCATGCTGCTCTACGGCTTCGTGCCGTCGGTGTTGGCGACCATCATTGCATTTCTGGTTTTCTGGATCGCGCACGTACGCGCCCTGCGGTTCGCCGGCGCCAGCTTGCGTGGACATCGCCTGTACGCTTGGATTTCCACGGCGGTGTTGTTTGTTCTGGCGTTGATTGTGGCTACGGCGAGCATCGATTCGTGGGTCGCGGTGCGTTATTTCGGTGGCCGCGGGCTCGCCAGTGACGCGGCAGCGTGGCGCGACCCGGCATTCGGGCATCCGCTGTCCTTCTACTTTTTTGAACTACCGTTCTATAAAGACCTGCTCGTCCTCCTGCTGGCCATCAGCATCGCCGCCATGGCGATCTACTGGATCACCGCGCGCGCATGGCAACTCCGGCGCGACATGCCCGGCGACCTGCGAGAAATCTCCGTCGGTTTCGACTTGCGCTCGCTTCACCTGGCTGGTGCGTTGGAGTCGTTCTTCCTCCGAGCCATCATTGTGCTGGCGTTGCTCGGTCTGGGCGTGAATTTCCTGTTGCACCGCTACGATCTGCTTCTGGCCGATCACGGCTTCATGTCGGGCATGGATTACGTGGATCAGAATATTACGTTGCCGCTCACCTGGCTGCTGGCCGGATCCTGTCTGCTGGCGGCGATAGCCGTTTCCATCCGGCGGCCCCGGTATGCGCTGATTGTCGTCGTGGCTCTGATCCTGCGCGCCATTCTGCCGCCCATCGTCGGCTCAGTTTACGTTCGTCCGAATGAGATTTCGCTGGAGCGCCCGTTTATCGAACGCCACATTCAGGCGACCCGCGCCGCGTTCACGCTCGATCAGCGCACAAAGGAAGTCGATTTCCAGGCCAAGCCCGAGCAGCGCATCGATCTCTCCGCGCATAAGGCGCTGTTGGACAACGTGCGCCTGTGGGACTGGCACGCCTTTCACGAAACGGTTTCGCAGATGCAGCCGCTGCGTCCCTATGTATATTCCGACACCGACGTCGACCGCTACACGCTGGACGGGCAGTTCCGGCAGGTGCTGGTTTCGCCGCGCGAGCTGGATCTCCGGGCGCTGGGCGACGCACAGAATAGCTGGATCGCCACCCACTTCATGTACACGCATGGCTACGGCATCGTGATGGCCGAAGCAAATCGGATCACGCCAACGGGCCTGCCAATTCTTTTCATCAAGGACGCCCCGCCCGTGGTCACCGTGCCGGAGCTCAAGTTCACGCGGCCCGAGATCTATTACGGAGAGGACGTGCACGATCCTGTGTTCGTCCACACTGCGCAGGAAGAATTCAATTATCCCTCGGGTTCCAGCAACGTGCTGGTGCAATATGCCGGCACTGGCGGGTTCCCCATTTCGGCCGTGTGGCTGCGCACGCTCGCTGCGGTCGCGCGCAGCGACTGGAACATTCTGCTCACCAGCAACCTGACGCCGGACAGCCGCATGATGATTCATCGCAACGTCCGCGAACGGCTTAGCGAACTTGCCGGTTTCGTCTCCTGGGACACCGATCCTTACATCGTTCTCACCGACTCCGGGCGACTGACTTGGATCGTGGACGGCTACATGACCTCCGACGCGCATCCTTATTCACAGGAAATCTCCAGCGACAACCTCGGGACCTTCAATTACATTCGCAATTCGGTGAAGGCCACCATCGACGCCTACGACGGGACGGTGAAGCTGTACGTCTTCGATGAACAGGATCCGCTGCTCGCGGCTTATCGGCGATTATTTCCGAATTTGTTCACGCCTGCTTCCGCGATGCCCGCCGACCTGCGCCGCCACGTGCGCTATCCCGAGATGATTTTCCAGGCCGAGGCCGAGGTCTACCGTATGTTCCACATGCGCGACGCGGAGACGTTCTACAACAAATCCGACGCGTGGGACATCGCGAAATATACCAGCGGCCAGAATTCAGAGGCCGTGCCGCTGACGCCGACGTATGTGATCGCCACTCTCCCTGGCGAAACACAGCCCGAGTTCCTGCTGATGATTCCGTTCACACCACGCAACCGTCCCAACCTGACCGGACTGCTGATGGCGCGCTGCGATGGCGCGCATCTGGGCGAGAAGGTGATCCTGGTGCTTTCAAAGCAGGAGACGATTCTCGGGCCGATGCTGGTGGAGGCGCGTATCGATCAGGACCAGAACATATCCAAGGACCTGACGCTGTGGAACCAGCAGGGCTCGCACGTGCTGCGAGGGCAGATGCTGGTGCTGCCCATCGAAAACACATTCCTCTACATCGAGCCGATCTACATTCAGGGGCAGAGTTCGGAAGCGAGCATGCCGCAATTGAAGAAAATCGCGCTCGCGATGGGTAACACGCTGGTTTATACCGACACATGGCAACAGGCGCTGGATCAACTGGCGGCCGATATGGGAACGGCGGCTCCTCAGGAGCAGACACCGCCGGCTGGTTCCGCGCCGGTGAGCCAGATGATAAACACCCCGGGGCAGCCACTGCAGCGAAACGACCCGCGCCTCACGGAGATTCGCCAGCATTTACAGCGCTATCGCGATCTCACTTCTCAGGGCAAGCTAAGCGAAGCGGGCAAGGAGCTCGAAGCGATTCAGGGGATCCTGGGAAAGTAGCTCAGAAGCCTTCCCAGACGCAAGCGGTGAATTTTTTCGAGATGCGGAAGCCGAGCCGCTCGTACAATTGGATGGCTTCAACATTGGATTCTGTGACGGTCAGGCTGACCGAACGGCAGCCGGCGTTGACCAGCGCAGCAAGGGCGCGCCGCATCATCTCATATCCGCAACCTCTTCCTTTGACCGCGGGAGCGACGCAAATCTGCGTGATGTGGCCAACGTCATACGCCACCAGACTGGCCAGGCACATGCCGCACAACCGTCCGTTGCTGTTGTCGAGCGCCATGAAAGACGCGGGTTGGAAAAAGGTCCCGCACCCCGGGTACTGAATGATGTTGGCGAGAAAACGGCGCGAGCCGGCGGGCGAGCGGTACTGATCGTTGATGTCGCTATCCACGTGCCCGCGATAGGCCACAGGAATCAACGCCGCGGCTTCGTCCTGACGTCTCTCGTTCCAGGCATCGAAGGTAATGTCGCGAAGGTCGCGGCGCGGCGCCAGCGGAGCAAGATTGGCCAGATCGAGCTGCATAAAGCAGCGTGGCACGACACTGGCGAATTCACTGCGCGGCAGCGTCTCGCGGCGGGACCAGCGCAGCATCATGAGTTGAGATTCGATCCGCCGTACCGAGGGTGAGTGCGCAATAGCCTCCACCACTGCCCCGAGGAGAAGGCGTTCGTTCTCGGGCGTGGAATGTGCGCGGGCGATATAGAAATCGCCGATCAGCCCTTTGTTGCTTTCGGAGACCACGTACGTGTAACCGACCGGAGCGTCGCCTTCCACCAAGCAGAATCCGCTGAGCGCCTGCATGTCGAGAAACCTGCGAACGAGGGCGGCCGAGCCTTCGAAGTCCCAGTCCAGCTCCTGGCGCCATGTCTCCGCCTCTTCATCCAGAACCGACGAAAGCTGGCTGGCGCGGACGAAGCGCAACTCGATGACGCGGGGCGCCGAACGTCCGGCGACGCCGGCACGCAGATCGGACAACGCGGCCATGCTTGTGACTATATCGTAAGTCCGGCGGTGGGCCTGACGGCGAGGCGCTATTCCGCCCGAAGCGCCTCGGTCGGGTCCACCGCCGCGGCACGGCGTGACGGCAGGTAGCTCGCCAGCGCGGCAGCTGCGAGGAGTCCCACGGCTACTGTGACGTAGGTCGCGGGATCGAGCGGGCTCACGTCGAATAAGAGCGCCGTCATCAGACGCGTCAGCGCGCCCGCCGCGATCAGCCCGAGGGCAAGACCCATCACGGTAAGCAGCAATCCCTGGCTCACGAACATGCGCGATACCTGTTGCCGCTGCGCGCCGAGAGCGATGCGAATGCCAATCTCGCGCGTGCGCTGCGACACCGAGTACGCGATCACGCCGTAAATCCCGATCACGCCCAGCAACAGCGCCATGCCTCCGGCGAACGCTAGCATCACCAAAGTGAACGCCGTGCGCGCCATGGATTTGCGGTAGATTTCGTCTTCCGTCCGCACCAGATCGATTGGAAGATCCGGATTCACCGACCATACCGCGCGCTGGATGTCCTGAACCAGGCTGGCGGAACCGGCCCGGCTGGTGCGAACCTCGAAATTCATCGTCCGCAACACCGTAAGATCCTTACAACAAAAACCCTTCATCGCCATCGGCCAATAGACTGTGGGCGGAGCCGGTTTGTTCACACCGTCATCGCGCTGATCCGCCGCGATACCGATCACTTCGCGCCAAACGCCGCGAGAACCTTCGCGAATACGTTTGCCAATCGCGGCCGCATCACTGCCCCAATATTCGCGCGCAAACGAGTCCGAGATCAGGGCCACCGGCCTGAATTCCTGGAGATCCTGCCAGGTGATATCGCGGCCCAGCAGAATGGGATCGCCCATGGTGCTGAAATAATCCGGCGAAATGTAGTCGTACCTGCGAACCGGCGCAAGCTCGCCTTCGGTGTAGCGGCGGTCCTCCGCGAAAACCGGATCGAAGCTGCTGTTTCCATCCATTGGCAGATGGCTGGCCAGACCCACCGATACGACACCGGGGATGGATGCCACCCGCCGCACCAGTTCCTGCTGCTGGGCGGTTACCTGTGCATCGGGGACGCCGGCGTCGGGCAGAGAGATCTGCAACGTCTGGATTTCGGCGGGATTCGTAAACCCCGGCTGCACTTGCAGGAGAGCCTGGGAGGTCCGGATCATCAGCCCTGCACTCACCAACAGCACCATCGCAAAAGTTACCTGCACCACTACCAGAATGTCCCTCGCGCGGTGCCGCTCCCGGCTGTGGCTCGATGTCCGGCTTCCGCCTCGCAACACCTGACCGATTCGCGTGCCGGCATATTTCAGAACGGGCAGGAACCCAAACAGCAGACCGGAAAACAACGAAACGGCAAGCGCGAACAGCAACACGGGTACGTCGATCCCGATTTCATTGAGTCGCGGCAGACCCGCCGGAGCGAGGGTCACCAGCCATCGCAGCGCCCCCTCGGCCAGCGCTACGCCAAGAACGCCGCCGACAATCGCGAGGGTGAGGCTTTCCGTCAACAGTTCAGCCGACAGGCGTCCACGACCCGCACCGAGCGCCGCGCGGATGGCGAGCTCCTGCTGACGTCCTTCGGTTCTCACCAGCAAAAGATTCGCGACATTGGCGCAGGCGATAAGCAACACCATTCCGATGGTGGCCATGAGCACCCACAAGGTATTCGCGATGTCCCCCACCACGAAGTGCTGCAACGTCTGCAGATTCGGCTTGATGAGGTCAAAAGCCGCTACGGAAAACCCAGGCGGTGGAGGAAACTTTTGCAGCCAAATGGGGTGCATGCGAGAAACGTCGGCTGTGGCGCGCGCCAGAGTCACGCCCGGCTTCAGTCGCGCTATACCGGGGAAGCTGAAATTTCCGAGATGCAATTTGGCGCGGTCAAATTGCAGCGGCGCGATAATCAGCGGGTCGGCATCCAGAAAGCGGAACCGCTGCGGCATTACGCCGATAATCTCGCGCGCCCTGGCATCAACGATGATGCGGCGACCGATCACCGACGGGTCCCCACCAAACCTGCGCCGCCAGTATCCCCACGTCAGCACGATCGTTTCCGGGCTGCCGGCTGTGTCGTCCTGGCGCGTGAACCAGCGCCCCAGCGCGGGCGGAATACCAAAGATGGGCAGGACGCCATCGGTCACGAAGAGACACTTTACCTGTTCCGGCTGGGCGAGTCCGGTGACGGACATGGTGTCCATGTTGAACACGCCGACGTCCTGAAAAGTCCGGTTATTTTCGCGGTAAGTCAGGTACGTGGAGGGCGATGACGGGAGCTGCGGGATGTGCAGCGCGGGCGCGGAATGCAAGATGGTGATTAGTTGCTCGGGGTGTGGATAGGGCAGAGGTTTGAGCAAAACGCTCTCGATCACGCTGAAAATCGCTGTATTGGCGCCGATGCCGACCGCCAGCGTGAGGAGCGTGATCGCGGTGAACATCGGGGCGCGCCGAAGGCGGCGGAGAGCGTATTTTAACTGATCGCCAAACTGTGCCATGTACCTAATACGATCCGGGTCCGCGCTGGTTCCCGAGTTTCCGGCAAATACAATCTGCTGCTCCGCGCGCGATACTGTCTGACAGTGCTCCAGTGTCCAGTCTGTTCGTCTGCCGTGACGGCCGAGAGCCACACCTGCCCGTCGTGTGGCGCCGCGGTTGAACAACCCACCGTCGCGATGCCCGCTGCGACTCCGCCGCCTTCATCCGCTTCTTCTTCCTCCGCGGTTGCCGAGGAAGGCCGCTTTCTGCCCGGCACCCTGCTCGCGGAACGTTACCGCATCATCGGCCGCCTCGGCAAAGGCGGCATGGGCGAGGTATACCGGGCCACCGATATCCGGCTTGGCCAGACCGTAGCCCTCAAGTTCCTCCCCGAATCCACCGTGGGCGATCCGGCCATGCTCGCGCGCTTTCATAACGAAGTTCGCATCGCGCGCCAGGTCACGCATCCGAATGTCTGCCGGGTGTACGATATCGGCGAGTTCGAAGGCCAGCCGTTCATCTCCATGGAGTACGTGGATGGCGAAGACCTCGCCTCCCTGCTCCGCCGCATTGGACGCCTTCCGGTCGATAAAGCCACCGAGATCGCGCGACGCCTCTGCGCGGGACTCGCCGCCGCGCATTCCCAGGGCGTCCTCCACCGTGACCTCAAGCCAGCCAATATCATGATCGACGGCCGCGGCCAGGTGATCATCACCGATTTCGGCCTGGCCGGAATCGAGAACCAAGTGAGCGGCGCGGAAGTTCGCAACGGCACGCCCGCCTATATGGCGCCCGAACAACTCAGCGGAAAGGAAGTCTCGGCGCGCAGCGATATCTATTCGCTCGGGCTGGTCTTGTATGAGATTTTCAGCGGCAAGCGCGCGTGGCATGCGAACAGTCTGCCGGAGCTTCTGCGCCTGCGCGAGGAAAGCGCACCGGTCAGCCTGACGAATCTTGTTCGCGAAATCGATCTATCGGTCGAGCGCATCATCCTGCGCTGCCTTGAACCCGATCCCGCGCGCCGTCCCGCCTCGGCTTTAGCCGTCTCCGCGGCGCTGCCCGGTGGCGATGTTCTTGCTGCCGCCCTGGCCGCCGGTGAGACGCCGTCGCCGGAAATGGTGGCTGCGGGAAATGCGGGCGAGGGTGTACGTCCATGGGTTGCCGTTTCGTGTCTCACCGCCGCGTTGCTGATGCTTGGGGCCCTCGTATTCTTCAACTCGCGTCAGCTTCTGGCGGGAACCGTACGATTCGACATCCCCCCCGACGCGCTGGCGTTCCAGGCCCACAACTACATTCATCAATTCGGTTACGCCACGCCGCCCGGCGATACCGCGCGAGGCCTGGATTACAACAACGCGTATGTCGATTACCTGCGCGAACACCACGCCGGCCGCGATGCATTCACCCGCTCGCGCCCGTCCACAGTGGTGTTCTGGTATCGCGAAAGCCCGCAGCCATTGGACACGGAAACCATTCCCGACACAGGGGCGGTTACGCGCGGCGATCCACCGATGGCCCTTTCCGGGATGACCGCGATTACTCTCGATACCACGGGTCGTCTGGTCGCGTTCCACGCGGTCCCTCCACAAGTGGACGCTTCCCCGGCGCTGACCACGCCACTCGATCCCGCTGCTCTGTTCACAGGCGCCGGGCTCGACATTGCCTCATTCGCTCCCGCGCCCCCTAAATGGACACCGCTCGCCATGGCCGACGAACGCCGTGCGTGGACCGGCACGTTCCCGGGGACGCCCCCTATTCCCGTGCGTGTGGAAGCCGCATGGTGGCGCGGACGCCCGGTCTTCTTCGACGTCATCGGTCCGTGGACAAAGCCCGACCGGATGCCGCAATCCACCTCCGAACTCGCGGATCGTTGGCTGCTCGCCCTGGCAATCGCGATCTCGGCCGCGGCAATCATCCTTGCATGGCACAACATCCGCACCGGCCGTGGTGACCGCCGCGGCGCACTCCGTCTTGGCGCATTCGTATTCTCGCTGGATCTCGCGCGCCGTCTGTTGCAGGCGCACCATACGGGGTCGACGTGGGAATCCGTGCTGTTTCTGCAAATGCTGGCCGAATCGCTGGGGTCGGGCGGCCGGATCTGGCTCGCTTACCTTGCGCTGGAACCGTGGGTGCGCCGCCGCTGGCCCCAAACGATGGTCACCTGGGCGCGCCTGCTTGGGGGCGATGTTCGCGACGCGCTGCTGGGCCGCGATCTGCTCATCGGCATTCTGGTGGGCCTCGGCTATGACCTGGTTTTCGCGGTGGCCATGGTGTTCATGCAACAACGTGGCGCTCCGCCTGAAATAAGCGTCACACTGAGCGCTTTGATGGGCCTGCCGCTGCTCGCCAGCGGACTGTGCGCCCACATAATAGATTCCCTTGGCGGGGCGTTTCTGTTCTTTCTTCTGCTGTTTCTCCTGCGCCTTTTGCTGCGCCGCGAATGGATCGCCGGTCTCGTCTTCACGCTCGGCTTCGCTCTGCCCCGGGGTTTTGCCAGCGGGTTCCCGGCGATCATGATCCCTGCTTACGCCCTGATCTACGGATTGCTCGTCTTCGTCCTGTTGCGCTTCGGACTTGCCGCGGTGCTGGCATGCCTCTTCGTGGCCGACATCATGCCCAACATGGTTTTCACCGCCAACTTCGGCGCCTGGTATGGAACGCCTTCATTAGTGTTTTGCCTGTGCGTGATCGGCCTCGCTGCGTGGGCGTTTCGGACTTCCCTGGCTGGCTCCTCCGTCCTGGAGGGAATGATGGGAAACTGACGGTTTTCGCTCACGGCCCGTGTCGCTGACTGCGATGCAGGCGGCATCCGGTTGGCGGTATCGCTCAGGAGGCCTGCTCCGTAGCGACGGCATCTTCCTGGTGCGCGGCGACGCTCGTGGTGACACTCCGTCCCGCGAGATCTGCCAGCGCGGCACGCAATTCCCACAGCCTGGGCGGTTTGTTCAGCACGCGGTCAACGTGTGGCGGGATATCACCCTCGGCGACCAGGCCGTGACTCCAACCGGTGAGCAGAATGACGGGCGTGGAAGGCGAGCCCGCTTTGACCGCGCTCGCGACCTCTCTGCCGTCGACGCCGGGCATGCCCAGGTCAGTGATCACCACCTCAAACGGCCGGCCGCTCTTCTCCGCCTGACGGAAAGCATCGATACCGTCTTGTCCGCCGTGCGCTGTTACCACCGCGTGGCCATCCGCTTCCAGAGCCTCGCACAGGCACTTAATCACCAACGGATCGTCGTCCACGCTGAGAATGCGCAAGGGCGGTGGCGTGGCGTCGGCCATTTGCCCCAATGCCCGAAGGTCGTGCTGCATCCCGGTCTGCTGTGGGTGGCGCAGATCGTCATAGGCTTGCTGCAGGGCGTTGTGGGTCGTGATTTCCTCCAGCAGACTCAGGCGCGCAAGCCGGGTGTTCAGTTCTTCTTCAGCCGATTTCCGATCGGTGATGTCACGAGAGCTTCCCAGAAAGCTGCGCGCTTCGTTGGTTTCGTCGACAATCGCCCTGCCCTTTGCCCAAATCCAACGAATCCCGTCCTGGGGGTGCCGGATGCGGCATTCAAACTCGCACGCGCCCCTGTTTTCCACGGCATTCCGAAAGCTCTGCTCCACCCCGGCGAGGTCCTCCGGAATCACCCGGTCGAAAAAGCCCGCGCACGGGTCACTTGCGTCGTAACCAAAAATCGCATCGTGGCGTCTCGACCGCTTCAGTTCACCGGTCGCGAGATTCACGCCCCAGACACCAATGCCGGCGGCGTCAAGCGCCATATCCACGCGCTCCCCGCTCTGCCGGAGTTCATCTTCGATATGCGCGTATTGAGCGACTTCGAGCCTCAGGTCATCCACCACCTTCGCCAGTTCCACGGTGGCCATGAGTGCCTGGTCATCGAGTTCGGTATTTGCCAGGTCCAGTTCGGTACTCGCCTGACCCAAAACGTCGCGCATCCTGCGCTGGGATTGCGCTACCAAACTGATCAGCACCGAAAGCCCCAGCGAGAAGACGAGACGGCTGGGATCGATACTCGTCACGTGAAAGTCGGGAGGTGCAATAAGAGGCAACGCAATCGTGGCCACCACTACGCTGACTACGCCAGGAACATAACCGCCAAACCAGGCCGTCGCGAAAATCGCGACCAGATAAAGGAAGGCGTACGGGAAATCAACCTGGGGGGGTATGAACTGGCTCACTGCGACCTGAATACCGAGAGCCCAGCCGACGGTCACGAACGGCATCAAATACCGAGCCAGCGGTCCCGGTTGTTTGAACATCCAGTTACAGAAACGCGTGGTGAAGTTCGGGACGAGCATCAGTGATGTCTCCGGGCCCGCAGAATGCTCCGAGGTCCTTTGAGCATTACACTTATCGGCGGATTCCGTTCTCCGCTTTAAGAAAGCTCTGACAGCGACAGGGGTACTTTCGACGCCTTAGTCCTATGGATGAGCTGGCTGAGCTTGCCGCTGAACGGCCGCTTTGACGAAACTGCTTTGACATTGTCACCATCGGGCGCATATAGTGCTCAGTTGATGCCATCGAATCTCGATTTGGGTGGTCGTGTGGCCGTGGTTATCGGAGGAACCTCGGGTCTGGGGCGCACCATAGCTCTGGCCCTCGCCGAAGCAGGCGCTGATGTTGCGCCGACGGGACGGCGCACTGAGCTTGTCGATGCCGTTTGCACGGACGTGGAGAAGACCGGCCGACGAACAGTCCGAGCGGCCGTGGACGTGGAATCGCGCGCCTCTGTGGACAGCTTTCGCGATACGGTTACGGGTTATTTTGGCAGGGTGGACATTCTGGTGAACGCGGCAGGCCGAATCGCGAAGACGCCGGCAAGCGACATTAGCGAGGCCGAATGGGAAGGCATTTTCAACACCAACGTGACCGGGATGCTGCGCGCCTGCCAGGCCTTTTACGAACCGCTCAGGCAAAGCGGCCACGGACGCGTGATCAACATCGCCTCGCTGAATTCTTTTGTGAGTCTCACCGGTGTGGCATCGTACGCAGCGTCAAAAGGCGCGGTACTGACGCTGACACGGAGCCTCGCGGTGGAATGGGCGCCCGATGGCATCAACGTCAACGCAATCGCTCCAGGGGTCTTCCGGACCGACCTGAACAAGAAATTGCTGGATGAAACCGAGCGGGGACGCGAGCTGCTGATGCGCACCCCCATGCGCCGCTTCGGACGGGCCGAGGAATTGGCGGGCGTGGCCATTCTGCTGGCGTCGGAGGCGGCCAGTTTTATCACCGGCCAGTGCATCGTGGTTGATGGCGGTTTTCTCGCGTCGGGAGTTAACAATTGAGGTTGCACTTATGAATGTTGTTGCGGAAGCAGTCGCAGCGAATGAACTGTTCGGAGTGGTGGAGCACGAGCTACGGGCCACGCCGGTGGTGGATGTGCACACGCATTTGTTCATGCCGTCGCTGGGCAAGCTGGGACTCTGGGGCGTCGACGAACTGCTGACCTATCACTACCTCGAAGCGGAATTGTTCCGGTCGTCCGGCATTGCGCCCGAAGAGTATTTCTCCTGGCCGACCGTGAGGAAGGCGGACGCGATCTGGCGCACGCTGTTTGTGGAGAACACACCGGTATCGGAAGCAGCTCGAGGCGTAGTCGCGGTGCTCCACGCCTTCGGGCTCCCGACGGACAGCTCCGATCTCACTGAGGCGCGGCGTTTCTTCGCGGCGCAGAAACTGGACCAGCACATCGGCCGTGTACTTGAGCGCGCGGGCATCAGCGAAGTGGTGATGACCAACGATCCGCTCGACCCCGTGGAGGGACCGTTGTGGCAACAAGGCGCGGAACGGGATGCGCGGTTTCACCCGGTGCTGCGGCTTGATCGCGTGCTCAATAAGTGGAGCGATCATTGGCGCGCTTTGGAAGCGCAGGGATTTTCGGTGGATGAGAATGCCGGGGGAAAGTCGGTGGGCGAGGTTCGCAGGTTCCTCGCTGCCTGGTGCGAGCGGATGCGGCCGGTGTACATGGCGGTCTCTCTGCCGGACACTTTCCGCTTTCCTGAAGACTCGGTTCGCGGGCGATTGATTGATGGCGCGGTGTTGCCGGCGTGCCGGGAGTTTGGAATACCGCTATCGTTGATGATCGGAGTGCGCTATCAGGTGAACCCGCGAATCCGGCTGGCTGGCGATGGCGCGGGCGCGGCCGACCTGCGGGCGCTCGAACACCTGTGTTCAACCTATCCCGAAAATCGCTTTCTGACAAGCGTGCTGAGCCGCGAGAATCAACATGAATTATGTGTCTACGCTCGCAAATTCAGCAACCTGATGCCATTCGGCTGTTGGTGGTTCCTCAACAATCCATCGATTGTGGAGGAGATCACGCGGGAGCGCCTGGAAATGCTTGGCGCGAGCTTTATCCCGCAGCATTCCGACGCCCGCGTCCTTGAGCAAGTGATCTACAAGTGGCGGAACACGCGCCGCACGTTGGCCCCGATCCTCGCAAACGCCTATCGCCTCATTATTGAGGACGGACGCCCGGTGACCGCCAGCGAGATCCGTCGCGACATCGCGCGCATGTTCCGGGGAAATTTCGAGAGCTTCACCGCGCGCAGGGCATCATGACCAGTGCGTCTTCACTCCTGACGGAACTCCCGCTGAATGGCGTGGCCTGTCCGGACTCGTTTACGGCCTGCGGAAACGTGTCCTATATGGCGCTGGACGCTGGTGGCGATTCGCTGTTACTGCAGGCGGGTGGCAAGGCCGGCGATCGCGGTCTTTCCGGCGTGGTTTGGCAGGACGCCGTCCGGCAACGGTGCCTGTACAAGTTCGGCCCCGCCGATCACGAGAACATCCGCGCGTTCGCTGAGCGAATCGACCGCTCATTTCTGCCCCGTCCGCAACGTGAGCTTCCGGCAATCGCCGCGGGAAACCGGCATCCGGAGATCAGCCTGCCAGCCGTATTCGAGGCCTTCGGCGACGTATTGCATCGGACGGGCAGAAACGTCGCATCCACGGTGCAGCTCTCGGCTACGCGGGAGATGACCACGGCCGAAGAAATCGGCCGGCGCGACGGCTCCAATCCCACCGCGCCCGGGCACACCCGGGTAAGCATTGAACATCTTTACCACGCCGGATTGTGGGCCGCGATCCGCGCGGGCTACCGCAGCGGCTACAACGCCGAGGCCGACCACTTTATCGTCAATGGCGTCGACGCTTCTTCCATCGCGCGCTCGGTGGAATGGGTGAAGGAAGCGATACACCAGGCGGCTGGGTACACGAAGTTCACCACCGACACGTCACGCCTGTTCGATTTGCGCGCCGATACGCGGCACCCCACTCCATGGACCGGGGCGCAGGTGGATGATCTGTTCGAGAAAAGGTTGACCGGAAACGAACGGGGCTGGGTATTGGACGCGTTTTCAAAACCATTCGATTGCAGTGGCCGCAGGTATCTGTTCTCACCCGAGGACATCCGCCGTCTGTCGGTAAAATTCGCGCCAAGTCTGAAGCTGAATGAAGAGCTGTTCGATGCGATCACGAAGTCCAAAGGCGAAGCGCAGTTCGATTTCGAGCCATCATTGGACGAAGCAGACACGCTGACTACACCCGAAGAGCTCATCTTCTACATGCATTGGCTGCGAGAACGCGGACGGCCCGCGCAACTGGTTCCGCCGAATCTCGGATTCAAGAAGAGGCAGGCGTATCCGGACAGCCGCACAGCCCTGGGCGAGTATGCCGGGCACAAGATGTGGCCAGAACTGCTGCCGAGAGTGGACGCAGAATTTGCCGGGGATCCCATCGCCGAACTGAAGGCCAGGGTGGCTGAACTAGCCGATGTGGCAAGTTTATTCGATGGAACGCTCAGCATTCATTCCGGCAGTGGCAAACAGCCCGAAGTCTTGCGGAGCATCGGCGCGGCCACGGGTGGCAGGCTGAATTACAAAATCTCCGGAGAGCTGCAGCTTCAGTTATTCGACGTGCTTTCGGAACAGCCGCGGGGTTCGGCCGAACAGCGGCTGTATGAGGCGATGGTGGCGGCTTGCGAAAAGTTCGCACAGGCCGGAGCGTTCGGTGAGGAAAGCGCGCTGGCGGAACAATATCATGCCACGCACGGGTCGTATTTGGGCGACGCGAGCATCGGGCGTGTAGACGGCAATCTGTTCCTGGTGTTCTGGCTTGGCAACATGGTCGGCAGCCACGGTGAGGATGGCCGGTTCTTTAAAGAAGCGCTGGACACTTTGCCATCGGCAATTGTTGAGGAAACGCGCCACCGCAACGCCGGGTATGTGCGCTGGCTGGCAAGCAATCTGTGGGACAACTGATGGCGGCCCAGCCGCAAGGGACAGTCGGCCAGATTAGGAATCCCGAACTGGGCGCGAACGGCGTAGTTGAATACGCCCTTCAACTCGACCGCGCCGAGAGTCTCGACCTGTTGAGCTGACAGGCATGACCCATGACGGGAAGCGGCTTCATGAGGGGGTTGTGGCCGCTTTCGGATGAAGGCGCTGCCGAGTTCGCGGAGGAACTCGTCGCCGGCTCGCGCAAAGTGAATCCGCGGATAGCATCGCGGTAGCGCACGCTATCCTGATGTTGAGATGAACCGCCCCCATATTGAGCGACCCGCCGTTATCCTTGCAGCCCCGGTCGGGGTCCAATAGTCCCGTGGCGCGGTACATCATCGGCATCGATCTCGGAACAACCAATTGCGGTCTTGCCTGGGCGGAAGCGCAGGAGACCGCGCACGAAACTCCCGAGGTTCATCCGTTCCCCGTCGCGCAACTTGTTAATCCAGGTGATGTTCGCGAGGAACCGCTGCTGCCCTCGTTCCTGTATGTTCCTGGTCCCGCGGATTTTCCTGACGGGACACTGGAGTTGCCGTGGGGTGAGCCGGCGTTCATCGCGGGGACGCTGGCACAGAAGCGCGGGTCGGAAGCTCCGGCACGGCTTATTTCCTCCGCGAAATCGTGGCTCTCGTGGGCCGGCGTAGCGCGCAACTCGGCTTTCCTGCCGTTGAATGCGGCGGAGGGAACTGAAAAGCTCTCGCCGGTTTCCGTTTCGCGCGAATACCTGAACCACCTGCGTCAAGCGTGGAATCACGAACACGGGGACGATCCACTCGAAGACCAGATGGTGCTGGTGACGGTGCCCGCATCATTCGATGCCGTCGCGCGTGAGTTGACACTACAGGCGGCCGCGGAGGCCGGCTATCGCGAACCGACGTTGCTGGAAGAGCCGCAGGCGGCATTCTACGCGTGGATCGAGAGGCATCCGGATTGGCGCGGGCGCGTCACGGTTGGCGACCTTATATTGGTTGCCGACATCGGCGGTGGAACCACCGATTTCACGCTCATCGCCGTGACCGAGCAAAACGGAGAATTGCAGCTCGAGCGCGTGGCTGTTGGCGAGCACATTCTTCTGGGAGGCGACAATATCGATCTCGCCCTCGCACGGTCAGTAGAGCAGCAGCTTGCGGCAAAAGGACAGAAGCTTGACACGCTGCAGTTGTATGGGCTGTGGCAGCAATGCCGCATCGCCAAAGAAAAGTTGCTCGAAGAGGGCAGCAAGGCGAAGGAACATCCCGTCACCATTGCGGGGCGCGGCACCAAGCTGGTGGGCGGGACCATCCGCGCGACCCTCGAGCGCAACGTGCTGGATCGTATCCTGCTCGATGGATTTCTTCCGGTGGTTTCGAGTGAAGACATGCCGGCCCGGCGGCCACGCGCGGCTCTCGCCGAACTTGGGCTCCCCTATACAACAGACACCGCCATCACGCGGCACCTCGCCCATTTTCTGCGACAGCGTGCGGCAGCGGCTGAACACGGCACGGTGCGCCGAGGGAAGAGTGGCCTCGTGTGCCCCACTCACATCCTGTTTAATGGCGGCGTACTACGTGCCGCACCGGTACGACAACGCATCCTGGAAGTGTTGAACGGCTGGCTCAAGGCCGAGCGCATGGAGCCGGTAAAGCCGCTGCTGGGCGACGATCTGATGCACGCGGTATCGCGCGGGGCTGCGTACTATGGTCTTACGCGCGAGGGCAAAGGCGTGCGCATTCGTGGTGGCGTGCCGAGAACATACTATGTCGGGATCGAAAGCGCGATGCCCGCGGTACCCGGTATAGCCGCTCCGCTCAAAGCTCTCACAGTAGTTCCATTTGGCATGGAAGAAGGCACGTCTGCAAGCATTCCACAACGTGAGTTCGCCCTTATCGTCGGCGAGCCGGCCGAGTTCCGCTTCTTCCAATCGGCCGCGCGGCGCGATGATTCAGCCGGCACGCTGATTGAAGATCCGGGCGCCGATCTCACCGAGCTGTCCCCTGTGCAGGTGAATCTGCCCGCCGACGGCAATGCCGGGCAATTCGTTCCAGTGACGCTGGAGAGTGTGGTGACCGAAACAGGTCTCCTGCAGCTCTGGTGCGTAGCTCGCGACGGGCGCAGGTGGAAGCTCGAATTCAATGTTCGCGAGACCGTCTCGCCATAGCGCGCCAAAACATTCGTCCGGGCCCGCAGTCGCACTTTCATGCCAGTGGAAACGATTCGCTGCGGCGGTGGTAAGGTGGGGCAGTAGAGTCCAGGTATGGCGGGAAACCGAGTCGAGCTGAAAGGCAGCCAGCGTGATCTTCCGCCGGGCGCAGAAACAACCGGGCCGCCCGATCCTCAACAACGAATCCAGGTCACCGTTGTCCTGCGGCGCAGGGCTCCGCTTCCCGATCTCGCATTGGGAGACTATATCAGCCGCGAAGAATTCGCACGCCGCTACGGAGCCGATCCCGCCGACGTCGAGAAAGTGAAGCAATTCGCCGAAAGCGCGGGACTCCGGGTAGCAGACGTCCATCTCGGCCGCCGAAGCATGACACTGGTTGGCAAAATCGCCGACATGACGCGCGCGTTCGAAGCAGACGTTCAGTTGGCCCGCGTGAACAATCAGGAGTGCCGCATCCGGACCGGCACACTGAAACTTCCCGCCGATCTCGACGGCATTATCGAAGGAGTGTTCGGCTTCGACACCCGTCCGCAGGCCAGAACTCATTTCCGGCGGCTGCCATCGATTCGTCCACGAGCTGAAGGCGAGGTCTCCTACGCGCCGCCGGCGGTCGCCCGCCTTTATCACTTCCCTGGTGGCGCCACAGGCGCAGGACAAACCATCGGAATCATTGAGCTTGGCGGCGGCTACAACAGCTCCGACCTGACTACTTTCTTTTCAGCTCTCAACATCGCCGTGCCCAGTGTCACCTCGGTCTCAGTCGATGGCGGCACCAACGCCCCTTCCGGCGATCCCAACAGCGCCGACGGTGAAGTGGCGCTGGACATTGAAGTAGCTGGATCCATCGCCCCGGCAGCCTCCATCGTCGTGTACTTCACCACGAACACATCGCAGGGCTTCCTGGACGCCATCACCACCGCGATTCACGACGAGTCTCACAGCGTCAATGCGATCTCCATAAGCTGGGGCGGCTCCGAATCCACGTGGACGTCGCAGGCCATGCAATCGTACGATCAGGCTTTTCAGGATGCCGCGGCGCTCGGCGTGACCATTTGCGTCGCGGCGGGAGACAACGGATCGAGCGATGGCGCGACCGACGGCGGCGCTCACGTGGATTTTCCGGCGTCCAGCCCCAACGTGCTTGCCTGTGGCGGCACCAGTCTGCAAGGCTCGAACAGCACCATCAAGAGCGAAGTTGTATGGAACGACGGCGCCAGCGGAGGCGCGACAGGTGGCGGCGTGAGCGAGAACTTTCCGCTGCCGTCATATCAAACAGGAGCGGGCGTTCCCGTTTCGGTGAACTCCTCTCACTTTCAGGGGCGTGGCGTTCCCGATGTGGCCGGCGACGCCGACCCGGATACCGGTTACAACACCACAGTGGACGGCCAGCCCTCGGTAGTGGGTGGAACGAGCGCGGTGGCCCCGCTTTGGGCGGCCTTGATCGCTCTGTTAAATCAGCAGCTCGGCAAACCGGTCGGATTTCTCAATCCGCAGATCTACGCGGCCAGCGCCCGTACCGGTTTTCGCGACATCACGTCTGGCAACAATGGGGCATATTCGGCCGGACCGGGATGGGACGCCTGCACCGGGTGGGGCAGCCCCATCGGCGCTCGCCTGCTGTCCGCGCTGGGCGCCGCATCGGTGGCTCCTTCCTCATAGATAAACGTAGCCGTACCGGTACCAATTCATTGAGCGGCGGCCGCGCCGTCGGCGTTTAACCGGAAAACTCCCGGTACTCGTTTACAGATCCGAACAAGTATGGTTCGATGGAGCGGTCCGCACTCGGACAAGACAAAACCCAAGGAGCAAATACATGAAAAAGACATTAGCAATCGCATTCGTGGCCGCCGTAGCGGTGGTTACCGCCGGTGGTCTGGCCATCAACCGCAGCAACCCTGTCGTGATGAAGGATGGAACGCGGGCGGGCGTCGCGCCGAAACCGGCCGACGGGCCCGTGCCGACCTGTTACCCAGGACAATCCTGCCAGTAGGATCACCGGGGAAAGACCCCGGCATCCAGCGATCTCTTGCGTTGATACACGATTTCGGGTTATCGTTGCACTGAAACAATGTTCAACGCCGATGTTCTGCAAAAGGGCCTGTGGGCGTGTGAGGTTGTCCTGCAGGCCGCTTTGCTTGTGAAGATCGTCGAGCGGAACCTGTTGTTTGGCTTGCGGTGGTTCGTCGCGTGGCTGGCTGCGGAAGTCGCCTTCGCCATCCTTCTGATCTGGACCCCGATTTCTTCGGTAATGTATTTCCATGTGTGGAGCGTCTCCCAGCCGCTGTTGTGCATTCTGCGAATTGCCGCGGGGTGGGAAGCCATTCGTCGAATAGTGAACATTCGTCAGGGGCCGCATTTCACGCGTTATCACGCACTTGCCGCTGGCACTTTGGTGTCCTCACTCGCCCTGAGCGTGCTTTCGCTCAGGGTCGAGACTTCTCTGTTTCACGTCTCGGTCTGGAGTTACAGCATTGTGCTTCTCAACCGTTGCGTATGGACGAGCATCGCCATCGTTGCCGCCGCACTGTTCGTGACCCGGCGCGTTCTCCCGGCGTGGACGTTCGACAGGAATACGATGGTCCATGCCTCGCTTCTCTTTGCTCTTTCCGTCGTTGAGACCGGCCGGTATCTCACGGTGGCATACGGCCATGGCAGATACAATCTCGCCGCCAATATCGCCGCGTTTGTTCTGGAATGCCTGCTGTTCGCTTTGTGGATGATCTTGCTCAAGCCCGAAGAGGAAGCTCACGCCGTTCAGGATGAGGAGTGGCCTCTCGCAGCGTAGCGGCGCTCCCTGTGGCGAAGCCACCGGGAAGAACAGA